>Ga0115570_10000853_pt1 | contig 24899 bp, 21 predicted proteins | sample COGITO_mtgs_1205_3_FD_87294 | JGI IMG/M metagenome (GOLD analysis project Ga0115570, IMG submission 87294) | Pelagic marine microbial communities from North Sea - COGITO_mtgs_120524 | ecosystem: Environmental > Aquatic > Marine > Epipelagic | place: Germany:Helgoland, sampling site Kabeltonne... | reverse complement strand
CTCCGCCAAAAACCATAGCACATACAATGAGCCATATTGTACCAAGCATTCCACTCATACCTTTGCCTGCTGCCGAAAAAAGTCCTTTAAGTGTAGTGTTATCCGTTGCGATGCTGGTTGGGACTGTTATGGCATTCATGACTCCTGAATAAGCCGATTCTACACTCATGGTGTCACTATCAGCAATACTTAAAACCACATTGGGTTGAAAAATTATAGCGAACACACCACCAAGTAAGGTTCCAATAATGAGTGCTAATAGGGGAGGTGTTTTTTTAATAATCAATAATATGACAACTAATGGTACTAAAAACAACCAACCATTAATATTAAACACTCCTTTAATATCCAAAAGTAATTGTGAGGTGTCGGCAATACCCGTTGCGTTTTGAGAAAACCCTATGATAACGAATACAATCAAAGTAACCATAAAGGTTGGAATCGTAGTTATTGTCATGTATTTAATATGGTCAAAAAGGTCACTACCAGCCATAGCGGCTGCCAAATTTGTCGTATCGCTTAGTGGTGACAATTTATCACCAAAGTAGGCGCCTGATATAACGGCTCCAGCAGTCATTCCAGATGAAATACCTAAAGCGTTACCAATGCCTATCAGAGCGATGCCAATGGTAGCAGAAGTTGTCCATGAGCTCCCTGTTGCAATGGATACCAGTGCGCAAATAACGACACAGGCAGCTAAGAAAATATTGGGATTCAAAATTTGAAGACCATAGTAAATCATAGCGGGAATTATGCCACTAATGAGCCAAGTTCCTGCCAAAGCACCAACCATGAGTAAAATCAGTAAGGCTCCAGTTGTAGACTTAACATTCAACGCAACTTCCTCCAGCATTTGTGCATAACTGACCTTATTAAAGTAGCCAACTATAGCAGCCACAACACCACCCATAAGAAGTATGAATTGGTTGCTTCCACTTAAAGCGTCATCTTTAAATATGCTGACATTAAAAGCGAGTAAGGCGACCAAAACCACCACAGGAATTAGGGCTTCAAATAGTTTTAATTCTTTATTTGTAACTATTGTTTCGTCACTAGCTTTACTCGGTTTAATGTCTTGACTCTTCATAAAATTATAATTTTAAGATGGTTTCTGTTAGATCAGACCAATAGCGGTCATGACTTCTCTTATTTTAGCATAGCTCGTTTCCGCATTGCAATCTAAACCAACTGAAAAACGAATCAAGCCGGGACTTAGACCCATTTCAGCTTGCTCATCTTCGGGAATTTCAGAAGAAGTTGAACTGCCTGAAGCACTAAATAGCGTTCGATAAAAGCCTAAGCTTACAGCCAAATATCCAACATTTTTCTCTTGCATAGCCTCCATTAGGGCAGAGGCATTTTCTTCTGTTTCGACATCAATTGAAAGCATACCACCAAAACCATAATCAGGATGCATTATGGATTTGTAAATCTCATGAGATTTATGTGATCCCAAACCGGGATAAATCACTTTTACACCATCCGCTTCAAATTGTTGAGCAAAATACAATGCATTTTTACTGTGTTGAGGCATCCGAACATGGAGTGTACGTAGATTTTTCAATATTGATGCAGCACGAAGGCTGTCGAGAGTCGATCCCATAAGCATGGCAGCACCGTCGGTAACATTACACATATCATCGACCAATTCCCGTGTAGTGCACAAAACACCAGCAACAGTGTCACTACTGCCGTTGATGAATTTGGTCAAACTGTGAATAACGATGTCGGCTCCCAAATTTGCTGGAGTTACACTCAGGGGTGAAAAAGTATTGTCTACAACCAATTTAACACCGTGTTTTTTGGCGATGGCAGAAAGTCTTTTAATATCAGCGATTTCCATTAAAGGATTGCTTACTGTTTCACAGTAAAGAATCTTCGTTTTAGGGGTTATTGCAGCCTCAACCAATTCGAGATTGGTGATGTCGACAAAATTTGTTGTCAGATTAAATTTTGGCGCAAAGTTCTTTAAGAAAGCATAAGTTCCTCCATATATCGTTCGACTCGATACCACATGATCGCCAGCTTCACACAAGTGTAAAAACACTGGAGTAATAGCACCCATGCCCGAAGCCGTAACCAAAGCAGCTTCCGTATTCTCCATAGCGGCCAAGGCACTCGCCAGATATAAATTTGATGGGGTTGAATGCCTCGAGTATAAATAACAACCGTCGGCATTACCTTCAAAGGTATCAAACATCGTTTTAGCAGCCAAAAAAGTGTAGGTTGACGAATCTGAAATGGAAGGATTCACTCCTCCAAATTCTCCAAAAAACTGCAAATTTTGAATTGCATTTGCGGGATCAAAAGCCATAAGTTTATTTTTTTAGCAAGATAATAATTTTTAATTCCAACGGTTTTCAATTCTAATTTGATTTGCAAGAGTAATTGTTAACAATTTGGCTTTGTTTTAGTCTTCTAATCCCTATTTTTGTGTTGTTATTTAAATAAGAAACAATGACAAAATTTGATGTTGCCATAATTGGTTCGGGGCCCGGGGGCTATGTAGCTGCTATTCGCTGCGCTCAATTGGGAATGAAAACTGCATTGATTGAAAAATATAGCACCCTAGGCGGGACTTGCCTTAATGTAGGTTGTATTCCTAGTAAAGCACTATTAGACTCTTCTCACCATTACGAAGATGCGGTCAAACATTTTGGCGAACATGGTATCGACATCGATGGCACGGTCAAAGTCAATTTAGAAAAAATGATTGCGCGAAAGCAAGCCGTAGTTAACCAAACGACAGCTGGTTTAGATTTTCTGATGAAAAAAAATGACATCACTGTTTTTGAAGGTATGGGCAGTTTTCTCAATAAAAATAACGTTGCTATTGCTAAAGCTGATGGAAGCTCAGAAACGATTGAAGCTAAGCATGTTATTATAGCTACTGGGAGTAAGCCAAACAACTTGCCGTTTATTGACATTGATAAAGAACGGATTATTACGTCCACAGAAGCTTTGAAGCTAAAAGAAGTACCGAAACATATGATTGTTGTTGGTGGCGGTGTTATTGGTTTAGAACTGGGACAGGTTTATTCTCGATTGGGAGCCGAAGTGACGGTGGTGGAATATATGGATCGGATTATCCCAACGATGGACTCTGGTTTGTCGAAGGAGCTTGGAAAAGTTTTTAAGAAATCTAAGATTAAGATTTTAACGTCTCATCAGGTCACCGCCGTGACGCGTCAAAATGACGTTGTAAAGCTGAAGGCAACAGAGAAAACTGGTAAAGAGATTGAGCTTACTGGAGATTATTGTTTAGTATCTGTTGGTCGTAAACCATATACTGAGGGGCTTAATCTAGAAGCTGCAGGTGTAGGAATGGACGAACATGGTCGTGTGGCGGTTAATGTTCATTTACAAACAAATGTTGATAATATTTATGCCATTGGCGATGTTGTTCAAGGTGCTATGTTGGCTCACAAGGCAGAAGAAGAAGGGGCTTTTGTTGCTGAAACCATTGCTGGTCAAAAACCTCATATTGATTATAACTTGATCCCAAATGTGGTTTATACATGGCCTGAAGTTGCCGCTGTTGGTAAAACAGAGGAGCAATTGAAAGTAGAAGGAGTTGATTACAAAACGGGTCAATTTCCCATGCGAGCCCTTGGTCGTAGCCGTGCATCCAACGATTTAGACGGATTTGTTAAAATACTAGCGGACAGCACAACAGATGAGGTTTTAGGTGTGCATATCATTGGGGCTAGAGCTGCAGATCTCATTGCTGAAGCGGTTGTAGCTATGGAATTTAGAGCTTCCGCAGAAGATATTTCACGAATGTCACATGCCCACCCAACTTTTGCTGAAGCCATTAAAGAAGCAGCGCTAGCTGCAACAGAAAACCGCGCCTTACACATGTAAGTTTAAGTGATGGCATAATGCATGCCACTAACAATGATCATAAGGATAAACAAAATAAGAAGTAGAATGTAAAGTGTTTTTGGTCGTTTTTTTTGGGACTGGCTCATAGACTATAGTTTAATCCCCAAACAAACAATATGACATAAAGCAGGATGAACATTTGGGGAAATTGTTATCTAAAGTTACAAAATTTATTCTATTCGATCACTCTAAAATGTATTTTTACCATCAAATGAAAATATATTGATTCGCCTTTCTAAAACTTATAAGATCACTGGAAATTCTCACTTTTTGAAACAATTGTTTCAATGGGGGCAAACCTTTGACCATTGTGTTTGGCTCGATTCCAATCATTATCCTTTAAAAGAATTGCGCTATGATGTGATCCTTGCTGTTGGATGTTTGTCTGAAATTCAATCAAAAGCCGAAGGAGGTTTTGATCAATTGGAGGCTTTCCAATTAGAAATCCAAGATTGGTGTTTTGGTTATTTGTCGTTCGATATGAAAAATGATTTGAATCCACTCTCGTCTGATCATTATGGAGGACTCGATTTTCCCGACATGTGGTTTTTTCAGCCCGAAAAAATAGTCATCATCAAAGGAGATCTTGTAACGCTTCATTATCCGTCAAATAGCCTAGAAATTATGGATTTGGATATGGATCATATTCAAAATTTTGTGACAAATTTTAGGAAAACCGTTAATCAAGCCGTAGAGCTGACCCCAAGACTGTCTAAATTGGATTATATCAAAAACGTATTAGCTCTTAAAGCACACATTCAACTGGGTGATATTTACGAAATCAATTATTGCATGGAGTGGTTTCAAACAGAAGCTAAAATTGATCCGGCTCTGGTGTTCCATCAACTCAATGAATTATCCTTAGCACCATTTTCGTGTTATTTAAAAAATAAGAGTCACTATGCGTTATGCTCTTCACCTGAGCGCTATTTGTCAAAAACTGGACGTCGATTGGTGTCTCAGCCTATCAAAGGCACTTCAAAGCGATTTTTGGACCAAGATAAAGACCAGGCTTCCAAATTAGCTTTAGGGCAAAGTGAAAAGGAGCGTAGTGAAAATGTTATGATTGTGGACTTAGTGCGCAACGATCTGTCAAAAGTGGCGCAAAAGGGATCTGTAAGGGTTGATGAACTGTTTGGCTTGCATACTTTTAAACAAGTGCATCAAATGATATCTACCATTAGTGCTGACCTTCATCCTGAAAAGTCATCAATAGATGCCATTAAAGCGAGCTTTCCAATGGGTAGCATGACTGGGGCACCCAAATTGCGAGCAATGACGCTAATCGAGAAGTATGAAAGCAGTAAACGCGGTTTGTACTCAGGTGCCATTGGCTATTTTGAGCCTAATGGTGATTTTGATTTTAATGTGGTCATTCGAACCATTCTATATAACGCTGCAACGCAATACGTTTCTTATAGTGTAGGGAGTGCTATTACCTCAGGAAGTGATGCTGAACTTGAATATGAAGAATGCTTATTAAAAGCTGATGCTTTATCACGAGTGTTAAGACAAGCTGATCTCACAGAAGCAAGATATCATGATTAACTCATTTAAAAAGCACGTCCTTGAGCTTTGGCCTGATGTTTCGAAGCGAAAGGCACTTTTGGCCATTTCTGGTGGCTTAGACAGTGTTGTTTTAGCTCATTTGTGGCATGCTACCGGCTGGCCATTTGAGCTTGCTCACTGTAATTTTTCGCTCCGTGGAGATGAAAGTGATGGCGATGAAAATTTTGTTAGATCATTAGCTTCAAACTTAGGCGCCATATGTCATTTCGCTGTTTTTGACACCAAAACACACGCCTTAATTCATAAATTATCTGTTCAAGAAGCTGCGCGCCAATTGCGTTACGACCATTTTAAAAAACTATCAACCCAAATGCAATGCGATTATATATTAACCGCACATCATGCTAATGACCAATTGGAGACCTATTTGATCAATACACTCCGTGGCACGGGCTTGAAAGGATTGACAGGTATTCCTGCTCAGAATAATGACATCATCAGACCCTTATTGCCTTTTTCTAGAGATGCTATCTTAGCTTATGCGCAATCCCATCAATTGTCTTGGCGAGAAGATTCAAGCAACCAATCATCAGATTATTTAAGAAATGCAATTCGTCTAAAGGTAGTGCCAGAACTGGTCAGCTTGCGTCCCAATTTGATTTCAGAATTTCCACAAACCCTTAACCATTTAAAGGCAGCACAACACATGATCGAAGCGCATATAGAGGCTGTGCGTCCACACCTTCTTATTAAAACAGAAAGTGGTTTCGAGTTGCCTGTAAAAGAATGGATCAAACTCAATCATATTAAAACCTACTTGTTTTATTTGCTATCGCCTTTTGGGTTTCATCAGTGGGATGATATAGCCCAAATGTTTGACGCTCAAAGTGGAAAAATGATACTGGCAGAAAACTATAAATTACTTAAGGATCGATCGCATTTATTATTAGAACCTATTGATCAATTAAAAGATTTTAAAATATTGATTAACAATAATTTAAATATTATATATTTTAATAAATATCAGCTGACTTTTACAACTGTTTCTAAGCTAGTTTTGAGCGATGCTCGAGCGATTTATGTTGATGCGGATTTGTTGAAATGGCCTTTGACATTGCGACTTTGGGAAAGTGGTGACCGTTTTTATCCCATTGGCATGACAGGAAGCAAGAAAGTCAGTAAATACCTCAAGGACGAAGGCGTATCGGTCTTTGACAAAGCGCGTCAGTGGGTTTTAATTTCTCAAAACAAGATTGTTTGGATCATAGGTCGTCGTGCAGATGATCGTTTTAAGGTCACTGGCCAGACCAGAGCCATTTTAAAAATATCTTATCACTAAATATGCCACTGATTCATAGTCCATATCGCGCGCCTCATATATTTAAAAGTGCTTTTATATCTACTGTTTATTCTGGAATCATTAGAATCGAGCGTATTAATCATCAAATTCGTGAACGTGTTTTAATGACAGATGGTGATTTTATAGATTTGGATTGGATGTTGGCAAAAGAACGCTCCAGAACACTTGTGGTACTTCTTCACGGCTTGGGTGGAGATTCGAAAAGACCATATATTGTTGGTCCTGCTAAGTTATTTAATGATCATGGCATCGACACTGTTGGTATTAATTTTAGAGGATGTAGTGGTGAAAATAACCGCCTTTATAGAGCATACCACTCAGGTGATACCGATGATCTCAATGCCATCGTGATTCATATTTTAAATACGACATCCTATGAAAATATTGTACTTCATGGTGTCAGTTTGGGCGGCAATGTTGTTTTGAAATATTTAGGAGAACAGAGGGAGCGTCCTAAGGAAGTTAAATTGGCAGTTGCAGTATCTGCACCCTGCGACCTCGTTGGGTCTGTTGATGAGCTTCACAAATGGCATAATTTTGCATTTCAGCTATATTTTAAGTGGCATTTAAAAGCACGTTTGCGATCTAAAAGACTTGATTTTCCTGACCGAATCAGTGCGTCTGAAATTAGAGCCATTAAAACCCTAAGAGATTTTGATAATGTATATACTGCGCCTGCTCACGGGTTTGAAAATGGGGATCATTATTACAAAACATCAAGTAGTGTGGGTTTGCTGTCAGATATCAGAGTACCAGTACTGCTTCTAAATGCTAAAAATGACACATTTTTAACCCCTTCATGCACACCAATGGAGTTGGGCAGGCACTCATCACATCTTTATGTGGAACAACCCCGATATGGTGGCCACGTGGGGTTTCAGCAAAGCAAATCCTTGTACTATGATGAAGAACGAAGTGTGGGCTTTGTGAAGGAGATGCTAGGGAATTGATTTAAGTATTAAGTGAAGTGTTTTAAAGGAAATCTTAATAAAAAATACAGATATATAATTTATTAAAAAAATTACTCCTAAAACAGTACAATATTTTGCCAGGTAACGGGAAATATATAATTTCCCTTTGTCAAAATCCTTAACCTCAAATGTCCCAAACGCTAAAAAAAATCTATGGCAGTGCTGTGTTCGGTGTCGACGCCACAACCATTACAGTAGAAGTTAATGTGAGTCAAGGCATTGGTTACCACTTGGTGGGTTTGCCCGATAATGCCATCAAGGAAAGCAACTACCGGATAGCCGCAGCACTTCAAAATGTAGGCTTCCGAATTCCAGGTAAGAAAATCACCATCAACATGGCACCGGCTGATATGCGAAAAGAGGGCAGTGCCTATGACCTTAGTTTAGCGATGGGCATCTTGGCGGCTTCAGGACAGATCAAAGCACCCGACATTGAGCGTTATGTGATCATGGGCGAATTGTCTTTAGACGGCAGCCTGCAACCGATAAAGGGGGCACTTCCAATTGCAGTGCAAGCTAGAAAAGAGGGGTTCGATGGTTTTATCCTTCCCATCCAAAATGCCAATGAGGCAGCTATTGTCAACGACCTAAAGATTTATGGTGTGTCGTCCATCACAGAAGTTATTGATTTTTTTAACGAAGGCAAACCCCTGCAACCAACCATCATCGATACCCGAAAGTTGTTTTTTGAGCAACATGCCAAAACGGATATCGATTATGCAGACGTCAAAGGTCAAGAAGGGATTAAGCGTTGTATGGAAATTGTCGCAGCAGGCGGACACAATATCATTTTGATTGGACCTCCAGGATCAGGAAAAACCATGATCGCCAAGCGTTTACCAAGTATTTTGCCGCCCATGACCCTAGCCGAAGCTTTGGAAACCACCAAAATCCATTCCGTCGTGGGACGCTTAAAAGCCGAGGACAGTCTTTTGGCACAACGACCGTTTCGTGCGCCTCACCATACCATCAGTGATGTGGCGCTTGTTGGTGGAGGAAGTTATCCACAGCCTGGTGAAATTTCTTTGGCACACAACGGCGTTTTGTTTTTAGATGAGTTGCCCGAATTTAAGCGAACGGTTTTGGAGGTGATGCGCCAACCACTTGAAGATCGCGAAGTAACCATTTCTAGGGCCAAGTTTACCGTCACATACCCCAGTAGTTTTATGCTGGTGGCCAGCATGAATCCCAGCCCAAGTGGTTATTTTTATGATCCATCGGCACCTCAAACAACCTCAATGGCAGACATGCAGCGTTATATGAACAAAATTTCGGGCCCTTTGCTCGATCGCATTGATATTCATATTGAGGTTACACCTGTTCCTTTTCAGCAATTGACCGAAGAGCGAAGGGGAGAAGCCTCCGACCTGATTAGGGCGCGCGTCATTGCTGCTCGCAACCTTCAGCACAAACGTTTTGAAAATTTAGAAGGCGTTCATTACAACGCTCAGATGAGCAGCAAACAAATCAGACAGTTTTGTAAATTGGACAAGAACTCAAAGGATTTACTCAAATCAGCTATGGAACGGCTCAATCTGTCTGCGAGGGCCTACGACCGTATCCTTAAAGTTGCCCGCACCATTGCAGATATTGAGGGAGCAACACATATTTTAAATCAGCATATTGCAGAAGCCATACAGTACCGCAGCTTGGATCGTGAGGGTTGGTTAGGATAGTATTATTTGTTTCTTTTGGACAAGTAAAAAAAGGAACAAAATAGAAACAATCAACCAAAAAGAGAACGCAACCGCTCCACCCATTTGGCCTGGCGCAATTTATTCTTGTAGGGTGCATAGCGCAAGGGAGCATCGAACCAAGTGGCGCGATGTGAAACAGGTTTATGATGACTAAAAGTGTCAAAACCAAATTTACCATGATAGGCACCAATACCACTTTCGCCAACACCACCAAAAGGCAAACGTGAATTGACAAACTGCATCATGGTATCGTTTATACTTCCTCCTCCAAAGCCAAACCGTTCAATGATGGTTTGAATGAACCTTTTATTTTTTGAAAAAACATAAAACCCTAAAGGTTTAGCATATTGGTCCACGCAGTTTTCAATATCGGCAAAGGTGTCATAAGTAAGAATAGGCAAGATAGGACCAAAAATCTCATCTTTCATAACCGGACTGTCTATAGAAGGTTTGGCTAACAAGGTAGGCGCCATGGCATTCGTTTCTAAATGGTATGTGCCACCACAAATCACCGTTTCACCTTCGAGAAGTGATAATTGTCGTTCCAAGTGTCTTCGATGTATCAACCGGCTATAGTCGGTTGACAGTAAAGGGTCTTTGCCATAGGTTGCTTTGATCTCTGTGATTAATTTGGCGACTAGAGTGTCATAAACGGAGGTGTGTACCAACAAATAATCGGGGGCAATACAGGTTTGACCTGCATTCAAAAACTTACCCCAAACAATTCGTTTGGCTGCCAGGCCAAGAGCAGCAGATTGATCAATAATACAAGGGTTTTTTCCGCCCAACTCTAAAGTAACTGGTGTGAGAAATGTCGCAGCAGCTTTGGCTACTATCTTCCCAACGGCAACACTACCCGTAAAAAATATATAATCCCATCGCAACTGAAGTAGAGCCGAGGCAACGGTAGCATCGCCTTGAACCACAGCCACATGAGCCGAATCAAACACTTCTGTAATAATGTCTTCTACAACCTTAGAAGTGAACGTACTGTGTTCACTGGGTTTTAAAACCACCGTATTGCCTGCTGCGACGGCCGCTACTAGTGGAGCAAAGGCCAATTGAAATGGATAATTCCACGGAGAAATGTGCAAGGTCAGACCGTATGGTTCTTTATAGATATAATCCTTTGAAGGAAAATTGAGCAAACTTCCTGAAACACGCTCTGGACGGCTCCATCGTTTCATATAATTGATGGCTTGTTCGATATCGGACAATACAACAGAAACCTCGGAAATATATGACTCAAAAGTGGGCTTCCCCAAATCTTTCTTTAAGGCTTCAAATATTAATGCTTCACGTTGAGTAATAATGCGCTTAAGATCTTTGAGAGATTTTTTTCGGTAATTAATAGACTTACTTTGCCCAGAGCGAAAAAAAGTCCTTTGTAGTGTTTGTAAGTTGGCGTAAGAATCGGTCATAAAAACGAAGGTAGTAAAATCAAACGCATAAATCCCAAACAGCATCTTTGGGCAAAGTTGCCTGAACAGAAATCTGCTTTTTAGTAACTGGATGAATAAAGTTTAATTGACGGGCGTGCAAATGGATACCACCATTAGGATTGCTGCGATCGAATCCATATTTGAGATCCCCTTTGATAGGCGATCCAATGGCCGCCAATTGGGCGCGAATTTGATGATGTCGACCAGTTTCTAAAGTAAGGCTTAACACGGCGTAACGGTCTAAAGATTTCAGCAGGTCATAATGTAATACTGCCTGCTTTGCGCCGTCCTGTTTGGTTTTAAAGACAGTAGCCTTGTTATTTTTTGGATTTTTTTTGAGCCAATGAATTAATGTCGCTTGCGCCAATTCAGGTTTTGGCTGCACAACGGCCCAATAGGTTTTGATTATCCTTTTATCAACAAACATCTGATTCATCCGTGTTAGTGCTTTTGATGTTTTGGCAAAAATAACTGCGCCGCTTGTTGGACGGTCTAACCGATGCACAACACCTAAATAAACGGCACCTGGTTTGTTGTATTTTTCCTTGATGTAGGCTTTAATTTGATCGGGGAGTGTAACATCGCCAGTTTTGTCACCTTGAACCAAATCGCCAACACCTTTGTTGACAATAACCAAATGGTTGTCTTCAAAGAGGATGTCCAACTTGCTATTCGTTGATGACATGAGCTTTTCTTAATAATTTAATACTGCTCATCGTTGTTTGGAAAATCTTTAGATTTAACGTCTTTGTTGTATTGTCCTATAGCTTCTATCATATCATCATATAAGTTCATATAACGCCGCAAAAAACGCGGGTTAAATTCATTGGTCATTCCTATCATATCATGCAATACCAACACTTGACCATCAACACCACCACCAGCTCCAATACCTATCACCGGAATGCTGACACTATCGGCTACTTCCTTGGCCAATGTGGCTGGAATTTTTTCTAAAACAATAGCAAAACAGCCAGAGGCCTCTAAAAGTTTGGCATCTTCTTTAAGCTGAATGGCTTCTTGCTCCTCTTTGGCGCGCACCGTATAAGTGCCAAATTTATAAATTGATTGAGGCGTCAAACCCAAATGTCCCATAACAGGAATCCCCGCATTGATGATCCGTCGAATTGAGGCTCTGATTTCTTGACCACCTTCGACCTTAACAGCGTGGGCACCACTTTCTTTCATGATGCGAATAGCAGAACGCAAGGCCTCCTTGTCGTCACTTTGGTAAGTGCCAAAAGGTAAATCTACAACAACCAATGCCCTTTTAACAGCTCTGATGACCGCAGAGGCATGGTAAATCATATGATCTAAAGTGATTGGTAATGTGGTTTCATGACCAGCCATCACGTTGCTCGCAGAATCGCCAACTAAGATGACATCGATTCCTGCGGAATCTACAATTTTTGCCATGGTATAATCATAGGCTGTAAGCATAGATATTTTCTCGCCTCTGGCTTTCATATCTACCAGACTTTTAACAGTAATGCGTTTATAATTCTTCTTAGCAGTAGACATAATCATTTGGTTAGACCGTAAAAGTAGTAAAAATGCCAAAATAGCGTGCAATTATGTCATTATGTCATAAAAGAATCTTTAAATGTGACAAAAGCCGGGGATTTTTAAGTTGGCACAATGGTTGAACTTTTGCAGAAAATTTGAAAAAATCCATATTATGAGTAAAATTATAGGAATAGATTTAGGAACGACCAACTCATGTGTTTCTGTTATGGAAGGTAATGAGCCGGTAGTTATCACCAATGCTGAAGGTCGACGCACAACACCATCAGTTATCGCTTTTGTAGAAGGTGGTGAAATTAAAGTGGGTGATCCAGCAAAACGTCAAGCGGTAACCAATCCAACCAAAACCGTTTTTTCGATCAAACGATTTATGGGGAATAGTTTTTCTGAATCGTCAAAAGAAGTTGCGAGAGTGCCCTATAAAGTTGTAAAAGGTGACAATGATACGCCGCGTGTTGATATTGACGGACGTATGTATACACCTCAAGAATTGTCGGCTATGGTATTGCAAAAAATGAAAAAGACCGCTGAAGAATTCCTTGATCAAGAAGTCACTGAAGCAGTTATTACAGTACCAGCTTACTTCAACGATTCTCAACGTCAAGCGACTAAAGAAGCTGGTGAAATTGCCGGACTTAAGGTAAGACGTATCATTAACGAGCCAACAGCAGCAGCTTTGGCTTATGGTATGGATAAAAAAGGTATCGACCAAAAGATTGTTGTTTTTGATTTTGGTGGTGGAACGCATGACGTGTCCATTCTAGAATTGGGAGATGGTGTTTTTGAGGTTTTGTCAACGGACGGCGACACCCATTTAGGAGGCGACGATGTGGATGACGCAGTGATCAACTGGTTGGCTGATGAATTTAAGGCCGATGAAGATATTGATTTAAGAAAGGATCCAATGGCATTACAGCGTTTAAAAGAGGCTGCTGAGAAAGCCAAAATTGAGTTATCCTCTTCAAATCAAACTGAAATTAATTTGCCATATGTAACCGCAACGGCTAGTGGTCCAAAACACTTAGTGCGTTCTTTGACTAAGGCAAAATTTGAGCAATTGATTGACAGTTTGATAAAACGTACGATCGAACCATGTAAATCGGCGCTGAAAAGCGCAGGATTGTCAACTGGTGACATCGATGAGATCATCCTTGTAGGTGGTTCAACGCGCATTCCTGCTGTTCAAGAAGCGGTAGAAAAATTCTTTGGTAAAAAACCAAATAAAGGTGTAAATCCCGATGAGGTCGTTGCTATTGGCGCGGCCATACAAGGTGGGGTACTATCTGGAGACGTTAAAGATGTACTGTTACTTGATGTGACACCATTATCTTTAGGTATTGAAACAATGGGAGGTGTAATGACCAAACTAATCGATGCCAACACCACCATACCAACCAATAAATCTCAGGTGTTTTCAACAGCTGCAGACAATCAACCTTCAGTAGAAATTCATGTTTTACAAGGTGAACGTCCGATGGCTGCGGATAACAAAACAATTGGTCGATTCCATTTAGATGGTATTCCGCCAGCACCAAGAGGCACACCTCAAATTGAGGTGACGTTTGATATCGATGCCAATGGTATCATCAATGTGAAAGCTGGGGATAAGGCCACAGGCAAGTCTCAAAACATTCGTATTGAAGCATCCTCAGGTTTGACCGAGGAAGAAATTCAAAGGATGAAACAGGAGGCAGAGGCTAATGCCGATGCTGATAAGGCTGTTAAAGAGAAGGTTGAAAAATTGAATAGTGCGGACGCTATGATTTTCCAAACGGAAAAGCAGTTAAAGGAGTTTGGAGACAAACTACCGGAAGACAAAAAACAACCTATTGAGGAAGCGCTGGAGGCTTTGAAAAAGGCTTACGATACCAAGGAGCTTGATGTCGTTGAACCTGCATTGGAAGCGTTGAACACAGCTTGGACGGCTGCTAGTGAAGAAATGTACAAAGCGCAGCAAGAAACGCAACAATCTAACGCTGAACCTCACGCCGATAATCAATCTGACAACGACGAAGGCGACAACGTTGAGGATGTTGATTTTGAAGAGGTGAAGTAGTAGTCACATAAACCATTAAAAAGAGCCGCAATTCGCGGCTCTTTTTTTTATACATTTTGCTCTGGTTTTAATTTTATCAACCAATAATAAATGTAAAATCCGCCAAGAACACCCGGAACAAACCAGCCAGAAACACCAGGAAGGATATCGTTAACCACAATGAAAGCAGTAACAGCAGCAATATAGCCTCCTATCATATTTCCGAGATGCATTCTTAACCATACCTTTCTAAGCTTTTTAGACTGCTTAAATAAATGGTAATCCCGCAGACCAAAGGCTAAACCTGCTATCCCAAACACCAATAATATGATATTGATCTTTCGTTCCCAAAATATAGGATATGCAATCATACCCATACTAGTTATTATCAGGCATAAAGCTAAAATTTTGTCCCACCTAAGATTGATGTTTCTCAATTTATACTTCATGGCACGATAGCCAATAATTATAAAATACGAGCTAAAAAGACTGATTGAAAACAAAAAGGCACTTTCGTGGTTAGGTAAAAATGAAATAACGAGTGCCGCCAATGCTGACGAAAGCATGGTGTAATAAAACAGTAATCCAAACTTTTTATGTGGTGTTGAGCCCTTATTTGACGTTAGAGAAATACCACCGCACAACAAAGCAACGCCACCTAATTCAGGATGAATGTAGATGAGCGTTCGTGCAAAAGAGAAGGTTTCCACTTATGCAGATTTGCAATTGCACTTACAATTTCCATCATTGCAACAGCAGCAGCCACAGCAGCAAAAAGTACGGGATAACCAACTGGACAATATAATCCCGACCCCAAGTCCGAGAAGAATACATCCCAGAAAGAAGAATACATTTGTTTTTAAATAGAAAAAGCCGACACCGATGCCGCAAAGCACGCCACCGCCGATAGCCCAAGAACTTTTGTCATTTGATTTCATTTTGATAAATTTAGGATTAATGAGTGAACAAGGTAATAATTATTTTCACGCCTAGCACCTTGCTCCATGTAAACTAAAAAAAATGCCTTAATTTTACTACAAATTATCCGCCATGACATTATCGAAAGACCTTATACTTAGTTTATCTGAAAAGGCCCGAAAAGGAACTTTAATGGAAACATTAAATATAGAATTTATTGATGCTGGGGAGGATTTTCTAACGGCTAAGATGCCTGTTGATTCTCGTGTTTATCAACCCGATGGGGTATTGCACGGTGGTGCAACTTTTGCTCTAGCCGAAAGCGTAGGTAGTTTTGCAGCGCACATATTGAATCATGAAAGGGAGGTATCAATTCGCGGTATTGAGATGTCAGGAAACCATTTGAAAGGTGTCAGTTCTGGATATGTTTACGCTACAGCGCGTGTTGTTCATAACGGACGCACCACACAGCTTTTTCAAATTGAGGTTAAAGATGATTTAGACCGCATGATATCAGTGTGTAAATTGACTACCATAGCCATCGAAAAATAAAAGATCAATAACTTGACCAAACAATTAAATCTTATCCGCGAGCACTCGTCAAATGGACTTCCTTTTGTGTGGTATCGCGTCCCAAATGGGTCTCAAGTTCACGTTATGCTTCAAAACAATAATGAAGTATACACCTATGAACCTCAAAATAAATTAAACGGTTATGTTTTTGCCCCATTCGACAAAAATCGATCTATGATTTTATTTCCAGATAATCAATGTAAAAACCTGACTGTAGGCTTATGGCGTACTTCTTGGAAAAAATTAGACCCAACAAAAATATCAGAAGATGATCAAATAGACTATGAAAAAATTATTTCTGAGGTCATTAAGTCTTTTTCTAGTGATGGGCTGCAAAAACTTGTTTTGTCCAGACGTGTTGATTACTTAGTAGATTCATTAGATGCATTTTCAGCCTTTTCGGCATTGGCTAACAGTTATTTAAACGCTTATGCCTATTGCGTGTTTCATCCAGCCGTTGGTTTGTGGATGGGAGCAACGCCCGAACCATTGGCACATGTCAAAGACGGACAATTAACCACTGTGGCTTTGGCTGGTACAAGAATGGTTCGAGAGCGTAACAATACTGAATGGGGTAAAAAAGAAAGCTTAGAACAGCAAATGGTGGTGGATGACATTTCCAATGTTTTAGAACCTTATGCAGAAGAGTATCAACAATCAGAGAAGGAGACTATTAGGTCTGCCCACTTAGAACATTTGCGTACTGAGGTGTCCATCAAATTAAAAGACAATTATTATTCGGAGTATTTGAAAGTGGCACGTCAACTGCACCCAACTGCGGCAGTGTGTGGTCTGCCAAGGTCCTTATCATATTCAAAAATAGTGAATTTAGAAAGGTATCAACGTTCGTTTTATGCAGGTTTTTTGGGTAAAGTTAAGGAGTCGGAAGGGCATCTGGACTTGTATGTAAACCTGCGCTGTATGACTTTTCAAAATGGCGTTTTAAGTCTTTTTGCTGGAGGTGGAATTACTGAGGATTCTAATCCCACAGATGAATACTATGAGACAGAACAAAAATTAGACACCCTTCGTACCATCCTTTTTTCATAGCATCGTTTTATTGTAGTATTTTTGTGGTCTCATGACTGTTCCAACTAGTCTTCTCGCTCAAACCATTTTACAATCATGCAAAGCGTATGGTGTAGAGGATATCATTATTTCTCCGGGAAGTAGAAATGCCCCATTGACGCTGGGATTTACAGGTGACAGCAGTTTTAGAACCATGAGTGTTGTAGACGAGCGTTGTGCAGCATTTTTTGCTTTAGGCATCGCTCAGCAAAAGAAAAAACCCGTTGTTTTAGTTTGTACCTCGGGCAGTGCCTTACTTAACTATTTCCCAGCTATTGCAGAAGCTTATTATAGTAGGATTCCATTAATTGTACTATCGGCCGACCGTCCAAAGCATTTGGTAGATAACGGTGATGGGCAAACGATCAACCAGTCGGGCGTGTTTCAGTCACACGTATGTGCAGAGGAGGACCTCATTTTGACAGATGAGCTTGAAAAGAATACAATCAATGTCGATATATGTAAAAAAGTATTATCCAATTGTATAGCACATAGTCGTCCGGTACATTTGAATATTCCATTTGACGAGCCTCTTTATTTGACTTTGCCGCATTATGATATTCGTTTAGAGGATGTCAAACATGAGGATAAACCAGTTGCCAAATTGGTTTCAGACGCATTTAAACAGATTTGGAGACAATCATCAAAAAAAATGATTCTTATAGGGTGTATGGCTCCAAATACCTTGTCGAAAGAGCAAATTGATCATTTGGCTAACGACCCAAGTATTATTGTGCTAACCGAATCAACCTCCAATGTGCATCATCCCAATTTCTTTAACCATATAGATCAACTCATCTCATCTTTTTCTGTAGCCGATTCAGAAAGATTTCGACCAGATCTACTGGTGACAATGGGTGGTTTAGTCATTTCCAAGAAAATCAAAACCTTGTTTCGTCAATACCAACCAGAATCCCATTGGCACATAGACCAGCTGGAAGCATTAGACACCTATTTTTGCCTAAAAAAGCATTTTAAGATGTCGCCAGATCAGTTTTTTGAGCAAGTTTATGCTGAGAAAAACAATGTTGAAAGTAGTTATAAAAACTGGGTGAGAGCCACGCACTTAGATCGTTTGATTCAGCATGAAGATTACCTTGCTGCAATTCCGTTTTCCGATTTAAAAGCCTTTGATTTACTCTTCAAATCCTTGCCACAAAACATTCAATTGCAAATGGGCAATAGTTCGACCATTCGCTATATGCAATTGTTTCAATCTGACCCCAGTATTGACGTATACTGTAATCGTGGCACTAGCGGTATCGACGGATCACTATCGACGGCTATTGGTGCCGCAACGGTAGCCAACAAACCCGTTCTTTGTGTTTTAGGTGATTTAAGTTTTTTTTATGACAGTAATGCCCTTTGGCAAGATCATACACCGACTAATTTCAAAATTATAGTCATTAATAATGGTGGAGGCGGTATATTCAGAATTTTACCAGGGCCTAAAAACACCATAACATACGACAGGTATTTTGAAACCACGCATCAATTGACTGCGAAGCAATTGGCTAAAATGCATGGGTTTAGTTATTATTCCGCTAAATCTGCTGGATCATTAAAAAGGAAATTGCGACGGCTATTTAAGCCCTGCGACAAACCAATGCTTTTAGAAATATTTACACCTAGAAAACAAAACGACCAAATTTTATTACAATATTTCAACCATTTTAAATCATGAACGAAAACACCATTAAATTAGGAGAAATTAACAGCTTGCAAATATTGAGAGAGCGTCAGCCAGGTTTATTCATAGGATTTCCTGGAGGTGTTGAAGAAGTTCTGCTCCCCAATCGATATAAACCGGAAAAATATGAGATTGGCGATTATATTGAGGTGTTTGTATATAAAGATAATGAAGAACGGCTTGTTGCAGTAACAGACATACCGCATATTAAAAAAGGCGAATTTGCTTTATTGCGTTGCAACCAATCGACACCCATTGGCGCTTTTCTAGATTGGGGAATGGTCAAAGAATTATTTTGCCCTTTTAAGGAACAGGTTTTTAAAATGAATGCTGGCGGATGGTATTTGGTCTATTGTTTTCTTGACGAAAAATCACAACGGTTGGTTGCCAGTAGTAAAACCAATAAATACTTAGACAACACCACTTTAACAGTAAATAAATTTGACAAGGTTGATGTTATAATTTCTCATCCATCAGACTTTGGCATGAACGTTATCGTGAATGGCTTGCATAAGGGTGTAATCTATAACGATCAAATATTCAAAACACTGCATATTGGCGACCGCCATGAGGGAGTAGTTGCAAAGGTACGAGACGATAATAAACTTGATATTATTCTTCAAGAACTCGGTTATCGAAACATTGAACCCAATGCAGAACACATATTAACTGTTTTAGAGGAGTCAAAAGGGTACTTGCCGCTTACAGACAAATCTGATCCAGATGATGTTAAACAACTGCTTCAAATCAGTAAAAAGAGCTTTAAAAAAGCCTTGGGATCTTTATACAAACAAAGAATGGTTGAAATTAAAGAGGATGGGATTTACTTATTGCCCAAAACCGATAGTTAAAAACCTTATTTTTGTAAAAAATTCAGTTATATGTTAACTCCGAATTGGACTTCGGTCGGCTCATTTGAAGACATCACTTATAAAAAATCAAACGGTGTGGCGCGCATCGCCTTTAACCGTCCAGAGGTACGCAATGCCTTTCGTCCTCAAACCACCAGTGAGCTAATCAAGGCATTTAATGATGCCCAAGAGGATACTTCGATCGGAGTTGTATTGCTTTCTGGTGAAGGACCGTCACCCAAGGATGGCGTTTTTTCTTTTTGCAGCGGTGGCGATCAAAAAGCTCGCGGTAAACAAGGATATGTTGGCCAGGACGGCTACCACCGACTAAACATACTAGAAGTTCAGCGGATCATTCGCTTTATGCCAAAAGTCGTTATTGCTGTTATTCCTGGCTGGGCTGTTGGTGGTGGACATAGCTTACATGTGGTTTGTGATTTGAGTCTGGCCAGCGAAGAACACGCTATTTTTAAACAAACTGACGCTGATGTCACAAGCTTTGATGCTGGTTATGGCAGTGCCTATTTGGCCAAGATGGTTGGTCAAAAAAAGGCAAGAGAAATATTTTTTCTGGGTAGAAATTATAGCGCTAAAGAGGCCTACGACATGGGGATGGTTAACAAAGTTGTTCCACACGATCAATTAGAACAAATAGCTTATGATTGGGCTCATGAGATATTAAAAAAATCTCCAACATCAATAAAGATGTTGAAATATGCGATGAATCTTACCGATGATGGTATGGTAGGTCAGCAAGTATTTGCGGGCGAAGCTACACGATTGGCCTACATGACAGACGAAGCCAAGGAGGGAAGAGACGCATTTTTAGAAAAACGCAAGCCAAATTTTGACAAAAAATGGCTACCCTAAGCAAATTAAAAGCTTGGATTTCAGCGATGCGACTTCGTACGCTACCTTTGTCATTATCGGGGGTTATTGTTGGTGCTGGCTTGGCAAAATCTAATGGATCTTTTGATTTATTGGTCTTTTTATTAATTATACTGGCCACATTAGGACTGCAAATTTTGTCTAACCTGGCCAATGACTATGGCGACGGTGTTAAAGGTACGGATAATGACAGCCGCATCGGACCTGACCGAGCAGTTCAATTGGGTGCAATTTCTCCAAATCAAATGTTTCGAGGTATCGTGTTTTGTGCCTTTATTACCGCTGTTTGTATTATCACCTTAATTTATTTGGCCTGTTATCCAGACCATATGCAACTAGCTCTCTTATATGTTTTTCTTGGTAGTGCAGCATTGGTAGCGGCAATCCGCTATACGATGGGACAGAACCCTTATGGTTATAAAGCTTTTGGCGATTTAATGGTCTTTGTGTTTTTCGGATTGGTCAGTGTCATGGGCAGTTATTTACTGTTTGCAAAGCATATCGATATCGTAGCTTTAGCTCCGGCTTGTGTTATCGGATTTTTGTCAGTATCTGTTTTAAACTTAAACAATATGCGTGACATGAATTCAGACCGGACTTCAAACAAAAGAACTGTTGCATTACTTTTAGGCTTGACTTGGTCTAAACGCTATCATGCGGCTTTAGGATTCGCATCTCTCTTATCAGTCGGATTGTTTCTTTTACGTTTTGATTCGATTTGGCCATACATTATAGTTTTAGTGGTGATTTCACCTCTCATTAGACATTATTATTTAACTATGTTAATTGTCAATTCAAAGGACTTTGATCCACAACTAAAAGTGGTCGCTCTGAGTACCTTTGCACTTGCCTTGTCAATGGCATTTTCAGTAATATATTTTTAAATATCTCTGTTTTGAAAGCCTATTTTAGAGAACATATTCTTCATTTTAAACAAGCTAGTGGCACGTCTCGTGGTATTATGACGACACGTCGAGTATGGTTTCTTGTTTTACAGGATAATGGCCAATTTGGAATAGGCGAGTGCGCACCTTTAGAAGGGTTAAGTTTAGATGATTTTAAATTGATTCCTGACAAACTACAATGGATATGCGACAATATTCATTTAGGATTAGAATTGCTTTACCAACAAATGATCGATTTCCCATCCATTCAAATGGGATTAGAAATGGCCTTCCTTAGTTTTTCCAATGAGCATCCGGCATTTTATTTCCTCTCTGATTTTTTGTTCCATGATGCCGCAATTAAGATAAATGGCCTCATATGGATGGGGGATAAGGCTTTTATGCACAAACAAATTGAGACAAAATTGGCTCAAGGCTTTAGCTGTATCAAATTAAAAATTGGTGCAATTAATTGGCGTGATGAATTGATGCTATTAAAGGCGATAAGGTCTTCATATGGATCTGATCAAATTGAACTCAGGGTTGATGCTAATGGCGCATTTAGCTCGAATACTGTGATGGACAAATTGGAAGCATTGGACAAACTAAATATTCATTCCATTGAACAACCCGTGTCTGCTGAAGAACATGATTTACTAGCCCGTTTGTGTCAAACAGCATCAATTCCGATAGCACTTGACGAAAGCCTGATTGGGATATTCAATAAACATGAAAAGCTTGAATTGTTAAAGAAAATCAGACCTAAATATATAATTTTAAAACCCTCATTAGTCGGTGGTTTTACCAATGCTGACGAGTGGATTGAGGCTGCTAGAGTTTTAAATATTGGGTGGTGGATTACTAGTGCCTTAGAAAGTAATATTGGCCTCAATGCAATTGCCCAATGGACCTTTACCAAATCTAATGTGTTGCCTCAGGGTCTTGGCACTGGTGATTTATTCGTGAACAATATAGAAGCACCACTAATGGTAAAACAAGGACATCTTTATTATAACAAAACATTAAATTGGAATTTTAATCAACTGATCTGATATGAACTATATTGAACAAGCATACAAGGGACACACCAAATTTTGGATGTTCATATTTACTTCTGCGGCTATTTCGGGGGTATTTATTTACAATATTATGGCCTATTTCACAACAGATCCGCAAGATTTGGAGGCTGTTTATGATCTCATGGCGAGTCTTCATCCTTTGGTTAACTTATCCATTAATTTATTGCCATTTGTGTTTCTGCTGGGTGCTCTTTTCTTCTTAGTTAGGTTCTTGCATGAGCGGTCCTTAACATCACTTACCACCTCCAGAAAAAAGATTGATTGGGCGCGATTTAGATTTTCATTTTTATTGGTAACCACCATATCACTAGTTGGATTTGCCTTGTCTTATTTTGCCGATCCTTCACAGTACATCTTACAATTCGATTGGTTTAAATTTAGCATGTTGCTTTTAGTGAGCCTTGCCTTATTTCCTTTTCAAATTGGGTTAGAGGAGTATTTATTTAGAGGTTATTTGATGCAACATATCGGTATTATTGCCTCAAACAAATGGTTTCCTTTATTATTTACCTCTGTTTTTTTTGGTTTAGCGCATAGTGCCAATCCTGAAGTTGCAGAACTTGGCATGATTACAATGGCTTTTTATATCGGAACTGGACTGTTTTTAGGAATTTGCACCCTAATGGATGAAGGCATTGAATTGGCTTTAGGATTCCATTTGGGCAATAATCTGTTGGCGGCTCTTTTGGTTACAGCGGACTATTCAGCCCTTAAAACTGATGCAGTTTTTAAATTGGCTGGAGAGAGTCAAACTACATCACTTTTTGATATTATTGGACCTCTATTAATTTATTACCCCATTCTGTTAATCGTTTTCTCAAAAAAATATGGCTGGACAAAGTGGCAAAACCGCTTATTCGGTAAAGTTGTTAAACCAGAAACTATTTAATCAAAATCCATGACACCACATTATTCTAAAATTCACAACCGTTTTAGCTGGGAGAGTTATCACCTCAATTCTAAAGGTCTTGTTGACCTCGGCTACTCTTTTATTAAAGAAGGTGGTCCTCACGAAAAAAGTATTGGAGAGTTCCTTTTAAACTGGTTAGATGAACGTGATTTTGTATTGACAAGTTCATCAGGTAGCACAGGCGGACCTAAATTGATGCCATTGAGCAAACAGTCTATGGTAAATTCTGCAATTGCAACAGGTGATGCTTTGAATTTGGAAGCTGGGCAAACTTGTTTATTGTGTTTACCAGCTACACATATTGCTGGAAAAATGATGTTGGTCAGAGCTATGATCTTAGGATTAGAATTGCACTATGTGTCACCAAGTAAATCCCCTTTAAGGCTGACTAAAAAATCATTTGATTTTTGCGCGATGACACCGATGCAGTTGAAAAACAGCATGCATCGTATTGATTCAATTGGAAAAATATTAGTAGGTGGTGGGGTTGTGAGTTCGACTATCAAGGAAGCATTGCCAAACAAGACAGTTCAAGTATTTGAAACTTTCGGAATGACAGAAACCTTTAGCCATGTTGCCCTAAAAAAATTACATACAAATAGTGGTGCAGCATTAGGATTTACACCTCTGCCTGGCATTAGTGTAAGCAAAGACGATCGTGGTTGTTTAATTATCCAAGCCCCACATATACTTGAAGGTGTTTTGGTGACGAATGATTTGGTTGAAATTCATACAGATGGAAGTTTTTCTTGGTTAGGACGATTAGATAATGTTATTAATTCAGGTGGAGTTAAGCTATATCCTGAAAAAATTGAAAAGTCACTGTCCTCATATATTGAACTGCCATATTTCATAGCTGCATTGCCGAACCAAGAATTGGGCGAATGTGTTGGCCTTTTGATTGAAGGACCACATCAAGAATTAGATCCAAAAACGTTTGACCTCTTAGATCGCTTTGAAAAACCGAAAGGGGTTTATTTTATTGAAAAATTTAGCTATACCAGTAATGGAAAAGTTCAAAGAAAAGAGACTGTCGCACAATTGTTAAAAGCTTTAAAAAAATAACGATATTTGTCTTTAGAAAAACCTTTACATGAATAAAAATACAGTACTCGGATACGCCACCCTTATCATGATTATCGTTGCCATTGTTTTAATCTGCCTTGGAGCGTTTCGCTATAACGAAATTGCAGGTTGGGGATTTGCGTCTGTAGGTATTGGCTTTTTAGCCATTGCTTGGGTATTTAACGCCCTTAAGGGTAGGGTCTAATTTTGCTTTTGAGCCTTACAAAAATCTAAAATAAACAACACTAAAGCTTTCACCCATTTAGTATCGTCTTGTGGATCAACGATTGCTTCGCAAATATGCAAATATCGTGCGTTAGACTGCTGGCCAGCAAGGTTAATGTACTGCCGTGCTTGCTCAACGGACCATCCAGTTATAGATCGGGCACTGCTCGGGAAATCTGCAATAACATCAACGTCTAATTCCACACCAAATGGCGTGTCATTGACAAAATCTAATGCCGCATTTAGCGCCCATTGAAAAGTGGCCTCTGAACGCACTCCAATTGCATCATAGGTTTGACAAAAAACGTTGTCAGCATTTCGATCT
>Ga0115570_10000846_pt1 | contig 25063 bp, 29 predicted proteins | sample COGITO_mtgs_1205_3_FD_87294 | JGI IMG/M metagenome (GOLD analysis project Ga0115570, IMG submission 87294) | Pelagic marine microbial communities from North Sea - COGITO_mtgs_120524 | ecosystem: Environmental > Aquatic > Marine > Epipelagic | place: Germany:Helgoland, sampling site Kabeltonne... | reverse complement strand
TGATTTGTCAATCAGATTATTCATTCCAGCGGCTTTAAAAACATCCAGAGATGCTCGAATGGCCGCCATTGATAGTATAGGAGGATTGCTTAGTTGCCAACCCTCGGCACCATAAAGCTGCTCAAATGGTTGTCGCATATTAAAACGTGTTGTTTTGTTATGACTCCACCAACCAGCAAATCGATTAAGATATGGATTGTTGGCATGACGCTCGTGGACAAAGCATCCGCTCAAACTGCCTGGACCTGAGTTGAGATATTTGTAAGAACACCAAATCGCAAAATCAGCCTCACTGTCGTGTAAATTTAAATCAACATTTCCGGCACCGTGAGCGCAGTCAAATCCAACTAATGCGCCAGCCTTATGAGCCATATCACTAATACGTTTTAGGTCAAAATATTGACCAGTATAGTAATTGACACCACCAATCATAACCAAAGCTATTTCACGACCGTGTTCATGTAAAATCTCCTCTAAATCATCATAATTTAAAAGTTCTTTTCCTTTTGGTGCTGACCAGAACAAAAGTCCTTCATTCGCATCGAATCCATGATGTCTTAATTGTGATTCAACAGCATACTTGTCTGACGGAAAAACATCACCTTCAATTAAAATTTTGTAGCGTTCTTTGGTTGGTCTATAAAAAGAGACCATCATCAGGTGAAGGTTGACTGTCAAAGAATTCATGACCACCACCTCGTGATGTTTAGCACCTACAATGTTGGCCATGGTTTCAGTCAAAAACTCATGATAATGAAGCCATGGATTTGTGCCGTGTGTATGACCTTCTACACCCAGCTTGGCCCAATCATCGAGCTCTATTTGAATATATGACTTTGTGCTCTTGGGTTGAAGCCCTAGTGAATTGCCGCAAAAATATACGAGGGGCTTACCATCTTTATCTGATGGTAAATAAAACTGTGATCTAAATTCACCTAATGTATCTTTAGCGTCTAATTGCTGAGCGAAATCTAAACCAGTGCGATATTTCATGATTCAATTTATCTTGTCCTTCAAAGGTACAAAATATCCTTAGCATGCTTTAATCTAATGCGACTTCAATAGATCGGGAAATTTTTTCTTGAATCGATTCAAACGTGGGATGGAAACTCTTTGAATGTATGGATGATTGGGATGTTTTTTTTCGTAATCTTGGTGGTAATCTTCACCAATAAAAAATTTCTGAAAGGGCAATACCTCTGCAGCAATATCGGCATTTAGTGTTTTAGAAAGAGCAGACTTTTTTTGAAGAATAATATTTTTCTGTTCGTCGTTTTGGTAAAAGATGATTGACCGATATTGTGATCCGTTGTCAGGGCCTTGACCATTGAGTTGTAGGGGGTTTTGAGAACCGAAATAAACATCAACTAAAGTCGAAAAATTAATCAAATCAGGATTATAAATCACTTCAACAGCCTCAGCATGTCCAGTGCGACCGGTATTACTCATCTCGTAGTTGATAGTTTTTGTTGTTCCCCCAGAATAACCGCTGATGACTTCATCGACCCCGATAAGACTTTCATAAATGGCTTCTACACACCAAAAACAACCACTAGCAAAATATGCTTTAGCTGTTCCATTTATTTCAGGAACTTCAATCGGAGGTATATCAGCCTCTTGTTTTGCACTGTTCGTTTGCGCTTGTTGTTTGCAACATGTAAATAAAATTGCAAGAGTGCAAATAAAAAGTCTCATAAAATCTTAATAAATTTTAATGAAAAGATCAAAAATCACCTGTCCCTTACAAAGATGCTAATAAGGCGGCCATTTTACTTTTCTGCTCCTCTGCCAATTCGGCGTCTACCAAAATACGACCGCTGTGCTCATCTATGATAATACGTTTGCGTGCTGCAATTTCGTACTGAACTTGAGGAGGAATTGTGAAAAAAGAGCCTCCAGAGGCACCTCTTTCGATGGCAACAACAGCAAGACCGTTTTTTACATTTTTTCTAATTCTGTTATAGGCAGCGATTAGGCGCTCTTCAATTAATCCCTGATATTCCTCAGATTTCTTAAGTAAGGCAATTTCTTCCTTTTCTGTTTCTGACATAATCGCACCTAATTCTTTTTTCTTGTGCTTCAAGTGATTTGAACGCTCATCAATTTGTTCCTTAGTGCCTATTATCACTTCGTTTTTTTGTTCAATGGTAGCGTAAAATTCTTTGATATGTTTTTCAGCTAATTCCATTTCCAACTCTTGATATTCAATTTCTTTTGAAAGAGAATTATATTCCCGGTTGTTACGGACATTTTTCTGCTGCTCGGCATATTTTTTAATCAAAACTTTAGCTTCTTCGATTAGATTCTTTTTGGCTTTGATTTGATCATTGAACTCAACAATGCCTGTTTCTAACTTTTCAAGACGCGTTGTAAGTCCTTCGATCTCATCCTCTAAATCCTTTACTTCTAATGGTAATTCACCACGTACATTGCGGATTTCGTCAACCCTTGAGTCGATCAATTGTAAGTCATAGAGCGCTCTTAGGCGTTCTTCTACCGTAATTTCTTTTGATTTAACCATACTTAATAATACCTAACGGGATTCGTGTTAATTGCTGTTAAAAGGACTGCAAAATTAGGCAATTTTTCTGTAAGATAATCAGCAATCAAATTTTTTGTAAACTGTTCGCTTTCAAAGTGTCCAATATCTGCCAATAAGATCTGATTTTCAGCCTGAAAAAAATCATGATATTTCAAATCTGAGGTTACGAAGGCATCCGCGCCCGATGCTTTAGCAGCTGCAATAGCAAAACTCCCTGATCCACCAAGAACAGCAACTTTGGTGATTGGTTTTTTGGTAGTTTCGCTAAATCTGATAACACCAGAACCAAATTTAACTTTTAATAATTTTAGAAAATCATCTTGATTTAATGGATAAGTAAAGCTGCCTGTCATTCCCATTCCTATGTCATTTCTTGAATTACTAAGCGGAATTAAATTATAGGCTATTTCTTCATACGGATGCGATTTCTTCATAGCCTGCAATATTATTTCCTCTATGTGAATTGGCACGATGACTTCTATTTTGACTTCTTTCTCTAAATGTTCTTTCCCAATAACGCCATAGTTTGGGTTAGCGTTTTTGTTTGCTCTATAACTGCCAATACCTTGAGAACTAAAGCTACATCGGTCATAATTTCCTATATGTCCTGCACCTGCATCTAACATGGCTTGTTTGACTTTCTCGGCCTCGGCAGTCGGCGTAAAGGTGATTAATTTTTTTAAAACGTTTCTTTTAGGAATTAATATTTGAGTGTCGTTCAGCCCAAGCTTACGGCAAATAGCGGCATTTACACCTGTTGATGAGTTGTCTAAGGCAGTATGAAGGGAATAAATAGCAATACCTTTTTTAATAGCTTTTATTACACTACGTTCAACATAATTAGAGCCTGTCAATTTTTTTAAGCCACTGAATATAATCGGATGAAAAGTTACAATAAGGTTGCAGTTTTTTTCAATAGCCTCGTCAATAGTTTCCTCCAAAGCATCGAGTGTGACCAAAATTCCGGTTACAGCATCTTTTTTGTTACCAACAAGCAATCCTACATTATCAAAATCTTCGGCATAATATGTAGGTGCCCATTTTTCTAGAATGGTGATGACATCTTGAATGGTTTTTGACATATCGTTAACTTTTTATTTGACAACGAACTTAATCAAAACGTTTTAATTTACGAAACGATGGCGTTTATCTTAAATCACTTAAATTCGTACCGATGAAGTGGTTAAGAATTTTATTGTTTCCTTTGACACCTGTGTACTATGCCATTGCATGCATTCGCAATGTCCTGTATGATAAGGGCTTATTACAATCTGTAAGGTATGATATTCCTACCATTGGCATTGGAAATTTGAGCGTTGGCGGAACTGGTAAGACACCAATGGTCGAATGTTTGATTCAACTGCTTTCAGAACAATATAGAATTGCAGTGCTCAGTAGGGGGTATGGTCGCACGTCCAAAGGTTTTATATTAGCCAACATAGATTCCAAAGTCTCTCAAATCGGAGATGAGCCACTTCAAATTAAAAAGAAATTCCCAAATATTATTATTGCAGTTGACGCAAACCGTCGACGGGGTATGACACAATTAAGAAAATTACCATCTCCCCCTAACTTGATTATTTTAGATGACGTGCTGCAGCATAGGGCTGTTTCTCCTGCTGTATTGATATTGCTTACGACCTTTAATAATCCTTATTTTAAGGATATGGTTTTACCAATTGGCGATCTGAGGGAACCTAGGTCTGGCGCAGCTCGTGCGGACTTGATAGTGGTTACTAAGTGCCCAGAAGACATTTCTGAAAATAAAAAAAATATGTTTACAATTTCTCTTAATCCAAGAAACTATCAATCCATTTGGTTTTCTGGAATAAAATATAACGATATTGTATTCAATGATAACGATTCAATGCCATTAGGTGAATTTGTAAAATCAACATTTACTTTAATAACGGGGATAGCCAACCCCAAACCTTTGGTGAAGTTTTTAGAGTCGAGAGGTGCAGATTTCAAACATTTAAAATTCCCAGATCATCACAGTTTTAGCAATGAAGAAATAAGCCGATTTACTCAATTGGGAAAAATCCTAACTACTGAAAAAGATTTTGTCAGGCTTCAATACCATTCAGCTTTGATCCAAAGTTATTATCTGCCAATTCAAACTGATTTGAAAAACCTCGAGGAATTCAAAACTGTAATCATTGATAAGTTGAATAACTAAGTTAATTAATGTGCTTCTGAGCTTTATATGAAGATCTCACTAAGGCGCTACTTTCAACGTGACGAAATCCAAGATCTAGTCCGATGGCTTTATATTCTGCAAAAAGATCAGGAGTGATAAATTGTTTAACTGGCAAGTGTTTTTTGCTTGGTTGAAGATATTGCCCTATGGTAACAACATCAACGTCAGCTGATTTTAAGTCGTGTAGGGTTTGAATAACTTCCTCTTTAGTTTCTCCCAGTCCAAGCATTATTCCAGACTTCGTTCGACGTTGACCTTGCGCTTTCATATATCGAAGCACTTCCATACTTTGGTCGTATTTTGCTTGAATGCGAACTTCTCTGGTTAAGCGTTTAACCGTTTCAACATTATGAGAAATAACTTCAGGATGAACGGCTAAAATACGGTCAATGTGTCTTGTGATACCTTGAAAATCAGGAATTAAAGTTTCAAGAGTTGTTTCAGGATTCATGCGACGAATGGTCTTAACTGTTTCGGCCCACATGATACTTCCCATATCTTTTAAGTCGTCCCGATCCACACTGGTTATCACAGCATGCTTGATTTTCATAATTTTAATGGAGCGTGCTACTTTTTCAGGTTCATCCCAATTGACATCTTCAGGACGACCAGTCTTGACACCACAGAACCCACATGAACGCGTACAAATATTACCCAGGATCATAAAGGTTGCAGTGCCTTCGCCCCAACATTCACCCATATTTGGACAGCTCCCAGATGTGCAAATCGTATTTAGTTTGTACTTATCCACCAATCCGCGCAGCTCGGTATATTTTTCGCCTGTGGGTAACTTTACACGCAACCACTTGGGTTTAGCTTGACGTTCTGGTAGAATATTTGATTTTGTACTTGTCTCCATGAAGCTGCAAAGATAATGAGGTTTCGGGAATTAACTGCGAGTTGAATCGATAATTGAAGCCAATAATTGTCGAGCTCTCAGAAGTTTGACTTTTATTCGACTTAAAGGCTCTTGAAGGGTGTCAGCAATCTCTATGTAACTTAACTCCTGAAAGTAAAACAATTGAATAACCTCTTGATAATGTGGCTTTAGTTTTTTAATGTCTGTTCTAAGTTTGCTCAATTTTTGAGCGATAATAATGGCATCTTCTGGAGTAGGATTCTCATCTGCTAAGCGAGCAATCGTGAACAAGTGTGATTGTTCTGATTCCTGTTGAATATTTGTTTGCGCTCTTCGAATATGATCGATGTGTATATTTTTAGCAATGGTCATCAGCCATGTCTTAAACTGATACTCTGGGTTATAGGATTGAATTTTATCAAATGCCTTTGCGAAAGTTTGAATGGTGATGTCTTCAGCATCGTTTTCATTCTTTGTTCGCTTTAGTACAAATCCATAAACTTCACCCCAGAAGCTGTTTAAAATATAATTATAAGCCTTTTGGTCATTAGATTTTGCCGCTAAAATGGATGTATCTAAATCCAATAAATTAAAACTTAAGTTAATAAAAATGACTTCAAGCGTTGCTTTCGGTATTACAGTTACTGAATTCGTCAGGCATTTTACCACACATGCCACAAGCCTCACCCGAGCTGTTTAACAATGGGTTTTGACTAGCACAAGTTCCTGCAAATTTGCCATCCTTTTTCGCCCAAATTTTTATCGCTATACCAGCGATACCAAGAGCTAGCAATCCTAAAGTAAGTATTAATAACATGAAGTGCTTTTTTGCAAAGATACAAGGTCGTATCGACCTATTTATAAAATATTTACTTCCATTTCGAGTCGTATTCCAAATTTGGATTCAACTTCATTTTGAATAGTGGAGGCCAATTCAAATATTTCTTTGCCCGTTGCATTACCATAATTTACTATTACTAAGGCTTGCTTGTTGTGAACACCACAGTCTCCATATCGTTTACCTTTAAATCCCGATTGTTCGATGAGCCACGCTGCGGGTATTTTATACGTTTCGGGTGTCAATTCGAAAAACGGCATATCAGCATTTTCAATGCAAAGTGAATCTTTTTTAAACTTTTCCACAACAGGATTTTTAAAAAAACTGCCGCTATTTCCCAAGACCTTCGGATCCGGAAGTTTTGTAGATCGGATACCAATAACCACTTGTGCTATGTCTCGAATGGAGGGCTCTTTTATATTCATGTCATCCAAATGCTCCTGAATGGCGCCATAAGTCGTTTTGAGTCGGTGATTCGTTTTGGATAACTCAAAAGTTACTGAAGTGATAATCCATTTTCCTTTTTCGATGCCTTTAAATATGGATTGACGATACCCAAAGTCGCAATTGTTGCGGTCAAATCGTTTTTTTTCTCCAGAATATTTGTTGATTGCGTCACAAGAGACAAAAACATCTTTAAGTTCAACACCATAAGCGCCAATGTTTTGTATTGGTGCGGCTCCTACACTTCCTGGGATTAGTGCAAGATTTTCAATGCCACCATAATTCCGATCAAGACACCAAAGCACAAAATCATGCCAATTCTCTCCTGCAGCAGATTTAACTTGAACAAAATCATTGTCTTCAAAAACAACAGAAATACCTTTTAAATTGATATGTACCACCAAACAATTAACGTCTTTGGTCAGAAGCATATTACTCCCACCTCCAATGATGAATAGTGGTTGGGTGCCGTTCTTTGAAATAATTTTTTCCAGCATTTCTTCGTCGTGAATGGACACAAACTGTTCTGCTATCACGTCAACGCCAAATGTGTTGAATGGTTTTAATGAAATATTGTTTTCGAAATTCATCGATTTTGATAAGCCTTAAGTGCCAGCGCAATAATTTCAATACACTTTTTGAGTTCGTCAGTGTTTAAAACATAAGCGATTCGTACTTGATTTTTCCCCAATCCTGCTGTGGCATAAAATCCTGCTGCTGGAGCTACCATTACAGTTTCACCGTTTAACTCAAAATCTGACAAAAGCCACTGTGCAAAATGATCCGTATCATCTACAGGTAATTCGGCAACACAATAAAATGCGCCATTTGGTTTTGCTACCCTTACGCCAGGAATGGCCTCCAAACCATCAACCAAGACATTTCGTCTAACAACATACTCGTTGATGACTTGAGTAAAATATTCGGGTGGTGTGTCTAAAGCCGCTTCGCTGGCAATCTGTGCGTAAGATGGCGGTGATAGTCGTGCTTGAGCAAATTTTAAAGCAGTTTTAATAACCGCTTTATTTCTAGAAACAAGGCAGCCAATTCGTGCACCACACATGCTGTAGCGTTTCGAAACAGAATCAATCATTATGGCATGTTCAGTTAAAGTCTCATCGCTCATGATTGAATAATGTTTTGCCCCTTCATAACAAAACTCGCGATACACTTCATCTGCAATTAAAAATAGATCATGTTTTTTAACCAATTCCGACAATTGTTCGAGTTCATCATGGCTGTATAAATAACCTGTAGGATTGCCTGGATTACAAATTAGAATCGCTTTTGTCTTTGGCGTGATGAGTTTTTCAAATGCCGCAATTGGAGGAAGTGCAAAATTGTCTTCAAACCTTGAAACAATAGGTACTATTGTTACTCCAGAGGCTGTTGTAAAGCCGTTATAGTTGGCATAAAACGGTTCAGGAATAATGATTTCATCATCTGGATCCATTATACTTCCAAAAGCAAAGAGTAGTGCTTCGCTACCTCCAGTGGTTACAATGATTTCGTTATGAGCAACGTCGATATGTTTGCTGTGATAGTAGTTTGCTAACTTGTTTCTGTAAGCTTCAGAACCCTCAGATTGACTGTAGGAAAGGACTTTTATGTTTGAATTTCGAACAGCCTCTAGAGCGATTTCTGGTGTTTTGATGTCAGGTTGTCCAATGTTGAGGTGATAAACATGCCTACCTTTTTTTTTGGCGTCGTTGGCAAAAGGAACTAGTTTTCGTATTGGCGATTCTGGCATAGCCTGGCCTTTTTCAGAAATACTTGGCATGACTTATATTTTTTACAAAATTGCACATTTTTATTGAATCAGATTGCACAAGAATCTAAGAAGCATAAAAAAAGCGCATTTAAAAAAATGCGCTTCTAACTGGATCAATAATTTCGGTGCCTAATTGTTTTGCATCACACTGGGTGTTTTCTTTTGCATGACTCCATTATTGTTAGGATCTGTTACAGTGCCTTTAATTTTTAGAGCGACAGTTGTCCGCTCAGCATTAGAGGTTACAGTTATGGTTTTTCTAAAAGGCGCTACACGTTTTGTATCATACTTTACTTCAATAACACCATTTTCACCAGGCATGATAGGTCCATCTGGCTTTTTTGGAATGGTGCAACCACAAGTTGATTTGACATTACTAATAACTAATGGAGCGTCACCAGTATTTGTAAATTCGAATGTTCGTAAGCCATCAGCATCTTTTTCGATTGTACCATAATCGATTGTTTCAGTTTTAAATGTAATTTTAGCTTGACCTTCTTGAGCAAAAGTTGCAAGGCTAAAGCTTACTATCATCATGAGGGCGAATAAATTTTTCATAGGTATGGAATTTATTTATTTAACGTAAATATACAATATTATCTTTATACCAATCCTTAATGCTTTTCATTTTCTGTAGTGGATATGTTTTCTCAACGCTGAAATATTGCCTAATTTTGCCTTTTTTAAAACCAGCAGTAAAATGGCTATATCCTCTAAGTACGATTCTTCAGAGATTGAACAAAAATGGTATTCCTATTGGATGGCCAATAATTACTTTCATTCCGAACCTGATGACCGTCCTGCCTATACCATAGTTATTCCTCCACCAAACGTTACAGGTATCCTACACATGGGGCATATGCTCAACAATACCATTCAGGATATTTTAGTGCGTCGCGCTAGACTTCGAGGGTTCAATGCCTGTTGGGTGCCAGGAACAGATCACGCTAGCATCGCTACAGAAGCTAAAGTAGTCGCTAAACTTAAGTCTGAGGGTATAGAGAAAAGCGATTTGACTAGGGCTGAATTTTTGGATCACGCATGGAAATGGACCAACGACTATGGAGGTGTTATACTAGAGCAGTTGAAAAAATTGGGTTGTTCTTGTGATTGGGACCGTACCAAATTCACGATGGATCAAAATATGAATGCCGCTGTGATAAAAACATTTGTCGATTTATACAATGAAGGTTTGATTTATCGAGGTTTTAGAATGGTCAATTGGGATCCCGAAGCTCAGACAACTCTGTCAGATGAAGAAGTCATCTATGAAGAAAAACAGGATTTACTCTATTATGTTGATTACGAATTAGAGGACTGCTCTGGGCATGTTACTATAGCTACAACCCGACCTGAGACCATATTAGGGGATACTGCGATTTGTGTGAATCCAAATGACGAGAGGTATCAATCATTAATTGGTAAAACAGTTATAGTCCCTGTTTGTGGGCGCAAAATTCCTATTATTGCTGATGATTACGTCGATATTGAATTTGGAACAGGATGTCTAAAAATTACACCTGCTCATGATATGAATGATAAAATTCTTGGAGAAAAGCACGAACTTAATATCATTGATATATTAAACCCTGACGGAACATTAAACCAATTTGGGTTGCATTTCGAAGGTCAAGATAGAGCAGAAGCTCGAAAAGCTATTGCCGATGAATTGGCTGGACTTGGTGTTTTAAATAAGACAGAAACCATAATCCATAAAGTGGGTACTAGTGAACGGACTCATGCAGTGATTGAGCCGAGACTTTCTGATCAGTGGTTTTTAAAAATGGAAGATTTAGCGGCGCCGGCACTCGAAGCAGTACTGAATTCTGACAATATTAAGTTTTTTCCTAAGAAATTTGAAAACACCTATCGCCATTGGATGACTAATCTTCGTGACTGGAACATTTCTCGTCAACTTTGGTGGGGTCAGCAAATCCCCGCTTATTACTACGGCGAAGGAATTGAAGATTTTGTGGTGGCAAATTCAAAAATAGAAGCGCTTGAACTGGCAAAAAAAGCCTCAGGTAACCCCAACCTGACCTTAGCTCAATTGAGGCAAGATGCGGATGTTCTAGACACTTGGTTTTCATCTTGGCTATGGCCAATAAGTGTTTTTGACGGGATCAATAATCCTGATAACGAAGAATTCAAATATTATTATCCAACCAATGATTTGGTGACAGGTCCAGATATTTTATTTTTCTGGGTGGCCCGCATGATCATGGCTGGCTATAAATTTACTGACAAGCAACCTTTCACAAATGTTTATTTCACGGGATTAGTGCGTGATAAGCAACGGCGTAAAATGAGTAAGTCATTAGGGAATTCTCCCGATGCTTTAAAATTGATTAACGACTATGGTGCGGATGGTGTGCGCGTTGGTTTATTGCTGAGTGCGGCCGCAGGTAACGATTTGTTATTTGACGATGCGCTTTGTCAACAAGGAAAAGGCTTTGCAAATAAAATTTGGAATGCCTTTAGGTTGATAAAGGGGTGGGAAATTAATGATCAAGCGCAACCTACAGAGAGTGCTGTTGCCTTAAAATGGTACGCGGCACAATTTGATCGAGCTGTTGAAGAAATCAATGATCATTTCGACAAGTATCGTCTGAGTGATGCATTGATGACCACTTACAAATTAATTTGGGACGATTTCTGTTCATGGCTTCTTGAAGTTGTAAAACCCGCGTATGGTCAGCCTATTGACAGAGAGACCTATAATGATGTGATTAAGTTGTTGGAAAATAATCTAAAAATTTTACATCCATTTATGCCGTTTCTGACCGAAGAAATTTGGCAACAAAATGCTAAGCGATCTAAAGATCAGGCTTTAATCATTGCTGACTGGCCTAAAAGTCATGGATTTGACAATGCTTTGATCGGTGATTTTGAATCGGTTAAAGAGATTGTTAGTCAATTGAGATCACTTCGAAAAGCCCAGCAGATACCATTTAAAGATCAAATTGAAGTGATGGTTTTTGGATATCACGATCTGAGTGAAGATCTGGTTGCGGTCATTAAAAAGTTAACCAACCTATCTCATATGAAAGTTGTTGAAGAGAAGGTTGATGGTGCTCTTTCATTTAGAATTGGCAGCACTGAATATTTTGTTCCAGTCAGCGGTCCTGTCGATGTTGAAAGTGAGATTGTTCAATTAAAAGATGAATTAAAATATACTCTAGGTTTTCTGAAATCTGTTCAAGGCAAATTGTCCAATGAAAGATTTGTAGCTAATGCTCCTAAAGCCGTTGTTGTTGTAGAAAAGCAAAAGGAAGCTGACGCACTTGATAAAATTCATATGCTTCAAAAAAGGATCGAAACACTTAGTAAATAAAATACTTATTTATCGAAATAAGAATTTACTAGATCGATGTAATTTTGTTTGGCCAAATCAGTATCAACTTCACGTGCTTGAAACAGGGCATTTGTTTTGAATGCATTAATCAAATCACTCTTGCTGCTCGGCTTGCTAAAATCATTGGTTGCACGTTTATAATAGGCATATAACCTTAGGAGAAAGTCTGCCGGAAAAGGTTCTTTATGCTGATTGACCTTTTCAACAGATTCCTGAAACATTTGGTCTAAATTATTGTTCTCCTCCATCAAATTCTGCGATAACAGTTTTTGCTCCAACAACTTTTTGGTTAGGTTTGACTGTAATAACTGCGTCTAAAGGTAAAAAGATATCAACTCTCGAACCAAATTTTATAAACCCGCTGTCGCTACCCTGCTGACCAACATCACCCACTTTGGCATAATTTACAATTCGCCGCGCTAATGCACCAGCAATTTGACGAAATAAGACTGGTCCAAATTTGGGAGATTTCACCACAACTGTAGTACGTTCGTTTAGGGTGCTCGACTTTGGATGCCAAGCCACTAAATATTTTCCTGGATGGTATTTACTGTAAATAATTTCACCACTGACCGGATAACGTGTTACATGAACGTTAAGTGGTGACATAAAGATGCTAATTTGCTTACGATTTTCTTTAAAAAATTCATCTTCATAAACCGTTTCAATGACCACTACTTTGCCATCTACAGGGGCAAATACTTTATTGACATCCCATCTAATGTTTCGTTTTGGATTCCTAAAGAATTGTAAAATTAAGATTAAAAATATAATGACTGCACCTTGAAGTGCGAGTTTAAACAATTGGTGGAGTATATAATAGTCAATGATCATTACAGCCGTCACAGAAATAACTAAGGCGCTGAAAATGATTTTTTGTCCTTCTTTATGAAACATAATTCATCAGTTTAAAAATAATAGTTGCCCATGGTGCAGCGAAAATTACACCATCTAACCTATCAAACATTCCGCCATGTCCAGGCATGATTTGCCCGCTGTCTTTTAGTCCAGCTTCTCGCTTAAATTTTGATTCGATCAAATCACCTGCAGCAGAGATTAAGGCTATTGTGACTCCGAAAATGATCCATTGAATTGTAGTGAATACTTCTGAATATAAACTCATGATATAACCAGTTATTCCCGCAAAAAACAAGCCTCCAATTAATCCGGAGATGGTTTTTTTTGGAGAAATAGACGGCATTAGCTTTTTACCTCGAATCATATTTCCTACTGCGAAGGCACCACTATCACTGATCCATATGGTGACAAAGAAGTATAAGGTCACAACGGGGTCAAAATATCCTTGAACCAGTCCTATCAATGTAATACTTATCAAACCATGCGCTATATAAAAGATACCGTACCTTTTTTGATTTGTGATAGGTTTGCCTAAAGCGAGTTTTTCGAGTAAGAAAAAATGGGCCACGATTGCAGACCCAAGAATAAATATAGTGAGAGGCTCTAAAATTTTCGATTCACCGGACTTGTAGAGGGCTCCAAGGCTTACGATCAAAATAAGAAAATAGAGCAATAACCTGACGGTTTTTACTTTAGCGACTTTGCCGTATTCGGTAATGAGTATAGTCCCAAGTCCAGCGACCAACATGAAAAAAGTAAAATCCAGTTGAATAGCGCCAATAACCAAAGCAACATAAACTAAACCAGAAATAATTCTATGTATCAAATGTCGCATGATGGACTAATTATTCTTCCTCAGAACTTTGATTTTGGTCTAACGGAGGCTCTACTTCAAAAGGTCTCTTACCAAAAATGGTTTCCAGATTATCTTTGAAGATGACTTCCTTTTCAAGTAATTCTTCTGCGAGTAAGATGAGTTTATCTTTGTTTTCTTGAAGAATGTTGATGGCTCTTTGATATTGTCCTTCAATCATATTTGATATTTCACGGTCTATCAATTCCGCAGTTTGTTCACTATAAGGTTTTGTAAATCCATACTCTGATTGCCCAGAAGAGTCATAGTAGGTAAGGTTTCCGACTTTTTCATTCAAGCCATAAACAGTAACCATTGCTCTGGCTTGTTTGGTTACTTTTTCAAGATCGCTTAAAGCACCAGTCGAGATCTCGTCAAAAATCACTCTTTCAGCAGCACGACCACCTAGAGTGGCGCACATTTCGTCAAGCATTTGATCTGGACGCACGATCAATCGTTCTTCTGGTAAATACCATGCTGCACCAAGAGAACGCCCTCTAGGAACAATAGTTACCTTAACTAATGGCGCTGCATGCTCGAGCATCCAACTTACGACGGCGTGTCCTGCTTCGTGATAGGCTACAGCTTTTTTTTCTGATGCTGTAACAATTTTGTTTTTCTTTTCTAATCCGCCAACAATCCGGTCAACAGCATCCAAGAAATCTTGTTTTCCAACTATTTTATTGCCTTTTCTTGCCGCAACGAGCGCCGCTTCGTTGCAAACATTGGCGATATCAGCACCTGAAAAACCAGGTGTTTGTTTGGATAAAAAGTCAACGTCCATCTTTTCGTCCACTTTTAATGGTCTAAGATGCACTTCAAAAATCTCTTTTCTTTCTCTAATGTCTGGAAGGTCAACATAAATTTGACGGTCAAATCGCCCTGCACGCATTAAAGCTTTATCAAGAACATCGGCACGGTTAGTCGCTGCAACTACAATAACGTTGGTATTGGTGCCAAAGCCATCCATTTCTGTGAGCAATTGATTTAAAGTATTTTCTCGCTCATCATTAGATCCAGAAAAATTACTCTTTCCTCTCGCTCTTCCGATGGCATCAATTTCATCAATAAAAATGATAGCGGGCGATTTGTCTTTAGCTTGTTTAAAAAGATCTCTTACTCGTGAAGCTCCAACACCAACAAACATTTCTACAAAATCAGAACCAGATAGAGAGAAAAAAGGAACTTTAGCTTCCCCGGCAACAGCTTTTGCCAGAAGAGTTTTTCCAGTTCCTGGGGGTCCTACCAAAAGAGCACCTTTTGGTATCTTACCGCCCAATGCAGTATACTTCCCTGGGTTTTTGAGAAAATCTACTATTTCTTGAATCTCTTCTTTGGCACCTTCAAGCCCAGCTACGTCCTTAAATGTGGTTTTGACTTCTGTATTCTCATCAAATAACTTCGCGCGTGATTTGCCAATATTGAAGATTTGACCTCCAGCACCGCCACCACCTCCTGCGGACATGCGACGCATAATGAATATCCAAACGCCAATGAGCAATATGAATGGTAAAAAGGAAAGTAATAAATCGCCCCAAACATTTGATTCGGTTGCGAATTTAGGTGTAATCTCTAAGTTTTGCTTAGCTATAATTTCATTTGTTTGATTTTCAAAGTTTTGCAAATCTCCAAATTCAAATTGATAATTTGGACCACTTGATCCAGGGAATAATTGAGACCCTACGGCATCCTTGTGTATCTCTTTAGTCTTAGCTTCTTCTGTTAAAAAAACTTTTACAATATGAGTATTTCGAATAATTTCAAGACTTTCGATATCTCCATCGTTCAAAAATTCGAAAAATTGATTTGGTGTAGTAGACGCACCTTTGGAACTGCTAAGTCCACCAGTAAAAACATTGAATAAGATCATTAAGACAATGGCAATGCCATAGATCCAATAAGGACTAAACTTTGGTTTTTTTGCAACAGGTTTTTTATCGCTCTTCATTAATTGTCTTAATTATTTAATGTTAATTCTGTAGTAACTGCATCTCCCCAAAGCCCTTCAATGTCATAGTATTCACGAATCTTTTTTTGAAACACATGTACTACAATATTTCCGTAATCCATGAGTACCCATTCAGAATTTCCGGTTCCTTCAATATTAATTGGCTTATCTTGTATTGCTTTACTCACCTGCTTTCGAATGGAATTCACGATGGCACTAACCTGTGTGTTTGAGGTACCTTCACAGATGATAAAATAATCACAAACTGTATTTTCAATCTTCCGGAGGTCCATTAAAATCGTCTCTTGTCCTTTGAGTTCTTCAATACCATGAATGATATGAGAAATTAACAAGTCAGCACTCTGATTGGTCTGCGTCATTTAATTGATTTACTTTGCACAAATGTATCACTTTTTTGTTTCTTTAACACCGTTCAGATCATAAGAAAACCTTAATAAAAACAACTAACGAATGACTTTTATTCAACTTGACACTGTAGACTCAACAAATGACTACTTGAAGGCAAAGTCTCAAAGCAGTTTTTGCGATGATTTCACTACTGTTGTGGCACGTGATCAAACCCGAGGGAAAGGTCAGCATGGTCATGCGTGGAAGTCTAATCCAAATCAAAACCTCACATTTTCTATTTTGAAACTTATTGTTGATATGCCATTGATAGATCAATTTAAGATCAATATGGCAGTGGGATTAGGTATTATTGACGGTTTGTCGATGAGTCAGTCGTCTAAGTTTTATTTGAAATGGCCTAATGATATTATCGTTGATGATCTAAAGTTAGGAGGAGTTTTGATAGAAAATATTGTGCAAGGTCAAACTTGGAAGAAGAGTATTATTGGTATTGGCTTAAATGTAAATCAAACAAACTTCAAATATTTGCCAAAGGCAACTTCCTTAGCTTTGATTGGGGGGAAGTATTTATCGCTTGACGAGTTGTTATTTCAAATGACTGAATGCATTAAAAGTAAACTAAGTAATATTGAACACCAGTCTTTCGATCATTTAAAAATGGAATATTTAAAAATCCTTTATCGTTGCAACGTCTGGTCGCGATTCCAATTTGCAGATGGTGCGTTTTTTGAAGGCAAGATCAAAGGCATAACTCATTCAGGTCAATTACATCTCCTCAATCGCAGTGGGCAATTCAATGACTACGATTTAAAAACTATAAAATTGATCTATTGAAAAAGTTTAGTAAGCCCGTCCGAGAATTGCGCGAGTAGCTTTGTTAAAGGACCTTTAACCATCATAGACATCATCGGATTAATTTTACCTTTAAACGCCAACTGAACCACTGAGCTATTGTTGTCTACAGCAGTTATATTTCCTGTTAAATCAAATTCAATTGGACTATTTGCAGCTCCAAATACAATTTTTTCCGGCGCTAAGGATTCTTTCTTTTTTAAGGTGATTTCTGGCATGCCTTGGAGTCCAAAAACGAAAGTGTCTTTATCGATAACTTGAAATTTAGACAAGTTGGCCGGCATTAATTTTTTGAAATTTGATAAATCATTAAAGAAATCAAATACATGCTCGGCCGAGCGATTTACTACAACTTTCTTTGCTTCAATTTTCATAAAAAATAATTAGTTTGGTTTCCATGATTCGGGAGATTTGTTCCAAGCGAGTAGCAAACCTTCTTGAGTTTTGGAAATATATTTTGAACTTACCGCAAAATCAATAAGAGTGGCATAGTCACTAAGGGTCCATAAGTCCACTTTGGCTTCCTGAAAATTTTTAGTGGCTATCGGGAAATTATAGGTAAATACTGCAATCATACCAGCCACATCACAATTTTCGCTCCGAAGAGCTTTTACAGCATTTAAGCTGCTGTTACCCGAGCTTATCAAGTCTTCAATGACAATAATTTTTTTCTTTGAAGGAACTATGCCTTCTATTTGATTTTGACGGCCGTGTTTTTTGGGTTCAGGCCGCACATAAACCATTGGCAAATTAAGCGCTTCAGCCACTAATGCTGCAAATCCAATTGCTCCAGTGGCCACTCCAGCAATACATTCAATGTTTGGATATTTAGAGTCAATAATTGCGGCCATACTTTCACTAACTAGCTTTCTCATTTTCGGAAAAGAAAGAATCAACCTATTGTCGCAGTAGATTGGAGATTGCCATCCTGAGGCCCATTGAAACGGGTTTTCTGTATTTAATTTGATAGCCTTTATAGTTAACAATTCTTGAGCGATCGCTTCAGCAGTTTTTTTATCAAAAATCATTTGGCAAAAGTATAGAAAATTTTTATAGATTTAAACCTATCCAATTGCATTGCATGAGAATCCCAATTTATCTGAGTGAGAAGATCATTTATCTAACCGATGACCCTCAAATTAAAGATGCTAAAAACAGCTTTTCTTTAAAAGAAGTAACGCTCAAATTCATTCTAAAAAGGTTAAAGGATCCTGATGTAATTGAGTTGTTTTTGTACCATCACAACTCAAATAAATTATTGCTAAACTTTCGAAAGAAGATCAAAACAGTTATAGCTGGGGGTGGCAAGGTCATTAACACAGACGGCGATGTTTTGTTTATTTATCGCAATGGCAAATGGGATCTTCCAAAAGGCCGAATAGAGAAGGATGAAACCATTGAGGAAGGTGCTATGAGAGAAGTAAAGGAAGAGACTGGTGTAAAAAAACTTAAATTGATTGGCCCAATTGGTCAAACGTATCATTTGTTTAAACGCAATAGCGAAACCAAATTGAAGATCACCCATTGGTTTGATATGAGTTCAACCTACAGTGGAAAATTGAGTCCAGAAGAAAATGAAGGTATTACTAAGGTAAAATGGCTCAATGCAGATAAAATTCAAAAAGTTTCAAAAAAATCCTATGCTAACATCAGAAGTTTGTTGACTGAAAAGATCAATGCTATATGATAGTTTCTAAGGCACAAAATTTTGGTAATCGCCCTTATTTTTGATGATTTCACGAACAATAGAAGAAGAAATATGTGAGGTGATAGGCGAGGATAATAAAAATACAGTTTCCACATTTGTCATAGCCTGATTGACGTTAGCAATAGATTTTTCAAATTCAAAATCTGTAGTGTTACGTAAACCTCTTAAAATGACAGATACATTTAAAGTATCACATAAATCAACAGTCAAGCCTTGATAGGACTGTACCGTGATCCGACTATCATCCTTAAATGCCGTTGTTATAAACTTGAGCCTTTCCTCGAGACTAAACATGTTAGTTTTACTCGAGTTTTCTCCAACCGCAATGATTATTTCATCAAACATGTGTAATCCTCGATTAATAATGTCCACATGACCAATGGTGATGGGGTCAAATGATCCTGGGAAAATGGCTTTTTTCATCTGTTTAGTTTTTTTACCTTTTGAAGTGCTTCTTGAACGGCGTTTCCAAAAAGCTCTGTTAATCCAATTCCGGCCGCATCGGCTTGCTGAGGCAGTATGCTTTCTTTAGTTAGGCCTGGGACTGTATTTATCTCGAGGAAATGAGGAATACCATCTTGAATTATAAACTCACTTCTTGAAAACCCACTTAAACTAAGGTGTTTGAAAATTTTTATAGCCAAATTATGAACTTTAGCGGTTAACTCTGCCGATATCCTGGCTGGTGTTATCTCTTGTGATTGGCCAAGGTATTTGGCTTGAAAATCAAAAAATTCATTATCGGTAATTATTTCTGTAATCGGTAAGGCCAAGATATCTCCTTGATAGGTAATAACGCCAACAGAAACTTCTGTACCTTTCAAACATGATTCGATCAAAATGTTGTCATCTACATCAAAGGCTGTTTCTATGGCTTTTTGGAGTTGGGCTTTTTCGGTCACCTTACTAACACCGTAGCTGCTCCCCGCACAGTTTGCCTTTACAAAACATGGTAAGCCTACTTTTGATAAAATGTTGTCGAGATTAATGAAATCACCTCGATTTAATAAAAATGATGTCGCACAAGGAATATCAATTTCCTTCAAAACACTTAAGGTGTCACGTTTGTTGAAGGTTAGTGCCGATTGGTAGGCACCGCAACCAGTGTAAGGCATCTCAATCATGTCGAGGTAAGACTGTAAAACACCATTTTCTCCTGGATTACCATGAATGGCTATGAACACACAATCGGGCTTGATGACTTTTGTATCAGTATGAATACTTAGATCAGATTTATCTATCGTACATGCTTGGCCCAACTCATCAAAGCATGTCCATCCATCTTCCGAAATGATCACCTTAAATTTTTGGTAAATATTACCGTCTAAAGAATCAAAAACAACTTGACCACTCTTTAATGAAATGCTATGTTCAGCGGAAAATCCGCCCATAAAAATTGCAATCTTTTGTTTCATATGAATACTATGCATTCTCATGGTAAAAGTACCAATATTTTTATTAAGTTCGTGCTACAGGAAATAGCTTTACAAATTCATTTCAATGGTTTCTTTTATACGTTTTATATTTAGCAAAGGGTTTGTGCGACAGCTTGCGCTTATGGGCGCAGTTATTCTGGTATTGGTTGTTATAGCTACTCAGTGGTTAAAACATTATACCCGTCACAATGAATTTATAGTTGTTCCTGATGTTGTTGGTATGAGTCTTGATGAAGCTCAGTCAGTCATCGAATCTAAAAATCTGATTTTTTTGGTTCAAGACTCAACCCACTATAACCCCAATTACCCTAAGCGTTCAATTCTCGAACAATTGCCGTTAGCCAATTCTAAGGTCAAAGAGAATAGAAAAATTTATCTGATGGTGAATTTGTCCGGATACAAAAAAATTAGAGTGCCCAATATTGTGCGGCAAACTTTTCGTCAAGCAGAAAAGTCTTTGAAAGCCTCCGGATTTCAAATTGGTGATACCATTTACAGAAACGATATTGGAAAAGATGAGGTCATTTCCTTACTATCAAAACAAAAACCGATTGAGCCAGGAGAGTTGCTTGAAGAGAATTCTAAAATCACCTTAATTCTAGGGAATGGTAATGAAGGACAAGAGAATCTATGAAAGTGAATAACGAAGTTTTATTAGAAGATGATGACTTATTTGAGCACCATTCGTTCATAGCAGCCCAAAGCCAGTCGCCTTTGAGGGTAGACAAATTTATTATGAATTTTGTCGAAAATGCTTCTCGAAATAAGATTCAAGCCGCAGCTAAAGAGGGTGCAATATTTGTAAATGATGTGGTGGTTAAGTCCAATTATAAAGTAAAGCCAGGAGATAGGGTTCAAGTGATGTTTGCTCATCCGCCATATGAAAATCTATTAGTTCCAGAGGATATTCCACTTGATATTGTGTTTGAAGACGATCATCTAATGGTGGTGAACAAACCTGCTGGTATGGTGGTTCATCCAGGACATGGTAATTACTCAGGTACCCTTATAAATGCCTTGCTCTATCATTTTAAGGGGCTGCCATTAAACTCCGATAACCGCCCAGGATTGGTACATCGTATCGATAAAGATACCAGTGGTTTACTAGTAATAGCGAAAACAGAGGCTGCCATGACACATCTTGCCCGTCAATTTTTTGATAAGAGTTCGGAACGGACATACACAGCATTGGTATGGGGCGCCGTTTCAGAAGAAAAAGGTACGATCGTAGGAAATATTGGCCGACATCCCAAAAATAGACTTCAAAATACTGTTTTTTTAGATGATGATGCCGATAAAGGAAAACCTGCAATTACGCATTATCAAATTCAAGAAAAGTTAGGTTATGTTACTTTACTCACATGTAAATTGGAAACCGGTAGAACGCATCAGATTAGAGTGCATATGAAACATATAGGTCATACCTTATTTAATGATGCTCGGTATGGAGGTGATGTGGTTCTTAAAGGAACTACGTTTTCGAAATACAAACAGTTTGTTCAAAATTGTTTCAACGTGTTGCCACGTCAAGGTCTTCACGCTCAAACTTTAGGCTTTACGCACCCAGATACAGGTGAATACATGTCTTTTACGACGCCATTGCCAGAGGATATGGCATGTTGTATTGAGAAATGGAGAGGCTATGCCACTCACGCACAGATGTAAAGTCATTTTTTCTGTATCTGCTGGATTGGTTATTTTTGTTAAAAATTATTTGATATGAAGCTTGTTATTTCTCCTGCAAAATCTCTAGAATTAAAAAAATCAGTGCCTACCGATCAATATACTCAGGGCTTGTTTTTGAGTGATTCAGAAATCTTAAATAAAGCACTTAAAAAGAAATCGGCCAAACAGTTGTCTGAATTGATGTCTATTTCTCTTGCCTTAGGAGAGATCAATTACGAGCGCAATCAAAACTGGACCCTTCCATTTAATCCTGAAAATTCACGACAAGCCATATTTACTTTTGATGGAGATGTTTATAAGGGACTAGATGCTTATTCTTTGGATCAAAAATTACTCCCTAAATTACAAAACACAGTATTAATTATTTCTGGCTTGTATGGTTTACTTAAGCCTTTAGATTTGATTCAACCCTATCGTCTAGAGATGAAAACAAAATTTCAAGTGGGTAAAAACGCCAATTTGTATGACTTTTGGCGTCAGAAAATTACTAAAGCCTTAAATGTTGAATTGAGCGATGATGGGCTATTGATTAATCTTGCGAGTAACGAGTATTTCAAGGCTATTGACACCAAAACTCTGAATGGAAAAATTATATCACCACAATTTAAAGTTTTGAAGAATGGCACGTTAAAAACGATTGGCATATTTGCGAAGCAAGCTCGTGGACTCATGACGCGCTTTATTTTGGAGAATGATATTAAAAGTATTCAAGATTTAGAAATGTTTGATTATCAAAATTATCGCTATTTACCGTCTGAATCTACAGAACTGTCTCCAGTTTTTGTAAAATAAAAATCCCGCCGAAGCGGGATTTTAAAATCGTGAGTTTCTTATTTAAAAAGAAAGCATAACATCAAGGTCAAAATCATCGTAAATGGCACGATCAGCTAAATTTTCAAAAAAACTATTCGAACCATACTTGACATCAAACTCTGAACGATCTAAACGTAATCGAGCGTAAGCTTTGTCTTCTGTAACAGTCATGTTAAACTGAATTGATTTTGTGTTACCTTTTACAGTAAGATCAGCTACAATATCGTAATATGATCCTGTTCCTTTGACTGAAGTGAAAACTAAAGTAGCTTCTGGAAATTTTTCTACTGCAAAAAAATCATCGGATTTTAAGTGCCCTTCAAGTTTTCCCTTACTTTCTCCTTTTAAATCCGTACAAAAAATAGTTTTCATATCTATGGTAAAACTGCCACCAGTTAAAACTTTTTCGTCAAAAGATAAGTCGCCACTTTTTAAAGTTATAACACCTTCATGTGAGCCAGTGACTTTGTATCCTTTCCAAGCTATTTTACTGTCGGATGGTTTAACTGGAATTGGTTCAGTCATTGCTGAAACTATTAAAGAAACACAGAGTACTGCGATTAATGATAATAATTTTGTTTTCATTTTTTTGTTTATTTTTTCAAACTCAAAATTATTAATAATGCCTTTCGATTGATCAGTCTGGATCACAAATATTTGTTAAAATTGACATTTTTCTAGACATTCAATTAACTAAAAAATTTAGTAATTTTGTAAGAACAAATTATAATCTCATGAAAGATTTAATTCAAGCCGACTGGAGGGAACAATCTTCTCAAAATCAGGATGCAATCATTTTAGATGTGCGAACTCCAGAAGAAGTCTCAGAAGGGAAAATACCTAAAGCCGTGAATGTTAATATTTCTGATCCTCATTCGTTTTTGGAAAAACTTCAAAGTTTTGATAAATCTGCTTCTTATTTTGTGTATTGTCGTTCTGGCGCAAGGAGTACTCAGGCCTGTGCCGTGATGCGACAGATGGGTTTTGAAAATTCATTTAACCTCATCGGCGGTATTTTAGAATGGAATGGTCCTATAAATAAAATTTAAATTATGTTCTCAAAAGTACTCACCTCATTTTGTTTGTTTTTATCATTATTTTCTTTTAGTTGTAAGGAACAAAATCAGTCCGTAGTTGAAATGCTTACCGCTCAAGAGATGGTCGACATGATGTCTCAAAATGATTTTCCTTTAGTGGATGTCAGAACACCTGAGGAATTTCAGGAGGGTGCTATCAAAAATGCTATTAATATGGATTTTTTATCAGACTCGTTTGAAGCACAGATTAATAATTTAGACCCCAATGAACCTTTGATTATTTATTGTAAATCTGGAGGAAGGAGCAATAGTTGCGCCATGTTTTTGGAGAAAGCAGGTTTTGTTAAAGTATATAATTTAGTAGGTGGTATTAGCCAATGGACCAACCTAGGTTTGCCAATTGTAGTACCACAAGATTGATAATTTATTTTGTCCACAAAGGTGAAGTGTAGAGCCCTTCATAAGAAAATTTTTGAATCGCTTCTTGAGCACTCAATTTATCATTAAAATAAGTCACGCCAAACCATGGGCTTTTAACTTGAATAACTGTAACGTCCACAGCCCTTTGAACCATCATTTCTTGAATCACAAAGGGAAGATAGATTTCAGATTTTTCAAGGTTGTCGGCAATAGACAGAAAGGAAGTAAAATAGTCGTCGATGTAATTAAATATCTTATCATGACACACCCAGAAGTTCATCGAAACAAGATCTTCTGAATGCAAACTTAGACCAGAATGTTGGTCCATAATTTCTCCTTTTATAGATTCTATTTTAGTAAATTCTTCTATCGAAATGAGTTTGTCTTCATCGACTTTGCAGACACCACGTGATACCGAACCATGTTCTGAGAGGGTATCGCCAAGACTGTAAGTCACAAGTCCGAAACTATTATTATCATTATTTCGTATAAAATCGGCAGCAGCCGAAAATGCTGGCTTACCATAATAATCGTCGGCATTGATGATTACAAAATCACCTTGAATTAGATGTCTAGCTGACCAAACTGCATGAGCGGTTCCCCATGGTTTTTCTCGTGTAGTTTCAATTTTCACACCATCGGGAGTATCATCAATAGATTGAGTGATAACATCAACTTTGACATTGTTTGGCAGGCGATTGTCCATATACTGTTGAAGAAAATTTTGATTTTCTGCTTTGGTAACAATTACAATATGATCAAATTGATTCTCAATGGCATCAAAGATGCTGAATTCCATTAAAAACTCTTCATTGGGACCAAGGCCGTCAAATTGTTTTAATTTTCCGTACCGACTTCCGCTTCCTGCGGCCATTAACAATAATGTCATTGTGTTTTGTTTGATACAAAAATAGGGTATTGTTTTTATACCTACCAAATGGTCAATATTACTTTACCTTTTAAGCGTAAAATGTCCTTTAAAGGACCTGCCATCTTGTAGTATAGCTTGGAACCAGTAATCGGATGCGGGCATTTTATAGCCGTTGTATGTTCCATCCCATCCACTATGCTCAG
>Ga0115570_10000843_pt1 | contig 25138 bp, 22 predicted proteins | sample COGITO_mtgs_1205_3_FD_87294 | JGI IMG/M metagenome (GOLD analysis project Ga0115570, IMG submission 87294) | Pelagic marine microbial communities from North Sea - COGITO_mtgs_120524 | ecosystem: Environmental > Aquatic > Marine > Epipelagic | place: Germany:Helgoland, sampling site Kabeltonne... | reverse complement strand
TGGGTTCCAAGTAATGTTCTTACCTGTCAACTCATAGGCCTCCTTTTGCTTCGCCATGTCAACACCCACATTGAACCACTGACGGAACGACTGGTTGGGGTTGCGCGAATCATAGCCCGTTCCATAACGGCCACGTCCAGCCTGCTGGATAAATTGGGCGGTCGTAGACACCGTCAAACGATCGCTCGCCTTCAAGTTGCCTGAGAAAGAGAAGTTGTTACGCTTCAAGCTCGAGCCGGGAACAATACCCTTCGTAGAGAACTGCGTAGCGCTCAAGCGGAAAGATCCATTGTCATTTCCTCCATCAATCGCTACAGAATTATTCATTGTAGCACTCTGCTCAAAGAAGTTTAAAGGATTGTTAGCACCCGCTACGTGGGCAGACTTCTGACCGTAAGTAGACAATTCGGGATACAAAGACTCCCATGTGTAAACCATAAGGTTGGGATCAAACGCCAAACCGAAGGAGGCATCTTCCGTGGTAGGAATACATGGATCATCGATACCATCACCGTCCACGTCGTAGGCCACCATATATGCATTCGTAAAGTAACCGGCAATCGTATCAGGACCATAGTACTGCCCATACCCCGCACCGTAACGGTCTTGGTAGCGCGCATAGGTGTCGGGGTTAACCGAACCCACCGTGTATCCAGACGTCACGGAAACGCCCAAGCCATTGCGCTTAGTGCCTTTCTTGGTAGTGATCAGGATAACGCCGTTTGCCGCGCGTGCACCATACAGGGAAGTTGCCGCAGCACCTTTCAAAACAGACACCTTGTCGATGTCCTCGGGGTTGATATCCATGGCTGCGTTACCGTAGTCATATCCACCGCGACCTGTTTGCTGGCTGCCTGTGTTGGTGATTTGATTGGAGATGGGGATACCATCAACCACAAACAAAGCTTGGTTGTTACCCGTCAAAGACTTGTAACCACGCACAACCACGTTCGCCGAGCCACCCATCGTACCGGATTGGCGGATGTTTACCCCCGCGACTTTACCGGACAGGGAGCTCATAAAGTTGGCGTCCTTGACTTTGTTGATTTCGGCGCCGCCCACTTCTTGGATGGCATAACCGACCGATTTCTTCTCACGAGAAATACCCAAAGCCGTAACAACGACCTCATCCAGCTTGCTGGCCGAGATCGCGAGTGATACGTTTAAAGTACTGCCTGTGACAGAAACTTCTTGGGATGCATATCCCATCGAAGAGAATACCAATACAGCGTTCGTACCCGCTTTGATGGAGTATTTACCATCAAAATTGGTGATCGCGGCATTGCTGGTGCCTTTTTCCTTCACGGATACGGAAGGAAGAGGCTCGCCCGTTGATGCGTCTGACACCACTCCTGTCACATTCTGCGCAAAGGCAGATAAGGACAGAAACGTAGCCACAACAAGGGCAAAGAGATTTGCTCTGCGTTTCATTTAGGTGTTATTAGAATGTTAAACAGTACCAAGGTAATGTAAAGTTTACATTATTTAACCAAAGATTTTTTTCCGTTAACCCTTTATAGCGCTAGAAAAAACAGAATTTTCATTCATAAAATGCGCTTTCAGTCCGTGATGGATTGAAAGCGTATTTATTACACTTATAAACAAGGGTTTTTTCGTTTCACAGGGATTTTTTCGTTTCACCAATGAAACGAGTCCACCATTTGGTCGATCCAGACCGTTATTCCGGATGACGTCGAAGGTCGAAGTAGACCAGTAAAGCCGCTGAGCCCCAAACAAGAACTGCGGCCTTATCTGAATCCAAGAAGTTGTTCAGAACCCCGTGCGTATAGTACGACACCAATCCAATTAAAGCCATGATAGCCAAATTTCGGTCCTGCCCAAGCGGTTCCTGTTGCACTACCCGAAAACCGGTCCGAAAAACGGCCCACAAAAAGAAGAGAACCCCAATCAGGCCGGGCCAACCCTGCTCCGCCAGTGGGCCTATGTATTCACTATGAGCATTCCCCATGGTTCCTTCGTTGGTGGAGATAATGGTCATCTCCGAAGAATGCTGGAAAGGAGCATATTGAAACTGGTATGTCCCTGCACCCCATCCGGTGTGAGGACGGGCTTCAAACATGCGAAGGGCCGACATCCATCGATTGATGCGCTCCAGGTTAGACGCATCGGTGGAGATATTGGAGACAGAGCGAACGTGCTCGCCAAAATTGTCGGAGGAAACCGTGTCGTTTTTGGTAAAAATGCGTACCCACTCATCTTGCGTCGCCCACAGGCCCACCCCAACAAGCAGCATCCCGCCCAAAAAGATGCGCCACGAAATGCGAAAACGGATTAGCCCATAGACGCCTGCCGCAGCAATCAAGCTCAACCAGGCTGCTCGGGTGTAGGAGAGAATGATGGCGGCCGTGAGAATGGCCAATAGCCCACCAAAGAAGACATGGGAAAGTAAGGACTGGGCTCGGAAGGCGCGATACACCGCAAAAGGCAGAACAAAGGCCAAAGCCATTCCGTATACCGTGTGCTCTTTGTAAAACGGAAACATCACCCACGTAGAGGTCTCCTTGGAAAACCCATATTGGCTGTGCACATACATCGTGTAGAGCGATGCGATGGCCAAGGTAATCGCGTAAAGTGGGAAGAACCAATCTCGCGATTTTTCGGTTCGAAAGACCTCGATCATGGCGAAGAAGAGCGGCACCACAAACCAAATACGCGATATCCATGCTTTGAAAGACACGAGCGGCATTTCAGATGTCAAGATGGTGAAGGCCATCCAACTCAGCTGAAACAAGATCGCCATGCCCACCGGATGGCGAAACACGCGCATAGGAAGTTTTCCATTCTGGAGAAAGCGCAGCAAAAGAAAGAGGGTGACCCCGGCCATAATAAGCTCGGAGGGTAGACTGAGTCCAACGTTAAATCCTTGGTCCTTGAGCGTGATGGATAGAGGGGTTATCGCCACCACACAGAGAAGCAGGCTTTCCAACGAGTAAAAAGCCCAAATCACCATCAAGAGAGCAAAGGGAACGGCGGCAACCAAATAGGTTTCAGTAGCGACCGCCACCCCTGTCACAATGGCAAGGACGGCCCCCCAAAGAAGACCGGATCTTCCGCTTAGGATGGAAGTTGACTGCGCAGATCCTTCCATGTGTTGGCAAGCAAGATGGCGATAAGTGTCGAAACAAAGGCGGCCATGGCACTAACCGCACAAATCAGCCAACGAATGGGGTACTTCTTTTTGTCGGCCGGACGCGCAGCGTTTACGCGTTGGGTGGCCGGTAAAACAACCTGGGCGTCTACACGCACTTGATCCAATTTCGTACGCAGTTTGACTTCTTCTTCTTTGCGGAGGTGCAGTTCATCTCGAAGTGAGACATAGCGGCCGCCATATTTTGCCAAGGTATCCAGCGTGTTACGCAATTCTTTAATGCCCGAGGGTTTTCGCCCTTCTGCGATGGCCGTGGCGAGCTGGTCGCTAATTACCATGGATTGGCCTTCATATTCGTGTACCCCTTTTTTGCGAAGGCCCTTGATTTCGTTCTCCATGCTGGCCATGTCCTCACGAATCTTATCATACTCGCGTTGTACAATCTTGAGACCCACTTGGGCGCGGCTGCGCTGAATCCGGCTCTTTGCTCGGTCCAGTAGGTCCGTAATAGCGTTGGCGATGTCGGCTGCTAATTGGGGGTCCGTATCGAGCACCCGAATCTCCACTGACATGAACTGGGTTCGTTGGAAACTGATTTTATCGGAATATTCCTCCCAAAGGTCGGTACGCAAAGTTTTGGATGTCGTGTCCAAGTCATAGTGCCGGATAAGGTCAAAGCGCTCTACAATGGTATCGAAGATGACGTCAGAATAGAGGATTTGGATCAACTGCTCCGCCTGCTCTTCGGCCCCAAACTCCAAGAAATCTTCGTCTTGATAGGAGTTTTGGGGAAGGAGGGCTTTCGAAGGGGAATTCGTCGTCGCGGGGAAAACCGTTACAATAGATTCATACAAAGGGTCAATAAACAGGGGCATGGAGGCCAAAGCTGCCACGATGCCCGCAATAACCGGTGCCGCAAGCAAGGGCTTGCGCCATTCATATAAAAATCGGAGTAGGGTTTGGGATTGAGCATCCATAGGGATCAGTCTTAAGTCCACAAAGATAGCGGACGGTTTAACAGGGTCTCACATTCCGCGACATCCTCCCGGAAATAGCGCCAAGCGTCTTTGCGGTCTGCGTCGCTCAGCCTTAGCGCCTCCGTGGTCGCAAGGGCTTTTTTCACGCCGCCCTTGAGCCCAGAAGGCACGAGCGCTTTGAGGACACGCCCAACCGGATGCTGTGTGAGAAAGCGTTGGAGTCCCGGGAAAGCGGGGTCTTGGCCTTCGAAGATTTTGGTTTGGGCAGGCAAGGGATGCTCTGACAGCCCAAGGTCGCGGCAGAGTTGCGCCCAAGACGCCGCCTCCTCCGCAAAGAAATCCTCGTATCGGTATACGTGCAACTGCTGCGCCGGCCAACGCGCTTGCCAGCGTCGCAAGGATTCGGCGTAGCGGCTGAGGTGGACGAAGTTTTCGGAGTGGCCCCAAACTGCGGGCCGCGCGGCATCTTCCGCGAGGGCCGTCAGGAAATCGGATTGGACCATGCCGTATTTCCGAGCCATGCGGTAGTGGGAGAACGCGCGTTCAACGGGGTGGCGCAGTAGGAGGATGATGTGGGCCTGAGGGTTGGCGGCGAAAAGTGTCTCGGGAGCCGCCTCGGAGAAGAAGTAGCTCGTGGAAGCCTCTAGGGCGCGCTGACCAGGGGCCGCATGGTCAAAGAGCCGGGCGTAGCGTTCCGAATCGCGCACAAAATCCTGGTGGGCTGACGTCAAAGTTTCCACGGACCAATACCGGTCTGGCAATGTGGGCGACATGCGGCGATAGGCCTCGGAAAAGGATTCGGGACGAATATCTGTGCAGAAGAAGTTGGGTTCTTTGATGCGCGAGACCGCCACGTCGGGATGGGCCTCAAACCACGTCGCCAGGGCCGTCGTTCCGCCCTTGGCGACACCAATGATGGCAATATCTGGATACACGCTCATTTCAACGCCAGAAAATCAAGGTTCGTATCCCCGTTTTGCGGTATACCGCGACGAGAGCCCAAACATTCCAAAGCGACATGGTGATGGTGGTTGCCCATGCAGCTCCTTCTAGGCCAAGTGACGGGATGAGCAGAGCATTAGCGACGATATTGACCACCACGGCGAGGGTCATCGTATTTCGGGCTTCGCCTTCATGTCCCGTCATATTGAGGAGGTACATCACGGGGCCGCAGAGGGCATTGACGATTTGGCCCAAACAGAGAATGCGCAAGAGTCCAAGCTGGGCCGCCATTTCGCTCGAATTTTCAGAAAAGAAAGAGAGGAAATAATCTCCCCAAATTGTCAACACCAGAAAGGCCGGAACCCCTAATAGCGCATTCAATAGAGCCACACGACGCACGGCAGATTGGAGTCCAACGCGGTCTTGCACCTTCCATGCCGCCGAAATTTGAGCGGCGATCTGGGCATTCACCGCAAACTGTGCAAAGGTGATGAGCGTGGCGATTTTGAAGGCGACCCGATAGAGTCCCACGCTCTCCGCATCTAAAAAATAGCCTACCATCAAGGTGTCGGACCACGTCATCACCATAAACAATATCCCTGTGAGGAACATGGCCGTCGCGCTAGGGCTCAAGCTCCGAAGGGCTTGAACACTCTCCTTCCAGCCCACCGGTCCGACTTGACGCTCCCCCTTCAGAAAATGGGGTATCCAAACCACCAGGGTGGCCGCCGCTACGGCATAAACATAGACGGCTGGACTGGTAGAGCCACCTCCCGGCGCCCAAGCTATCACCAAGGCCGCCACGCCCAATATGACACTCGATTGCAAGAGTCCGTAGCCCACCCATTTTTGACGTGCGCGCAAATGCTCCGCCCATACTTGAAAGAGTGTCCAGGGAACCAAAGCTTGGGATATCCAAACTAATTCGTCGGCCAGGCCCGGTTCATGCATGAACTCTGCGATGGGTTGGCGCAAGGCAAAAAGCAGGAGCATCAGCCCAGCGGCAAAGAGTGCCGTAAACCCGAGAACCCCGCGGATCAGCGCCTTGCTGCCGCTGGGAGATTGGACGGGCAATTCGCGCAAGAGCACCCCATCGTAGCCCCATTTAGCGACCACGGAAAGCAAGCTTAGAAAGGTGAAGGCCAGCTCGAACCGGCCATAACCCGCGGCCCCATACTGACGGACCGCCACCCAAACGAAGGCATAGCCCCCTAGCGCACCGGCAACTTTGAGGGCCAGGACGACCGCCGAACTACGGAGCAAGCTGGACCAGAGAATGGAAGAAGGAGACGGGGTCATACCGCAAAGGTCATACTTTTGACCTCATGCCCACCAAGCGCCCTTCCCACACCCCGCTGCGCATCGGCGTCAATGCCCGATGGCTGATTCCCGGTCGGATGGAAGGTACGGGATGGTACACGCGCCGAATCCTTGAACAACTCGTGGCTGATCACCCCGAGGTGGAATGGCACCTCTTTTTTGATCGTTCTCACCGTGCGGATTTGTCTTTGGGGGACGCCCAGCAGCATGTCCTTGGACCCCCTGCGCGCCATCCTTGGCTTTGGGCGTTTTGGAATGAGGTCCGCATCCCGCAAGCGTTGAAGCGCTTAGACATTTCGGTGTATTGGTCACCGGATGGGTTGCTTCCCAAGCGTCTTCGAGGCTGGCACGGCCGCCTGGTTACGACCATTCACGATCTCAATTTTGTGCACCAGCCGGAGGGGATACCTGAACGGGTCGGCGCATATTACCGCCGCGTTATTGCCCATTCGGCCCAACAGGCGGATGCACTCTTGACCGTATCGAATCAAACCAAACTCGATGTGATCTCCACATACAGCATCCCCCAGGAGCGAATCGCCGTTTCCTACAATGCCCCAGCCCAAGCTTTCCGACCTTTTGATACCACAGAGAAATCGGCCGCACAAGCTCGCTTCGCCGGGGGGCATCCCTATTTCTGTTTCGTTGGGGCCTTTACCCCACGCAAAAATGTGCGTACCCTCGTGGAGGCCTTTGTCGCGTTTCGGAGCAAGTACCCAGATTTACCCCATCACCTCGTCTTAGTGGGCAGCGCTCTTCATCACGACGACGCCCTCGATCGATCGCTAGCTCAAGGAGGCAAACGAATTCATGTCTTGGGCCATGTGGAAGGGGCTACCCTCCAAGAAGTCTATGGCGGAGCGACCGCCTTCTGCTTCCCGAGCCGATTTGAAGGTTTCGGAATTCCGCTGATCGAAGCCATGGCCTCGGGCTGTCCCGTCATTTCTAGCTCGGCCTCCTGCATGCCCGAAATTGTTGGAGATGCCGGCGTGCTCCTGTCTCCCGATGATCCCGATGCCTGGGCGACCGCCATGGCGGATATGGCCCAAAACGATGCACACGATTGGATCCAAAAAGGGTTAGTCCGCGCGGCAGATTTTCAGTGGAGCCGGAGTGCTGCGGTCGTCTGGAAGGCCCTCCAGCCATGCTAGCGGGGGTGGACGAGGCCGGCCGAGGATGCCTCGCCGGCCCGGTGGTAGCTGCTGCGGTGCTTTGGCCGGAAGGGCAGACCTTGAAGGGGCTCACCGACTCCAAAAAACTCAGCGAAACCCAGCGCGACGGCCTGCGTCGTGCCTTGGAAGACCTCTTGCCCAAAGGGCATTGGGCGGTAGGCATAGCGAGCCCAGAAGAAATTGATGCGATCAACATTTTGCAGGCGACGTATTTGGCGATGCACCGCGCCATTTCGGCCCTGAAGCCCGCACCGGAGCACCTGCTCATCGACGGCAACCGCTTCAAGCCCTACCCGGGCATCCCGCACCAATGCGAAGTCAAGGGTGACGCCCGCTTCCAAGCTATTAGCGCCGCGTCCATTTTTGCCAAAACCGAACGCGACCGGCTGATGCGAGAAGGACATGCGCAGTTCCCGCAGTACGGATGGGATCGCAACAAGGGCTACCCTTCGGTGGGCCACCGCCTCGCGCTCGAAGCCCATGGTCCATGTTCCTGGCATCGTCGTAGTTTTACGTGGAAACCCGCTCAACTTCGTTTGGACCTGTGAATGTATTTCGACGCACCCTCCTACCCTTCGGCCTGCTCTTTTTTGCAGCGGCCTGCCAAGAGGATATCGCCAACCTAGACCTCATCCAGGCGACCCCCGTCAACGCGGTGCTAATGGTGCCCGTTCGCGATGACCACGCGCTGCGCGCGGCGTGGACAGAGGAGCTTCCCTTTTCAGAGCAGATGTCGAGCCTTTTAAATCGACTACCCCTAGAGCCGGGCAGAGAAGGCCTCCTGAGTTTGCATCCCGTCGGAGCGGGAACTCTCCACTGGGCCTATTGTGTTCGGCGGGGATTCACGGCTTTCCACCCTTCAAAGCTGGCTTCCCTTGAGCCCTCAAGGCGAACTTATGCGTCCGGGACCATCTGGGAATGGCAGGACGAGCAGGGCAAATGGGCCTTGGCCGAAACGGCGGATTGGTTGATATTGAGCACGACGGACATCCTCGCGGAAGAAGCTATTCGGCAATTGGACGCCCATTCGGTGGGAAGTTCCTATGCCGCCTATCCAAACTTAGCCAGTCAGTTGGCCTCATCGGCCATGGTGACGCTTGCTTTAGAGGAAAGTACACCGCTCGCCCATGCATGGATGGCGATGCCCGAGGCGAAAGATGCCCCGGCGGATGATCTGCGCTCATGGCGCTTTGCCCACCCATATAGCCGCGGCTGGTCCCTGCGTTTTACGGCGGATAGCACGGCCAAGGTGGCCGTCAGCGAGGGCGGTCCGCGCTCAGACCGGTTGGGCTTTGCCGATTCCACCGAAGCACGGGCCTTCCCAGGTTGGCGTTGGCTCACCTCGGGTCTACGATGGGCCCAATGGACAGCGGTCGACAGCCGGGTGAGCTACCAAGGGCATCCCATTGCCATTCAGGCACAAGGAGAATGTGTGGTCGAAGGGCGCCGTCGGCAGCTCCACCGCATTACCCTCCGCTACCAAGAAACGGCCCCCCTGCAAATTCCGCATTGGGTGGCCTCCACAGAATTGATTGCTTCCAATGACTTGGGGCTGAATAAACCCTTGGCGGTGCTTCCCTATGTGAAAACGGTGGGAGAGTTTATTTTGACCTGCGAAGACACCCTGGCGGCCAACCGCTATCTGAGCTACATCCCCGATGTGCGGGACAGTGCCCAGGAGGCCCAGTACCAAGCCGCGATACGCTACGTCCGCAGTCAACCCAGCGAGGGCCAGCTCTGGTGGGTGACCCGGCAAGCCAATCCCCAAGCCCCTTGGGCGGGCCTGACCTACCGAGCCCAAGGCGAAGAGGCCTACTGGTCTGCTGGCATTCTTGTTCCGTAAATCGACGGGAGCAGCGCTAAGCGTACCCTACCTAAAGCGATCCGTGCCTACATGCCTTTCGCCGGTAGATTGGCTGCGTGGAGTAAAGGTCCTTGGAGGCGGATGAGTTCACCATCGCCCGGTTGGTAACCCACGGGCCAGGCATTCATTTTATACAAGGCCTCAAGCTGGATGCCGTAGCGCTGGGCCACGTCCCAAGTGCTTTCCCCAGCCACCATGCGGCAGGTGCTGATTTCCCGCAGTTTGCGGTCCCACTTTTTCTTTTTGGGTGTGACGTAAATGCGGTCCCCGGCGCGCGGATTCCATGCGTAGGCGGCATCGTTGAAGGCCAGTACTTTTTCGAGCTTCAATCCCAGGTCAAAGGCCACTTGCTCCACCGTTTCTCCCTGCTCCAACAGGACATAGCCTGCACCGTTGGGAGCCATTTTGTAGCGAGAATGCGCCTTGAGTCCCTTGGTAGCGGGCTTGATGACCTGCTCATCAAAGCGGTAGAGTTCTTCCTCCTCGATGATTTGGATGAGTTTTTCCGCGTAAGTGGGGCTGGTGGCATATCCGGCCGCTTTTAGCCCGCGCGCCCAGCCCGCATAGTCACGGGGATCCAGTATAAAGAGACCGTCGTAACGGCTGCGGCTTAGCAAGAATTCTGAATGGTCCTTGTAGCTCTGCCGAGGATCGCGGTAGACGCGGAAGCACTCGTCCGGCTTGTCGTCGTCCACAAACATCGTTTTGCCCTTCCAGCCGTCGTGGCATTTGATGCCGAAGTGGTTATTCCCCTCCGTGGCCAAACGGCTCCGCCCGTTTCCACTTTCCAAAATTCCTTGGGCCAGCGTGATCGAGGCCGGAATGCCCGTTCGCTTCATTTCTTTCGTAGCCCACTTGGCGTAGGTGGCGATGTAGGCTTTGCGCGGGGAAAGGGGAGTCTCGGCGCTGGGGGACTCCTTTTGGGCCCAAACTGAATTCGCACCCAAAAGCAGCATCGAACTAAGGAGGAAGGCAAACGTTCTCATGGGATAAAGGTCGCTCCTTTTTGACTTTTATGGCCGACTTTTGTGGAGCTCACATCCTGCTATGAAACCTCTCGACCCGGAAGATTTTTACTACAGCCCCGAAGGATACATCGTCTTTACCGAGGCCTATCACCGGAAACGCGGGCATTGCTGCCAAAGCGGATGCACCCATTGCCCATATGGCTTTGACAAGCGTACAGGCACGTTTAAAAAACCGACCTCATGACGGACTTTCACCACGCCATTTTGGAGGGCATTCCCTCCTTTCTACCTGAACATCCGGGCTTCGACCCGTCTGTTTCCCACGCCCCGATTCGCAAAGACATTTTGACGCGGGCTGAGAAAGGGCTTGCGCTCGAGAACGCTCTGCGGTATTTCCCCCCTGCCCTGCACGCGGAGCTCGCCCCCGAATTTGCCCAAGAACTCAAGGACTACGGCCGCATCTACATGTACCGTTACCGCCCGACCTACGCAATGCATGCCCGGCCCATCGGCGACTACCCGGCGCAATGCGAGCAAGCGGCCGCTATCATGCTGATGATCCAAAACAATTTGGATCCCGCCGTCGCGCAACACCCCCATGAATTAATTACCTACGGGGGCAATGGCGCCGTGTTCCAAAACTGGGCCCAGTACCGCCTCACCATGCAGTACCTGGCCACCATGACGCAGGAGCAGACCTTGCACATGCACAGCGGGCACCCTCAAGGCCTATTCCCCTCTTCCAAAGAAGCGCCCCGCGTCGTCGTGACGAACGGCATGGTTATCCCCAACTACTCGAAACCAGACGATTGGGAGCGCATGAACGCCCTGGGCGTATCGCAGTACGGTCAGATGACGGCCGGCTCCTACATGTACATCGGCCCACAAGGCATCGTCCATGGCACGACCATCACGGTCATGAATGCCGCCCGAAAATTCACCCGCGGCCCCTTGGAAGGCAAACTCTTCGTCACCGCTGGACTGGGCGGCATGAGCGGGGCCCAGCCCAAAGCCGCCTCCATCGCCGGAATGGTCAGCATTACCGCCGAAATCAATGGCACTGCCGCCCACAAGCGCCATAGCCAAGGGTGGGTGGATGCAATTTTTGAAGACGTGGATGCGGCGATAGATTCGGCCTTGGAGAGCCAAGCCACCGGGGGCAACCGGTCCATCGCGTTTGTCGGAAATACCGTCGATCTCTGGGAGCGCCTCGTTGAGCGCAACATTTCGGTCGATCTGGGCAGTGACCAGACCTCCTTGCACAACCCCTGGGCGGGGGGCTACTACCCCCAAGGATACACCTATGAGGAAGCCAATGCCTTGATGGTGAGCCATCCCGAATCCTTCAAGAAGGCTATACAGGAGACCCTGCGAGCCCATGTGCAGGCCATCAACACCTTGCACGCTCGAGGGATGTATTTCTTTGATTACGGCAATGCCTTCCTACTCGAATCTAGCCGAGCTGGAGCCGAGGTCATGGCCGAGAATGGCTTGGATTTCGCCTACCCGAGCTACGTCCAAGACATTTTGGGTCCTTTGTGTTTTGACTATGGATTTGGCCCATTTCGTTGGGTCTGCGCCTCGGGGAATCCCGACGATTTGCGCCGCACCGATGCCATCGCGGCTCGGGTTCTTCGCGAACTCGCGGCCCAAGCCCCCGAGGACATCCGCCTCCAAATGGAGGACAACCTTCGATGGATTGAGCAAGCCGAGGAGAACCGCCTCGTAGTGGGGTCGCAAGCCCGCATCCTCTACGCGGATTCCGTCGGCCGTATTGCCATTGCGCGGGCCTTCAACGAGGCCATCGCCCGTGGCGAAATAGCTTCGGTGGTGTTGGGGCGTGACCACCACGATGTGAGCGGCACCGACTCTCCCTACCGCGAAACCTCCAACATCTACGACGGTTCGCGCTTTACCGCGGACATGGCGGTGCACAATGCCATTGGCGATAGCTTCCGGGGCGCCACGTGGGTCAGCCTACACAACGGCGGAGGCGTCGGCTGGGGAGAAGTCATCAATGGAGGATTTGGCATGCTGCTCGATGGGAGCCCCGATGCGGAACGACGGTTGGAAAGCATGCTATTTTACGATGTCAACAATGGCATCGCCCGCCGGGCCTGGGCTCGGAACCCGGAGGCCCTGATCGCCATTGGCCGCGAAATGCAACGTCAGCCTGCCTTGAGGGTCACCGTCGCACAAATTGCGTCGAAATCCCTCGTCGAAGAGACGATAGCCCAAGTCTTTTGATTATTTTCGGCGGCATGAAAACCTTGAAAACACTTCTTTTGGCCGGTGCCGCTGTCATGATGGCCGCATCGTGCAGCACGGGCGGCAGCTCGGCCCCGACCGGCGACGGCATGAAGGTGGGCTATGTCCGCCTTGATTCTTTGACGCAATTGTACACCTACCACACCGAATTGGTTGGGCAGTTTGAGGCGACCGCCAAAAAAATGGAGGCTGAGCTCATTCGCGGCCAGCAGAACCTGCAGGCGGAATACGAAGTCCTCCAAAAGGCGGCACCTAGCTTGTCCAAGTTGGAATTGGAGCGTGCCCAAATGGATTTCCAGCGCATCAATCAAAACTACCAAGCCCTGGAACAGCAGCGCAGCGGAGAACTCGCCCAAGAGGAAGCCAAAATGAACGCTATGGTCAAAACCCAAGTGGACAAAGCCATCGCACAGCTTCAAGAGGATTTGGGACTGGACTTGATTTTTGTCTATGAATCCAATTTGCTCTACGGCAGTGAAGCTTTGGACTTGACGACCCAGCTCGCCGAAGTGCTCAACAGCATGGATCCCCCGAGCGACGAAGAGGAAGCATCAAAATAAGATCTGTTCCGCCAGGGACCAATGCAAAGCGCGGCCCTCGGGCCGCGCTTTTTGCTATATGTTCTCGTTTGCGGGGCGTCTTTACCTCGAGGCGAATTCGTCAAAAACAGCTCGCGAAATCACGATGCGTTGAATTTCGCTCGTGCCTTCATAGATCTGAGTGATTTTGGCATCTCGCATCAGGCGCTCCACATGGTATTCTTTGACGAATCCATATCCACCTAGGATTTGAACGGCTTCCACCGTGGCTTCCATGGCAACATCGGAAGCGTACAACTTTGCCATAGCCGATGCTTTGTCGTAGTTCAATCCTTGATCCTTGAGCCATGCTGCCTTCAGAACAAGGAGGCGCGCCGCTTCGACTTTCGTCGCCATATCCGCAATTTTGAATGCGATGGCTTGGTGTTCGGAAATGGGCTTTCCAAATGACTTTCGCTCGGTAGCATATTTGGCCGCTAATTCCAAGGCACCAGAGGCAATACCTAAGGCTTGGGCTGCGATACCAATGCGACCACCCGATAAAGTTTTCATGGCGAATTTGAATCCAAAGCCGTCCTCCCCTACGCGGTTCTCCTTGGGAACTTTCACATCGGTGAACATGAGGGAATGGGTATCACTCCCGCGGATGCCCAGCTTATCCTCTTTCTTACCGACAATGAATCCTTCCATGCCTTTTTCAACAATGAGGCAGTTGATTCCTCGATGCCCCTTGGCCAGATCCGTCTGGGCCATCACCAAATAGACCGACGCCGACTTTCCATTCGTGATCCAATTCTTCGTACCGTTCAGCAGGTAATAGTCGCCACAGTCCACGGCGGTGGTTTGCTGGCTCGTGGCATCTGATCCCGCTTCGGGCTCACTCAAACAGAAAGCGCCAATCATTTCTCCATTGGCCAAGCGGGTGAGGTATTTCTGCTTTTGAGCTTCTGATCCAAATTTCTCCAACCCCCAACATACCAGCGAGTTGTTGACACTCATAATGACCGAGGCCGAGGCATCAATTTTGGAGATCTCTTCCATCGCCAAGACGTACGAAATGGTATCCATTCCGCCCCCTTGATACGTTGGAGAAGTCATCATTCCCAAAAATCCCAACTCCCCCATTTTTTTTACCGCTTCAGACGGAAAAGATTGGGTGTTGTCCCGCTCGATGACGCCGGGAAGCAATTCAGATTGAGCAAAATCACGCGCGGCATCGCGAATCATGAGGTGCTCTTCGGAAAGTTGAAAATGCATAATTGAGGTTGGATTTCTGAGTCAAGTGCAAATTTACGCCTGCATGACCTCTCATTGGTTGGCTCAACTATCTCATCTTTGCGACTCCATGTACGCTGATTTCACACCCCCTTGGCGACCCGAATTCCTCGGTCCTGGACCATTTTACGTCGGTGGAGCCATGTCTGGCACCTCCTTGGATGGTCTGGATTTGGCCTTAGTTTCGTTTTGGCAAGACGGCACTCGATGGCGTCATGAAATTCTCCAAAGCACCTGTATTTCCTACGAGGGAAGTCCCTGGGCCAGGCGCCTACCTGAAAGCTACCGCCTGACTGGCTCCGCCTTGAACCGAGTCTCATGGGACTATAGCCAATGGCTCAATGAGGCCTTTCATGCATTCTTTGATGGAACCCCCGTCCAGGCTATTGCAAGCCATGGCCACACGGTTCACCACCTGCCTGCCCAGGGCATCACCCGTCAAATAGGCCAGGATTCTCCCTTGATGAACGGCTTTGGAGAGACTCCCATCATCTGCGATTTTCGCGTGGGGGATGTGACACGAGGCGGGCAAGGAGCCCCGTTGGTTCCTCTGGCGGACGCCTTCCTGTATCCCGACTATGCCGTCTGTCTCAATCTTGGGGGCTTTTGCAATGCTAGCTGGATCCAAGACGGCAAGCGAAGGGCAGGCGATCTGGGTCCAGCTAATGTGCTCTTGAATCACTTTGCTCAAGCTTGCGGATACGCCTTTGACCCTCAAGGGCAGATTGCCCGAACCCATGATGCCGATGATTCCATCCTCAAGGTTCTCCAAGAACTCCCCTTTTACGCTCAGGATTTTCCCAAGAGTCTAGGTCGCGAATGGGTGGAGTCCGAAGTCCTTCCTCTCTTTCTGGATGTCACACCGCAAACGGCCCTTGCGACAGCCACCCATCATGCCGCATGGGCTATCCACCATGGCCAGCGTCATGCGCCACCTGGAGAAGTCCTGGTCACGGGTGGAGGAGCCCAAAATCAATACTTCATGTCCCTTCTAGAACAAGATTCCACACGTTCTTGGGTCATCCCTTCTGAAACCGAGCGCGATTTTAAAGAGGCTATTTGTTTTGCTTTTTTGGGTCTTCGAAGGCTCAGAGGCGAGGTGAATATTTGGGGCAGTGTGACCGGGGCCTCTCTCGACGGATGCGATGGCACAATATTGGTTGAAACTCCCTTGAACACTTAAGCGGGGAAGCAAATTCCCCCTACATTTACGATATACACGCTAAAATCTTTCTTATGTACACCCTTATGATCGTCGTCTTTGTTCTGGGTTATGCGGCTATCGCCTTCGAACATAGTCTCAAAATCGATAAAGCGGCGGCGGCGCTGGTAACGGGGGTGGTTTGTTGGACGATTTATGTCATTGGCGGTCCGGATTTACATGAGGCCGAACATCATTTACTCGAACATTTAGCGGAAATATCCGGCATTCTCTTCTTCCTCCTGGGGGCTATGACGATTGTCGAAGTGGTCGACTCGCACGGGGGTTTTTCTGTCATCACGGACCGAATTTCAACCAAAAGCATCCGCAATTTGCTCTGGATTATTGCGATTTTGACCTTTTTCTTCTCCGCCATTCTAGACAATCTAACCACGTCGATTGTCATGATTTCTCTACTGCGCAAATTGATTAAAGACCGCGAAACGCGCTGGCTATTTGCTGGCATGGTCGTGGTTTCAGCTAATGCGGGGGGAGCCTTTTCGCCCATCGGCGACGTGACAACGACCATGCTGTGGATTGGCGGTCAGGTTTCCGCTGAAAATATCATCGCCTACATATTTTTCCCTTCGGTGGTATGCCTACTCGTACCATTGACATATTTGACCTTTACCATCAAAGGAAATATCGAGCGACCTGCCGAAGTGCCTCCAAAGAGTGATGATCATGCCATCACTCGGAAAGAACAAACAACCGTGTTAATCGCCGGCGTTTTGGGACTCCTTTTCGTTCCCATTTTTAAAACGGTCACCCACCTTCCCCCCTTCATGGGGATGATGTTTAGCCTCGGTACACTATGGATTTTGACGGACGTTATGCATCGCCGAAAACCGGCTGAAATACGTCGCAACATCGGTGTCCTCGGTGTCCTTCGAAAAGTGGATACGCCTTCGGTCTTGTTCTTCTTGGGGATTCTCCTGGCCGTAGCCAGTTTACAGACAGGAGGCCAATTGAATGACTTGGCTGCCGGGCTGGACGCCTCGATTGGCACATCTACCCAGACAGGCATCTACCTCGTAGGCTCCATCATAGGCGTTTTGTCGGCCATCGTCGACAACGTTCCCCTGGTCGCCGCAGCCATGGGGATGTACGACCTGGTTCCTGGAACCTACTTCGCCCACGACGATTTGTTCTGGAAGTTCCTCGCCTATTGTGCGGGTACTGGGGGATCTCTCCTTATCATTGGTTCCGCCGCGGGCGTGGCCGTCATGGGATTGGAGCGCATTCCCTTTGGTTGGTATTTGAAGAAGATCACCTTCTTGGCCGCCCTCGGTTATTTTGCTGGCATTGGGGCTTACATCCTTCAGCGCTGGATCATTTTTGGCTAAGCGAATGCCAGCGAAAGCCCGTAATTTTAATCCTTCGCGTCCTACCCTTTGTGGCTGCGGCACCAAATTTGATTTCTCTACGTTAGTCCACTAAATCCTTTGCCATGGCTTTGACCTTTTTGCAAATCGAACTCCCCGGGGAGGCTAACAGCGCCGCGATGCCGGCCGCGACGGCCTCCATGGCCGAGCCCACTCAAGAAACCCTCAGCATCATGGACTTGATGCTCTCCGGTGGCATTGGAGGCCAAATCATCATGCTCTTGATGGTGCTCCTCTCCATTGCCATGGTCTACATTTTTGTCAACCGCATGGGCGCGATCAAGCGAGCGAACAAGATCGATCCACAGTTCATGAAGGACATTAAAGACCACGTAGCCTCCGGCAATGTGCAGTCCGCCATCAATTTGTGTGAGCGTTCGGACAGCCCCGTGGCCCGAATGATTCTCAAAGGCTTGACCCGCATTGGTAAGCCCCTCCAAGACATATCCGCTTCCATCGAGAACCAAGGCAAGTTGGAAATTCAGCGCTTGGAGCGCAACCTTCCCTACCTGGCCACGATTGCCGGGGGTGCGCCCATGCTCGGGCTGTTGGGAACGGTGATCGGTATGATTTTGGCCTTCCAAGAGATGGCCAATGCCGGCGGAGGCGTCCAAATCGATATGCTGGCAGAAGGTATCTACGTCGCCATGACGACCACCGCGGCCGGTCTGGTTGTAGGCATCTTCGCCTACTTCGGCTACAACTTCTTGGTCACCCGCGTCGAATCGGTGATCTACAAAATGGAAACCTCGAGCACCGAGTTCTTGGATCTGTTGGACGAACCCGTTTGATTTTCAGCGCATGAATCTTAAGAACCGAAGTAAAGTCTCCGCGGAATTCAACATGTCCTCCATGACGGACATGGTGTTTCTGTTGCTCATCTTTTTCATGCTCACCTCCACGTTGGTCACCACCAGTGCGCTGGATGTGATCTTGCCCAAGAGCAAAGCCCAAACGGTGAAAAAATCAACCGTGACGGTCACCATTAACCCCGAGCTTCAACTGTCCGTTAATAATGACATTGTGGACGTAAGTCAATTGGAAATCGCCATCTTGGAAGCTGCCGCAAATGACCCCGAAGCGGTCATTATCCTGCGTGCAGACGCATCCGTACCCACCGGTGAAACCGTTCGCGTGATGGACATCGCCTACCGCAACCGCATTAAAATGGTCCTCGCCACAGATCCTTCCTAAATGAGCCAGATCGAAGAGCAAGACAAAAAAGACCGCCGCCGCGGCTGGGCCACCACCCTGTCCGTGCACGCCGTGCTTTTGGTGCTCTTTGCTTTTTTTGGCTTGACATACCAGGATCCTCCTCCCGAGATGGGCATCCCGGTAAATTTTGGCTATGAAGAGGATGGCCAAGGGGATAATACCGCCGCGCCCGCGGAGGCCGCGACCAGTCCTTCCGCGCCCAGTCCTGAGGTTCCAGAGGCCGCGGTCACTCAAGATGTCGTGGATGCCGTAGCCGTCCCAGACAAGCCAAAAGACACTCCCAAGAAGCCCAGCCCTGCGCCGACGCAAACGGAGAATACGAAGCCCCAAGAGCCGGAAAAGCCCAAGGTTTCCGATGCCTTGAATAACCGACTCAAAGGAGGTTTTGCCAGTTCCAGTTCGACGGCTGGAACGGGTTCAGGCCAAGGAAATACAAACGGAGGCGGCGACCAAGGCAAGCCCTCGGGCGATGCTCAGAGCAATGGCCTGGGCAACGGTGGAACGGGGAATTCTGGGGACTATCAGCTCGGTAGTCGCCGAGCCCTTGAGCGACCCAAACCTATTTATGACTGCGAAGGCGATGGCGTGGTCGTGGTCCGCATTTGGGTGAACCGCAATGGCAGTGTTCAGCGCGTGGAAGGGGGTATTAAGGGCTCCACAACCTCCCAGTCGTGCTTGATTTCCCGCGCAGAAGAAGCCGCTAGGAAAACCAAATGGGAAGGCGATCCCAGCGCCACAGATTTGCAAATTGGGACCATTACCTACCGCTTCTCTCGGCAGTGAGCAACTTCGCGGAAACACTGGAATGGCTCTACGCCCAACTCCCGGTGTTTCAGCACACGGGGGGCACAGAGGCTACCTACAAAGTGGATCTGGCGAAAACCATGGCCTTCATGGAGGCCTTGGGGCATCCTGAGCGCCGTTTTCCCGCCTTCCACGTCGCCGGCACCAACGGAAAGGGCTCCACCTCCCACATGCTCGCCAGTTGCCTCCAAGAGGCAGGATACCGGGTCGGCCTCTACACCTCCCCCCATCTTGTTTCCTTTACAGAACGAATTCGGATCCAAGGGGTAGAACTGGCCCCCGAAAAAGTAGTGGACTTTGTGGAAACCTGGAAGCCACGGCTTCGCTCCTTGCAGTTGAGCTTTTTCGAAATGAGCGTAGGCCTTGCCTTTCACGCATTTGCCGAGGCCGAAGTCGATGTGGCCGTGGTTGAAGTGGGCATGGGCGGCCGGTTGGACAGCACCAATGTGGTCCATCCCATCGTCACCGGAGTTACCACGATTGATCTAGACCATCAAGCGTTTCTCGGCACAACCCGGGCAGCAATTGCGCGCAAAAGGCGGGGATTTTCAAACCCCACGTCCCCGCAGTAGTGGGCCAAAAGGACCACGAAACGCAATCGGTATTCGAATCCATCGCGAAGGATGTGCAGGCTCCCCTGATCTGGGCAGAAGACCACCCAAATACCTTAACCTCCTCAGATCTTTTGGGGGAGTACCAAGCGGACAACCAGCGTATGGCACGCGCGATGCTGGCGGCGCAACCAGACTTCCCTGTGAGCGAATATGCCATAGCTAGGGGTCTCGCGCGAGTGGTTGCCAATACGGGTTTACAGGGGCGCTGGCAGGTTTGGTCCCAGGCCCCGATGACCATTTTGGATACCGCACACAACCCCCATGGTCTGCGCGCCACGATGCGCCAGTTGCTGGCCCTCCCTGGCGGCCCCTTGCATATAGTGCTCGGTATGGTTCAAGACAAAGATGTTCGCAGCGCACTTGCCTGCCTACCCGTTGAGGCAACATATTACTTCTGCGCTGCCCAAATTCCGCGGGCTATGCCCGCAGAGCAACTCCAAGCGCTCGGGAAATCCATGGGTTTAGAGGGTGCCGCCTATCCCCATGTGAAAGCAGCCTGGGACGCCGCACTTCAGGCAGCGAATCCGGAGGACCGCCTCTACATTGGCGGGAGCACATTTGTCGTCGCAGATGCGCTCATGGCGCGGCGCTAGAACCGCCAGCTAATCCCTGAATTCACGCCGTAGGTGAAGTTGGGAACATCGGTCCCGGCGGGATAGGCATCATAGTTCAGGTTGCCCGAAACCGTGAGGTTCAATTTGGGCGAAATGGGGGTACTAAAACGACTATTCATCACCACCCGGACATCGTCCCATTCCAAAATTTGAGGCTGGTAATAGGCAATCGTGTTAATCCGGTATTTCTCCTTGAACAAGAGATCCAAACTCATGTAGGTGCTCATTCGGAAAACGGACTCGTAGGCGCCGGTGACCGATTCGATGTCCAACTCGTACATGACCAGGGGACTCAAGAAAAAGTTGACCGTTTTGCTGTCGATGGCCCGAAAGCGCGGACCGCCGCCAAAATTGTATCGCTGCGCGATGCGCATGGGCTTGTTGGACTGCCATTGAAAAAACAACTCACCCGTCCACTCCTCCGACCATTCTCGGTTGTAGCGTCCGTGTACAAAGCCATTTTGTTCAAACAACAGGGCATCCCCGCCTACGCGTGTGGAGAGGTTTCCATGAAAGATGCCGTAGAAGGACTCCTTTTCCAGGGTTTTGCGAAAATTCGCGGACGTGCTCAGGCGCAGAAGAAGGGCTTGCGTGCCCCCAAAATAAAAGCTGCCATCCAGCACACCGTGGGTCCCCGGCTCCTGTCCGGTCAGGCCACGCATCGCTTCCACATTCACCACTTGCGCATGAAGGGTCGAGGTAGCGAGGCAAAAAATCAGCGCAAGTCGAAGGAACATAGCGCAAATGTAATGGGAAGCGGCTTTGGCGTACCTTTTTCCCATGAAAAGATACCTGGTATTTCTGATGTGCCTTCCCGGCTTGGCTTGGGCACAGCCGAGTGATTTGGTCCAGCGCATCACTGCGTTTCAAAGCGATTTAGCCGAAACCTACAAAGTGAAGACCCTCAATGTTGGAGGGGAGTCCTTGGGCGCCTTGGAGTCTGAAACCCCAGAATACCGAACAGATTTCAAACTCGAGGGAAAAGAAAAAGCCATAGACAATCTCGAGCGCAATGTGCGATTTGATGTTTTTGTTCACGTTTTTCACTTCGCAGATAGCGATGAACTCAATTGGGCGATGAAGCGGTGGCTCGCTGATTTCATCGATGGCTCCTCCATCCGCCCAGGGCGCGATGCGCGAACCGTGGCCCACGTCGATCCCAGCATTGTCGTGATTGATGGCACCACCATTAGCGTGATGACCCAACCATGCGCCCAATTCACTGTGGAGGGATTTCGGGATTGGCGCAGTAAGATGTTGACCTATTTCGGGAGTCCCACAGCGGTAATCATTGAAGTTGCAGGGTGTGAGGGTCCGCTTATGTGGACCAAGAATCCTCCTGATCCCAAGGATCGGACTTGGAAGTAAATCCCTGGCTGGACCAGTGCCAAACGACCGCTTGGTGGATGTGACGGGGTTGGACCCATTGTAGTCCTTCTAAATCTGCCACGGTTCGTGCCACCTTGAGTACCGCTTGAACACTTCGTTCACCCATGCCTTTTCGCTCCTGCCAATTCCGCACATCCGCCCACGCTTTCGTGCTCACGGACACGGTTTTCCATAAAGCATCGTTGACGAGGTAGGCATTGAGGCCCGCACTCCGTTCTTTTTGTCGCTCCCTTGCTTGTCGAATCCGAAAATACATAGCCTCCCAAGGAATCATGTTATCCTCCGGATCGGAGATTACATGCCCAACAAGGTGAAATCGATCCAGCCAGGGGGCAGAAAAACGACGCTGATAAGCCTCTACACGGCTAACAGGGCATGTGCATCGTCGTTTCGGATGCCCTAGAAATCCGCATGGACAAGGATTGCTTGCGGCGGAATAGGTAAAAGTTGTGGCCGCCATTTCAAGGGGCTTGCGAACGGATTCCAGCGCCTTAAGGGGCCATTCACCCACTTCATCCATAAAGAGATGGCCCTGGGCTGCATCCTGAATCCAACGCTCGATGGGGATGCGGTTCCCTTTGGGCGGCACGGGTTCAATCAAGGGCCCGTCCAGGCCCAAGCGCTGGTTCATTCGCCAAAGCGCACGTGCCAATTGCGTTTTCCCAGTACCCGGAGGACCCATCCAAAACACGGGATGCCCTCCCGCTGCGGCAACCTCCAACTGGGCCGTTAAATCTGCCGACAGCCGCAACGAAGGCAGAGGCCCCCAATCCAATGGGCGGGGGGTCCTGGGAAGCTCTTTCGGCGCTTGGCCCGTCCGAAGATATCCTTCCACTTCGAGGAGGTGGGACACGCCAACAATATGTGCTTCAGCCGAAAAATGCGTGTGTTTCAACTCCCATGGTACGCATCCCCAGGCGAATTCCGCAGCGGTTGATTCCCTGGGCGCGGTGGTCGGAACGGGATGAACCGCTCCATGCAAGTCGAGTTGGCCCACCAAGAGTCCTCTTCCTTCGGGCCATGCGCCCCATTGTCCGGACCCTCGCAGAACCCCCACAGCGAGCGCCAAATCGGCCTCGTTTCCAAGTGGAGGGCCTTCGGCTGGCCTTGCCATGGCCGTGATTCGCCTGGCCGGCCACTTCCAGCCTTGTCCCCGGAATGCCGCATGCAGGCGTTGGGGCCATTCCTGGCTTCGGCGGTCCTTCCGACCGCTCCATTGAAAGCGGTATCCGGGTTGGATGGCGAGTTGGACCTGAATCCACGCTCCATCCTTCGCGGCCAGGGTGTAAACATCGTAAATCATGGGGGCAAATTGCCTCGGCCCACGCCGGCAATCGGGACGAAACGACTACGAACGGCTGCATCGCTGCATAGAAGAGGGCCGCCACGAATCGAACACGGGACGGTCCTGTTTAATGGGCAATTCTCGTACTAAAAAATGGGTTGGGCGCTAGAGCGCTCAGCGATCTTGCAAAAAGAGGTAGGAAATCCAGCGCAGCTCGCGGCCGTGAAACAAGGGAAATCCAAAGGCGTTCAGGGGGTATAAAATGTCCTCTTCCATACAACGGATCCCCAAATCAGACCCACGTTGCTCGAGGACGCCCAGGCGTATGCCTGACCCTTCGGTCGGCTCAAACTCCACAATGTCCTGGACATAGAGGTACTGGTTGTTCCGGTCTTTCAAGCCGGTCCACGCATCTTCCCAAAATCCATGCAAGGGGTCCCCGTTCCACCACAAGCCATCCTTGGAAAAATAGGCACGCAGGCCGTGCATGCGGCGATACCCCACAATGTGGTGGTCATTTCGAAGGCGAAAACGAGCTTCTTGCATGTTCCTACAACGCAGAGAGGTCCAGGTCGGTTCGGGCTACTCGTCGAATCGCATCCGCTATGTCCTGCGCAGACAGCTTTCGGCATGCAAAATCGCCCCGCGAACACGTGGAGGTCCCATAAATACTGCAGGGAGTGCAAGCGAGGTCCCCTGGGCGCACATGCGCTGTGAGACCGGGATGGTACGGGACAAAACCCGCTTCCGGCGCCGTGCCCATCCATAGGGTTACACTGGGCGTTCCATGCAAGGCTGCCAAATGCTGGTTGGCCGAGTCCATGACGACGGCTACCGCCGCCTCGGCCCAGAGGTGAACCTCCTCCTCTCGTTGAGCCAAAAGCACAGGCGGACCCGGCCATGCTTCGAATTCATTGGGATGCCCCATCAGAGCTACCCGCCCTCCACAAGCGAGCCAACGGGAGGCGAGCTTGGAGGCGTCCTCCACATCCCAGCGTTTCGAAGCATGGGCCGCAAAAGGGGCCAATAGCAGTAAATCGCTCGAAGTGCGGGGCGCTTGTGGGGCGACCGGAGGCCATGGAACGGGGAATCCCGCTTGGGCGCACGCGTGGGCGTAGATTTCTTGGATAGGACGCAGAGTCGGGATCTCCCTTCGCAAAAACGATTTCCGATCTCCTCGATGCTTTTGAATTTGTCCCACCGGAATTCCCATTCGACGAGCGAGCCAAGTCCCTGACCAGGTTCGCACATGGTGGTGGGCATCCACCCACGCGACAGGCTGCGTACTGCGCAACCACCCCCACCAGAATAGAAAAAGGGCTACGGGGGAGGCGTATGCTTGGTCCACGTCCAAGCCCACCACCTCAATGTTCGGATGCGTGGGCAGATGTTCGGCTATCCTTGGACGGGTAAAAAAGGTGATGCGATGGGTCGGATGCGCCTCAGAAAGGGCACACAGAACAGGCCAGAGAAGGACTACATCGCCTAACGCGGAAAATCGAACAACGGCAATGCGAGGGGACGGCATGTCTACTTAACGCCGTAGAGGGCCGGATTCGTGTTGGGATCATTGTAGAGCTTATGCTGCTCGTAGCGTGTGTAGGCGACTCGGCCTGACGCAAGCTCCGCAGACAAGGCATCGATGGCCGCTTCCAGTACGTCTGATTGCCTGTTTAACACCTCCATCCGCGGTTGTGCGACTTGGGCAGCCTCTCCGCCTCGCGCTACTTGCTCTTGCATGTGGTATTGCTTGAGCTGCAGGATGCATAAACGATCCAGGGCCCAACCCAGAGACTCAGTCCGGTATTCGGCCGATGCCGGGGGAGGCTCCGGCTGAAAATGGGCTTGCAGGGACCGATCCAAGGCCTCTACCGCATCGGTACGCGCCTGATTGAGCGCATCGATACGGCGTTTCAAGGCAAGAACTTCGGGACCGCTGAGATCTGGACGGCGAATTTTATCCTCCAAATGCCATTGTACGGTGTCGATCCACGCCTTTTGGAAAAAGTGGCCATCCAGGTTTGCGGCGGTTTCCGGGCATGCAGGGTCCAGCTCCGATTGGGCGTGGTAGGCCTCAATGGCACGCTGGAAAGCTTGCGTAGCAGCGGCAGCCTTCATGCTCAATGGCGCTTGCGGTATTCGGCGATACCGGTAGTAAGCCAGTTCACGAACTTGGGCACATCGGGATCCCAGGCAG
>Ga0115570_10000841_pt1 | contig 25150 bp, 20 predicted proteins | sample COGITO_mtgs_1205_3_FD_87294 | JGI IMG/M metagenome (GOLD analysis project Ga0115570, IMG submission 87294) | Pelagic marine microbial communities from North Sea - COGITO_mtgs_120524 | ecosystem: Environmental > Aquatic > Marine > Epipelagic | place: Germany:Helgoland, sampling site Kabeltonne... | reverse complement strand
GCTTTAAGTATGATTACAGCTAACACGGCAAAATTACTTGGTATTGACAATGAATACGGCACTTTAGAAGTAGGAAAAAGTGCAACCCTTTTTATCAGTGAAGGTGATGCTTTAGACATGATTGGAAACCAATTAAACAAGGCTTTTATCGACGGACGAGAGATTAGTTTAGAAAGTCATCAAACAGAACTTTGGCAGCGATACAAAAAGAAATTCGAATCTAACTAGATCAAAAAAGTAGTATCTTTCGGACAAAGCTTTATAGTCCGTTTCGATTGATATGAACAAACACATTTCTAGTACGACCAACCCACTCGTTAAGCAATTACTTCAGCTCAAATTGAAGTCAAAATTGCGAAAAACGAGTGGGTTGTTTGTTATTGAAGGTCAACGTGAAATCAGTCTCGCCTTAGCTGGACGTTATGAAATTGAGGTCGTGTTTTATCTTGACAACTTTCCAATTAAAAACTTGCCTGATGGCGCAATTGAATACATTTCTTTGAGTCAAAATGTTTATGAGAAAGTTGCCCATCGTGGCACAACCGAAGGACTTTTGGCCATTGCCAAGGTTCGAAATCATCAACTAACCTCAATCGAACTAAACTCAAAAAACCCCCTCATTCTAGTTGCCGAAGCACCTGAAAAACCTGGTAATATTGGAGCGCTTTTGAGAACTGCTGATGCCGCACAATTGGATGCGGTTATTATTGCCAATCCAAAGACAGATCTTTACAATCCCAATATAATAAGATCATCTGTAGGTTGCTTGTTCACTCTTCCAATCGCCACAGGCAACACAGAAGAAGTAATTGCATGGCTTCAAAACAAAGGCATTAGACCAATGGCGGCCGCCTTAGACAAGGCTGAATCATACCTCACCGCAGATTACACTTCGGCTTCGGCCCTTGTGGTGGGCACTGAAGATGAAGGTTTGAGCGATCTCTGGCTAAAAGCAGCTCATAAAATTATTAAAATACCCATGTCAGGACAAATTGACTCAATGAATGTTTCAGTCGCAGCAGCAGTTCTTATCTTTGAGGCAAAACGGCAAAGAGCGATTTAATTTCAAAAAGAAGGTTGTATTTCTTGGACAAAGTATTATTTTTAAACATGTCTTCAACAAAAGAATTAGCGGAAAATAGCGCGATTAAAAACGCCTACAAAGAACTTCTAAGGGTTAGCTATAGATCTTTGACTCGTGAAGATAAACAACTGATCCGTAAAGCTTTTGACATTGCAGTAGCAGCTCATAATGAGCAAAGGCGCGAATCGGGCGAAGCTTACATATTTCATCCCATCGCTGTTGCGCGTATCGTAGCATCAGAAATTGGTCTAGATGCCACATCGATTGCAGCTGCTTTATTGCATGACGTGGTTGAAGACAATTCGAATTATACCTACGACATGCTCGAAGAAGCGTGCGGTCGTGATGTGAGTCGCATTGTAAAGGGTTTGACCAAAATAGGCAAGCTTAACGCAGAGAACAAAGTGTCTTTGCAAGCGGAGAATTTTAGAAAAATGCTTCTGACAATTAATGAGGATGTCAGGGTAATAATTATAAAAATTGCAGACCGTTTGCACAATATGCAAACCATGTCTAATATTCGCCCAGAAAAGCAAGTTAAAATAGCCTCAGAAACCCTCTATATTTATGCGCCTCTCGCCCATCGTATTGGGTTGTACAATATCAAAACAGAACTTGAAGATTTGGGCCTAAAATACACTGAACCTGAAATGTACAATTTAATCGTTGCGAAAAAAGAAGAAAGCAAAGAAGAGCAAAATGAATATATAAAAGCTTTTAGCGAAGCCCTTCAAAAAGCAATGACCAAAGAAAAGATCAATTGCATTATTAAAGGTCGACCAAAGTCTATTTACTCCATTCGTAATAAGATGCGGAAACAGAACATTTCCTATCAAGAAGTGTATGATAAGTTTGCCATGCGTATTATTTATAAGAGTAAGGAAAAAAACGAGAAGTTTTTAGCGTGGAAAATATACTCCATTATTACAGATGAATATACCCCTAACCCAACCAGACTTAGAGATTGGATATCAGCTCCTAAATCTACTGGATATGAAGCACTTCATATCACTGTGATGGGCCCTCAGGGCAAGTGGATTGAAATTCAAATTAGAAGTGAGCGCATGAACGAAGTCGCTGAAAAAGGCTACGCTGCACACTACAAATATAAAAATAATGGCGAAGAGGATAATTTAGATGTTTGGGTAAATAAACTTCAAGATGCTATTGAAAATCATGAAATCAATGCTGTAGATTTTGTTGAAGAGTTTAAATTTAACCTTTACGCTCAAGAAATATTTGTTTTTACCCCAACTGGTGAATTAAAATCGCTTCCCAAAGGAGCGTCAGCTTTAGATTTTGCCTATGCCATTCATACTGAAGTTGGTATGCATACGCGCGGTATCAAGGTTAATGGTAAATTAAAACCTTTAGATTATCAGCTCTCAAGCGGTGATTCTGTAGAGGTAATCACCTCAGAAAACGCTAAACCTTCTCAAAGCTGGTTAGATTATACAATTACGGCACGCGCTCGATCTAAAATAAAAACAGCTCTAAAAGAAGAGACGAAATCAATTGCTGAAGACGGTAAAGAAATTTTGAGGCGTAAACTGAAGCAGCTTAAAATTCCATTAAACACTAAAGAGACTAATGCAATGGTAAATTTCTTTAAACTCAAAACGAGTTTAGATTTATTTTATCGTGTGGGAGTAGGCGCTATAGACAGTAAAATGATTAAAGAATTTGCATCATCACGCAGCAACATGTTGATGAGTTTTATAAAGCGAAGCATTAGAAAGGATTCAGCACCAAAAGGGATTAATGATAATGAAATCACATCTAAATATGACTTACTGGTCTTTGGTAATGATCGCGAACGACTGGATTATAAATTGTCGCCTTGCTGCAGTCCGATTCCTGGCGATAAGGTGTTTGGTTTTTTAACCATAAATGATGGCATTAAAATTCATAAACACGATTGCCCAAACGCCCTTAGCCTACAATCAAACTTTGCCTATCGCATCATTAAAGCACAGTGGATTGATTCGTCTCAACAAGAATTTACAGCCGTGTTGAAATTGTCAGGATTAGATCATTTGGGGCTTGTGAATGAAGTTACTCGTGTAATTTCAAACACCATGAACGTAAATATTAATTCTCTTAGCTTTGATACTCAAGGGGGTGTGTTCAACGGCACAATCACTTTATCCGTAAAAAATAACAATTATGTTACTAAACTGGTGCAACATTTGAAAAATATGAATGGGATTGATAAAGTTGTCCGAGTTTAATTAACTTTGCATCATTAGCTAATGAGTATAAAATCAGGCATAAAACAACAAGAAATAGTTAAAGAGGTCTTTACAGATTTTCTTGAGTCGAACGGGCATCGTAAAACACCTGAGCGCTATGCTATACTACAAGAAATTTACAATCAAGAAACACATTTTGACATCGAAGCGCTCTACATGACCATGAAAGAAAAAAACTATCGTGTGTCTCGTGCAACACTCTATAACACCATTGAGCTTCTTCAGCAATGTGCCTTAGTTCGCAAACACCAGTTCGGAGGGAATCACTCCCAATATGAGAAATCTCATTTCGACAAACAACACGACCATGTCATTTTAAGTGATACTGGTGAAGTTATTGAATTTTGCGATCCAAGGATTCAAACCATTAAAAAAACAATTGAGGAATTGTTTGACATTAATATACACAAACACTCATTATATTTTTACGGAACTAAAAACAAACAGAAATAAAACCGAATATGGCAGTAGATCTACTTCTTGGATTACAGTGGGGTGATGAAGGCAAAGGAAAAATTGTCGATGTTCTCACTGCCAAATACAATATTATTGCTCGTTTTCAAGGCGGGCCAAATGCAGGTCACACATTGGTTTTTAATGGAAACAAGCACGTTCTTCATACCATTCCATCAGGAATTTTTCATGATAAAGCCATTAATGTGGTGGGCAACGGTGTTGTGATTGATCCTGTTATTTTCAAAAAAGAGTTGGACAAACTCAACGAAGAAGGTGTGGATTATCGTAAAAATCTATTTGTTTCGAGAAAGGCTCACTTAATTTTACCTACTCACCGATTGCTTGATGCAGCTAGTGAAGCAGCCAAAGGTAAAGCTAAAATTGGCTCTACCCTCAAAGGAATTGGTCCTACTTACATGGATAAGACTGGTAGAAATGGAATCAGAGTCGGAGACATTGAATCTCCCGAATGGATTACCAAATACAGACAGCTTGCAGACAAGCATTGTACGCTAATTAATTTTCATCAGGCTAGTATTGAGTATGATTTGGATGCCTTAGAAAAAGACTTTTTTGAAGCCATCGACTTGCTAAAATCCTTGAAGTTTATTGATTCTGAAGCTTTTTTGCACGATGCTTTAAAACACAATCAACCAATTTTAGCGGAAGGTGCGCAAGGCTCACTTCTCGATATTGATTTTGGAACCTATCCATTTGTCACATCCTCAACTACTACCGCTGCAGGAGCGTGTACAGGACTTGGCATTGCGCCTGGAGTCATTGGCGAGGTATTCGGAATTTTTAAAGCATACACCACCCGTGTAGGGTCTGGACCATTTCCAACAGAATTATTTGACGACAATGGTGCTACCATGTCTCGTGTAGGGCACGAATTTGGTGCGACGACTGGCCGACCAAGGCGTTGTGGTTGGCTCGATCTGGTTGCATTGAAGTACAGTTGTCAGGTGAATGGTGTTACCCAATTGATGATGATGAAAGCCGATGTACTCTCAGGATTTGAGAGCATCGACATTTGTACCGCCTACAAGCATAAAGGCAAAGAGATTACTCATCTTCCATTCGATATTGCACCAGAATTCGTAGAACCCATATATAAGTCTTTTAAGGGCTGGAATGAAGACCTGACAGGTATGACTACTGAGGATGAATTGCCAATACATTTAATGGATTATATTGCGTTTATCGAAAAGGAAATGGAAATTCCTATTACAATTATTTCTGTAGGTCCAGATCGAAAACAAACCATTTTCAGATAATACATTTGCACGCCTTGATTTGGAAGATAACTTTACCATCAAATTAATTCCAAACGTTAAGCCTAATGAGGTTACAGAGTATGGTGCATTACTTATTATTTGGCTTAATATAATAACCGAAGACAAAAAAGCCAATTAAGTAGCAATTGAGTTAATCGATAAATAATTCTGTAAAAATGAAATTATCTTTAGTACAGACCACAAAAATCATTCAATATTAGACAGTATATTTTTTAATCATTTACAGATAGCCTCATGGATACAAAAGATTGTAATGGTAAAATTCTTCAAGACGGAAACAACGTAAAAATAATCCAAGACCTGAAAGTGAAAGGTACGGGTTTGACCATCAAAAGAGGTAGCGTGATCAAGGGTATTCGACTAACCATCAATTCTGATGAAATTGATTGCAAATTTCAAAAAACTAAAATTGTACTTCGCTCTGAATTTGTTCAAAAACAATGACTCCCTTTTCTATAATTTTTAGAATACAATAAATTTATCGTTCATTTTTCGATACCGTTACCTTCAAGTGAAAGAAGTTCATAAGCGAAATAATAATCTATCGGGATAATCGTGATGCATTATTTGTTTTTTATTCACTTAACGGGAACTCTGACCTATTTTCGGTCATATTTGCATAAATGCTAAATTTGGTTTCAATTTGCGATGCAAAATTAAAATCTCTTGCGACCATCGTTAAATCAACATATAGGGTTAAAAATGAGAAAGTTACGCTTTGAAAAAGGCTGGACTCAAATTCAAGCCGCTCGAATGCTTAATATCTCAAGGTCGGCATATTCCCGAATGGAACGCGGTGAGACCGCAACATGGACCACTTTAACCAAGTCTGTCAAAGCTGTATATGCCATATCACTCGAAGAATTAGTATCGGGTTACAACGAAAATAATACGTAATTTTGACAAAAATAAAAGTTTGTCATTCTTACGATGTATTATTATTTTTTGCCTTTTCGTTTCAGGGCTATGTCGAGCCCAAGAGCGTCAGCAAATAAGTATTGACTATGCGCCGTCTTTAGAAAAAGATGCCCAGAGATTTCCTGGAGGCACCATCTTAACACGTGATAAAATGGATCAAGTCAGAATTTCTCACAACGGGGTTCTTATGTGGTGTGATCGAGCCATTCATTATGCCAAAGACAATTACATTGAAGCCTACGGCAATGTTCTAATCCAACAAGGAGACACAATAGAAATGCGCTCTAACTTTGTTGATTATAGTGGGAAAACCGAATTTGCAATAGCCAGTGGAGATGTGATTTTAAAAGACCCATCCTCTACTATTTATACTGATAAATTGTATTTTGACCGACGGGTTCAGGAAGCCTATTACAGAGACTCGGGACGCGTAGAACAGGACACTACGGGTACAATTACCAGTCGCATTGGACGGTATTATATGGAAGCTAAAAAATACCAATTTGTAGATTCAGTTCATCTCGTCAATGAAAAATATACAATTGACTCTCAACAACTTGACTTTTATTCCAATAGCAGTAATGCTTATTTATTTGGCCCGAGTACCATTGTGAGCAAGGACAGTCGCATTTATTGCGAAAGGGGTTTTTATGACACCAAAAGAGATTTAGGTTATTTTTTAAAAGATGCAAAATTATATTACAACAACTCCATTGTAGAAGGGGACAGCTTGTATTTTGATAGGGGTAGAAATTATGCCTCTGCGGTGAATCATATCAAAGTGACAGATACTCTCAACAAAACCGTTGTTCGAGGCCATTTTGCCGAAATTTACCGTGCGCAAGACTCAATGTATATCACTAAAAGAGCTGTAGTGGTGGGTCTTCAAGACAATGACTCCATTTATATTCATAGCGACACTATAAAAGTTGTCGGACCTCCAGACAGTCGAATTACAAAAGCCTACTATAATGCCAAAATTTTTAAATCGAATTTAGCTGGTAAAGCGGATTCGATACATACCGATCAAGCAACAGGAATCACTCAGCTTATCAATTTGAAACGATTTTCTGGAGCCGAAGCATTTGGCAAGAAGAAAGACCCTGTTTTATGGCATATCGATAATCAAATGACTGGTGATACAATTGTTTTAGTGGCCAATCCTAACACTGAAACCTTAGATAGTTTGAAGGTGTTTAGAAATGCTTTTGTTGTTTCGAAAGACAGTATTGGCATTGGTTTCAATCAAATTAAAGGCATCACATTAATAGGTCTTTTTGAGGATAACGCACTCTACCAAGTCGATGTTATTAAAAACGCCGAGTCCATTTATTATATGAGGAACGAAAGTGGCGAATTGATTGGCATTGATGTGTCAAAATCCGGAAAAATAAAAATGATTTTTGAAAAAAACGCGGTAGAGGAACTTATAAAAATTAAGCAAATTGGCGGGAAATCATATCCTGAAGAAGAAATAGAAGAACGCGATAGAATACTGCGAGGCTTTATTTGGCGCGATGACGAAAGACCATTAAGTGTCGAAGATTTATTTAAAGACGATCCAGAATTAGATTTACCTATTATTAAAGGTTTAGCACCTTATTCCCCACAAACTGAATTTTTTGATGAAAATCGGATTAATTCTATCGAGTCAGCCAAACCGGAAGAAGTCAAAGCACGAGAAAAGGAAGATGAAGTTAAAAAACCAGTCCAGATGCCTAAAGATTTTTTCAAGAACATAAGAAAAAGTAAGAATAAACCGTCTACTGATACTGACAATGATTTCTGATTTCTTTAATTTTCAAGCACAAACTACACCTCACCCCTACGCCCTTTCCATTAAAAAGGCTAAAGGCTCATTTATTTATGATACTGACGGTAGAAAATATTTAGACTTTGTAGCTGGGGTATCCGCCTGCAGTCTAGGTCATCGGCATCCGGCGGTTATTAAGGCCATAAAAAAACAACTGAAGAAACATCTTCATGTGATGGTATATGGGGAGTATATTCAAGAATCTGCTGTGATTTTGTGTAAGACGCTTGCTGATGTGCTTCCCGATTCTTTGTCATGCACCTACTTAACTAATTCAGGCACTGAAGCAATAGATGGCGCCTTAAAGCTCGCACGTCGAGCCACAGGACGCACCGAACTAATTGCAATGCATAACGCCTATCATGGCAACACCATGGGCGCGTTAAGTGTTATGGGCTATGAATCTCGAAAGAAACCTTTCGAGCCTCTTTTGCCTGATGTTAATTTTATCCACTTTAACAATATTGAAGATTTATCAAAAATCACCTCAAAGACCGCAGGCGTTGTGGTAGAGACCATTCAAGGAGGTGCAGGTTTTATTTTACCTCAAAACGATTATCTCCAATCACTTCGTAAGCGTTGCACTGATGTTGGCGCAATACTCATTTTAGATGAAATCCAGCCAGGAATGGGACGCACTGGAAAACTTTTTGGATTTGAACATTACAATTGTATCCCAGATATTTTGGTCATGGGAAAAGGGTTAGGTGGTGGCATGCCAATAGGTGCATTCACGGCTTCAAAAGACCTCATGTATCTCTTGTCTGACGAACCTAAACTTGGCCATATTACTACTTTTGGAGGACATCCAGTGATCGCCGCGGCTGCCTTAGCTACCCTCCGAGTACTTGGAAGTAGCGGTATTATAGAAGAAACATTACTTAAAGAACAACTCATTAGAGAACTTCTTGTTCACCCTTTGATTTCTGAAATTCGTGGAAAAGGTCTAATGTTAGCTGCTATGCTCTCGTCAGATGATGCAACACAATGGGTGATTAAAGACTGTTTAAAACGTGGCGTAATACTTTTTGGCTTGTTATATGAATCACGTGCTTTACGAATCACACCGCCACTAACTATTAGTGAAAAAGAAATACGACTTGGCTGCAATAACATTTTAAAATCCTTAGACGCTTATACTGTAAAAAAATAAGATGTTAATTACTTTGTTAAAAAACTATCGCATTTACTAACGGGTGGAGCCCCTCCATCGGTTATATTCGTTAAAAACAATGTAGATGGAATCAAATATGTTTGAGGAATACGAGCAGTGCCTCACACGTTTTGAGTCAATGATAAAGACCAACAAGGTGTATTTTTTTGATGCCCTTGAGTTTGAAGCCATTGTCCAACATTATATTGATTCGGGTAAAATATCATTGGCAAAAAAAGCCCTAAGCCTTGGTCTTGAACAGCATCCAAATGTGATGTGTCTTAGTCTTCTTAAGGTAGAATTATTAATATTTGAAGATCAACTGGAGCGTGCTGATGACCTTTTGCAGTCTCTTGAAATTTTAGAACCCTCAAATGAAGAAATTTATATTCATAAGGCATCATTATACTCAAAGAAAGAAAATCATGAGGCAGCAATAGGTATGTATATGAAAGTGTTAGAATTAACTGATGATCCAGGTGAAATTCTCTCTTTTATAGGCATGGAGTATATGTTTGTTGAGAACTATTCTAAAGCAAAGGTTTTTTTTATAAAATGTCTTAATGAAGATGTAACAGATTACTCAGCCTTGTATAATTTAATTTACTGCTATGATCATTTAAGTCAACACGACGAAGCTATAGAATATTTGAACAACTTTTTGGAAAACAACCCTTACTCAGAAGTAGCGTGGCAACAATTAGGAAAACAATATTACACGATAAAAGCTTATGAAAAAGCTTTAGCAGCATATGATTTTGCTACAATTTCGGATGATAGTTTTGTTGGTGCTTATCTGGAGAAAGGCAAAGTTTTAGAACGTTTAAAACGCTATAATGAAGCTATTGAAAATTATCAACTTACGCTAGTACTAGACGATCCTACAGCTTTCGCGTTGCTGAGAATTGGTCATTGTTATGAAATTTTAGGTGCGCCTAAAATGGCGCTTCAATTTTACAAAAAAACACTAAAAGAAGATCCAGTGCTTGAAAAAGGATGGCTAGCACTGGCCAACTTCCATTATCGTCAAAACGAATTGGAAGAAGCTTTAAATACCATAAATAAAGCCCTAAATGTTGAGGCTGAAAATATTGAATATTGGAAAGTATACGCTAAAATCCAAAAGAAACTCGACAACTTTAATCAAGTTGAAGAAGCTTATAAAGAGTTGATTGAACTTGGACTTTGCGACCTTGAAATATGGATAGATCGCAGTGATAATTTGATCAAAATAGATGCCCAAAATCAGGCGTTAGTCAACTTAAAACAAGCCGCTATTTTTCATATTGACGAACCTGAATTGCTTTTCAGAATCGCTGGTTTATTAATATGTCAACTGGAAATGAAAGAAGGTATCAAATACCTCAAACGGGCCTATAAGATAAATCCAGACTACGATTTCATTTTGGAAGACCTCTTTCCATCGATACTCCTCAAACCATCTGTTTTAGCTGTAATTGATGAAATGAAGAATAGCCGGTAGCATTTTTTGGGCTAATTTTACTACAGTTTTACCATGAAACGATCAATAAAAGCATATTTATATTTAGCTCTCAAAGGATTTGCAATGGGTGCAGCAGAAGCTATTCCTGGAGTTTCTGGAGGTACTATTGCTTTTGTCACAGGTATCTATGAAGAACTGATTTTAAATATAACAAAACTGCGATTTGGCCTTGTTACTACATTGCGCATACAAGGATTAGGGGCATTTTGGAAACAAGCCAATGGCCCTTTTTTTACAGCGCTTTTAGCGGGAATGGCTGTTAGTTTTATAACAGTTCTCAAAACGGCAAAGTGGCTCATCGCTAATCATCCCATATTGATTTGGTCGTTCTTTTTTGGATTGATTCTCGGCAGCACCGTTTTGGTTGGAAAAGCTTTGTCAAAATGGCGTTGGAGCACCGTCATGGTTCTTCTTTTCGGTACCTTTTTGGCTTTCTTTTTAACAAACTTACCTCCGAGAGAAGAAGAATTATCGGACTGGTTTCTCATTTTTGCAGGTGCTATTGCGATTTCGGCAATGATTTTACCAGGCATTTCTGGTGCTTATATTTTAGTAATTTTAGGAGCCTATGATAAGTTGGGTCAAGCAGTTGACGATTTGGATATTAAAAAATTATTACTCTTTGGTAGTGGTTTAATTATTGGATTATTAAGTTTTAGTAGAATTCTAAAATGGCTCTTCGCTCATTATCGAAATACCGTCTTAGCCTTACTCACTGGTTTTATTTTAGGATCTTTATATAAAATATGGCCTTGGAGAATTCAGACCATCGAATCAAAATGGCTTACCGAGATAGCAGTGTGGCCCACTAAATTCCCCGAAGAAGCGCACAGCATTCAAGCCTTAGTATGGATGCTCGCAGGACTAGGCATTATTATTGCCTTGGAAAGTATTCAAAATAAAATTATTTGAAGCCTTGAAAACCTATAAACGTCAATTTTACGATTACGCTTTGTTATTACTAAAAGGTATCGCTATGGGCGCTGCAAACAAAGTTCCTGGCGTGTCTGGCGGCGTAGTCGCACTGGTTGGAGGCTTCTACGAAGAATTTATCTACACACTCAATAAATTTAACCGAAAATTAATTTTATTATTAGTTTCAGGTCGATTTAAATCGGCTTACCGTTATACCAACGGTGATTTTTTAGGGGTTTTATTCTTAGGTTTTATAATCAGCTACTTTAGCATTTCAAAGCTGCTTGACTTATTAATTTTGAACTTTGAACGCCTTGTATGGAGTGTATTCTTCGGGATGATTATCGGTTCCATATTTGCCGTGCAAAAAGACCTCAAGCTTATAACAGTGAAGAATTGGGGCATCTTAGTTGTTGGCATGTTGGCCGGAATTAGTGTGAGTTTCCTACATCCTCAAGCTCAAAACGACAATCTGTGGTTTGTATTTTTTTGCGGTATTATAAGCGTTTCTGGTATGACGCTACCTGGGTTTTCAGGTTCCTTTATCCTAATTTTGTTAGGAAATTATGTTTTGCTGTTAGTTGACGCTGTTAATGCTCTATTTGATACTCTTGTACATTTATTTGCTGGTGATTTTTCAATTTTAGATGATCCGGCAACAGCACGTCTATTGGCGGTTCTTGGTGTTTTTACCCTTGGGTCTGTAGTTGGCTTAATTATATTTTCACATATTTTAGGTTTTGTTTTAAAATACTACAAAAAACCAACTCTTGCAGTGATTTTAGGATTCATAACAGGATCCCTAGGAGTGGTTTGGCCATGGAAAAAAACAATATTCAAAACAGACCAAATAGGTCAGCCCCTATTAGATGCCAATGGAAACGAGATAATCTCATCATATCAAAGATACTTACCGTCATGGTCAAACGACACCTATTTGTGTATTGTCTTTATCCTTATTGGGGTGTCAATAGTCGTGGGACTGGCACTGTATGATCGTAAAAAATCTCTTCATGGCTGAGTATGGATTATTAGGACGAGGATTAGACCATTCTTTTTCTTCGGATTTCTTTAAAAAGAAATTTAAAAAGGAAGAACTGCCTCATCGTTACAGGAATTTTGATTTACACACCCTGAAAGACATCCGAGACTTGATTGCCGAGGAGAATTTTAAGGGTCTCAATGTCACGATTCCCTATAAAACTGAAATCATGACTTTTTTGGATTTTATTGATCCCGTTGCGAAAAAAATTGGGGCCGTGAACACAATTAAGATGACAACCGAAGGACTTATTGGGTATAACACTGATGCCTTTGGATTTGAAAAAAGTTTGAAGGAAAAACTTGAATCACATCACCAAAAAGCGCTCGTTCTCGGTACTGGAGGTGCCTCCAAAGCCGTTGTTTTCATTTTGAAGAATTTAAATATCGATTTTCAATTGGTGTCTCGATTTAAACATCATGACCGCATAGCTTATGATCAAATCGATGCCTCGCTATTGGAAAGCTATCATCTTATCATCAATTGCACGCCAGTTGGAACTTTCCCAAAAGTCACTCAAGCACCTGCTATTTGTTATGATGGATTAAACTCCAAGCACTTTCTATTTGATTTGGTTTACAATCCGGCCGAAACAGAATTTTTAAAGCGTGGTAAGATGAACGGTGCCTCTGTTTCTAATGGTTTTAACATGCTTATTTATCAAGCTGAAAAGGCTTGGGAAATATGGAATAGCTAAAGCGATTCTTACATAAGGAGAATAACATCTTTGGTTATTCTTTGCTTAGTCGTATATTTGAGCATTATCCACTACGAACCTTAACATTGCAAGAGATGTCAGACGATCAAGATCAAATCAACGAATCTTTAGAGGATTCAATAGACTCTAACAAGACCAGCACGGCTGCAGATAGTTCTTCTGAAGAAATCGAAAACGAAACAAGTTCCCAGGCAGAAACTACAACTGCAACAACTGCCGCGGACAATTCTGAAGAGACGACACTTGACCAAGGTGATAATGATATGCCATTGTCAAATGATTCAGCTGATAAGGCCAACACATCAAATGGTAAGGAGCCAATTGACAACAAAGGTGCTGACTCCACAGACTCTAATACAGATACCCTTTCGTTGGATAAAAACAGCAACACTGAGACATTAGAAGATGAGGGTTTTGCAGAATTTGAATCCATGGATATGGCAACTCTCAATAAAGAACTAGAAAATCTTATAACCCAAGAGCCTACAAAAGCATTAAAAGACAAAGTAGAGGCAATAAAAAAAGCCTTCAATTCAAAATATAATGAGACGAAGAAACTAGCTGAAGCAGCGGCTAATAATGAATCTGACGAGGAAGCTGCGCCTTTATATTTTGAAAGTTCGGATAAAAGAATTTTTGATAAACTGTACAGGACCTATCAACAAAAAAGAAAAATTGTTCGAAGAGAACTTGAAACAAAACTTCAGGAAAACTTAAAAATACGTCAACAAATCATCGAAGACATTAAGAGCCTTTTTGAATCTTCTGAGGAAATGGCTGAGATTTATAAAACCTTTAAAACTTTACAAAAAAAATGGCGTAGTACTGGCGCAGTGCCAAGATTAGAAAGTAATAATCTTTGGCAAACTTATCATCATCATGTCGAAAATTTTTATACATTTTTACATTTAAACCGGGAATTTAGAGATCTTGATTTTAAACATAATCTTGACCAAAAACTCAAAATTATTGAGCTTGCCGAAGAATTAGCCACTAAACCATTTACGAATAAGGTATTTAGGGAGTTACAAACCTTGCACAAAATGTGGAAGGAAGAGCTTGGTCCAGTTCATAAAGAACACAGTGAAGATACTTGGAAGCGCTTTCAGGACGCCACAAAAATTATCCATGACAAACGTCTAATTTATAATGCCTCATTAGACGAAAATTATGCAAAAAATTTAGTCGAGAAGCAACAAATTGTTTCTCAGATTAACGCACATGCTACAATGCCATATGAAACTCATAAACAATTTCAGCAAGCCAGTAGTACAGTTCAAAAACTAAGAGATCATTATTTTGAAATTGGAAAGGTCCCAGCAAAAGACAGGGATACTCTGTGGGAATCTTTTAAAGATGCTACACGCACATTCAATAGAAATAAAAACAAATACTTCAAGTCTCAGAAAAAAGAGCAATTGGAAAACCTCAATAAGAAAAAAGATCTAGTTCGGGTAGCAGAAGAACACATGAATAGTAGTGATCATCAGATTGTCACACCTCTGATGAAGCGCATTCAGCACGAATGGAAAAGTATAGGTCAGGTTCCAAGAAAAGACAACGATAAGATTTGGAAACAATTTAAGAACGCCTGCAATACTTATTTTGAGAATCTTAAAAAAGATCGCAACGGTGACACACCAGAGGCCATTGAAGCTTTAAAACATAAAACTGAATTTCTAAAAAACCTAAAGGAAAAAGAAATACCGACTAATCGAACTGAAGCTCTCAATTTAGTTAAATCAATAACATCAGAATGGAATGGATTTGGCCGTGTGCCGAAAGATTCCAAAGATATTGATGCTAAATTCAAAAAATTTATTGAGAAAACTTTGAAAGGTTTAGACTTGTCTAAAGAGGAAATTCAAAATCATGTTTACGAAAGTAAGCTTCGTGACATGTTCACTTCAAATGACACCAGATCGTTCGATTATGAGCAAATACAATTGCGTAAAAAAATTGATGAAATCACTAGTGAAATCAGACAACTAGAAAATAATCTTCAATTTTTTAGCGATGTCGCGTCCGATAACCCAATGGTGGCAGATGTGCATAAAAATATAGACAAAAAGCGTACTGAATTAGATTCATATCAATCGAAAATGACCGCAATCAGAAAGATGATTCGAGAAGAGGATGAGGATTAAAACAATTTGGCCTGTTGCCAAAATACTTCCATTTCTGCCAAGTTTAAATCAGTTATAGATTTTCCTCTATCAGACGCTTGCTTTTCAATAAACTTAAATCGTTTGATGAATTTTTTATTGGTTTTCTCTAAGGCATTTTCTGGATTGATTTTTAAAAATCTTGCATAATTGATCATTGAAAATAAAACATCTCCAAACTCTTCTTCCATTCGTTTCTGATTTCCTGTCTCAACCTCAGCTTGAAATTCTGATAACTCTTCAAACATTTTTTCTCGAACATCCTCAGTATTTTCCCAATCGAACCCAACTCCTGCTGCCTTTTCTTGAATGCGACTGGCTTTAACTAACGCCGGCAAGCTCTTCGGCACCCCTTGAAGGACGCTTATTTTCCCTTCTTTTAGTTTAAGTTTTTCCCAATTTCTCTTGACAGCCTCTTCATCATTAGCTTCAAAATCTCCATAAATATGAGGGTGGCGATCAATCAATTTATCACAAATTGACTCAGCAACTGAACCAATATCAAAATCATCTGTCTCGCTTCCAATTTTTGCGTAAAAAACAATATGCAACAACAAATCGCCAAGCTCTTTTTTTATCTCAGGTAGATCATTTTCTAAGATAGCATCTCCGAGTTCATAAACTTCCTCGATGGTCAAGTGACGCAAGGACGTATAGGTTTGTTTTTTATCCCATGGACATTTTGCGCGTAAATCATCCATGATGGTCAATAAACGATCAATAGACTTTAATTGTTCTTTTCTCGTATTCAAATTTATTGATTTCAAAGGTTAAGGATATTTTTTTTAGCATGATCGTATTCTGTTATGATTTCGGAAACAATCTCCATCACGGGCTTGATGTCATTTATCAAACTGGCAATTTGACCTATTTCTAACTCTCCCTCCTCCAGATCCCCTTCAAACATTCCGCGTTTGGCCCTTGCTCTGCCCAATAGTGCTTTAAGCTCATCGGTAGTGCCACAATTTTGATAAAGGTTTTGGATGTCGTAATAGAATTTATTTTTCAATAAACGCACAGGTGCCAATTCTTTCAGAGTTAATTGAGTATCCCCCTCCTTAGAGTTAACAACTATATTTTTAAAATTATCGTGCGCCGAAGACTCAACGCTAGCTACAAATCTACTGCCAATTTGAACACCATCGGCTCCTAAAACTTGGGCAGCCAGCATGGATCTACCAGTGGCAATCCCACCAGCTGCTATTACAGGAATAGATACAGCGCTACATACCATTGGTATTAAAGTCATACTTGTTGTTTCTTCTCTACCGTTATGCCCACCCGCCTCAAAGCCTTCAGCAACAACGGCATCAACCCCAGCTATTGAGCTTTTAAAGCAAACTTAGCACTACTTACAACATGAATCACTACAATGCCATGAGATTTCAGCTGGGTCGTCCATGTGGCTGGATTGCCAGCCGACGTAAATACAATTTTAACACCCTCCTCTACTATAACATCAATCAACTTGTCAATGTCTGGATATAATAATGGTATATTGACACCAAACGGTCGGTTTGTAGCCGATTTGCACTTCTGTATGTGCTCCCGAAGCACTTCAGGGTACATACTGCCAGCTCCAATTAATCCTAGTATTCCAGAATTACTCGATGCCGCAGCAAGTCTCCAACCACTATTCCATATCATGCCTGCTTGTACAATAGGAAATTGAATACAAAAAAGATCACATATTCTATTCATGTTTATGAAATTACACCTGAACCAATCAATTCTTTGTCCTGATAAAAAGCTACAAATTGACCTTCCGTAATCGCAGATTGGGCTTCGTCAAATACCACATACAGTCCATCCGTAACTTTATGCAATTTTGCAGACTGCAGGGTTTGGCGGTATCTTATACGCGCCATCGCTGCCATGGTCTCACTATTATCTAAGGCTAAGTCTGTCCTAACCCAATGTAAATCATCATTTGGAACAAAAAGAGCTTTCTTAAACAAACCAGGATGCTGGCTGCCTTGTCCGACATAAATGATATTGTGATTCACGTCTGTATCTATAACAAAAAGTGCTTCTGCTGTACCTCCAACAGCTAGACCCTTTCGCTGACCTTTAGTGAAAAAATGTGCTCCTTGATGTTTACCCATAAGCTTACCATCGGTTTCTTTGTAGGAATATTTCATTGCCAAATATCGCCATAGATCTTCATCCGTTTCGAATAAAGGTTCTCGCATTTGATATGACCAAAAAGAGCTTGGAATTTCGATAATATGACCCTCTTTTGGTGCAAGTTTTTGTTGCAAAAAAACGGGCAACTTTACCTTTCCAATAAAGCATAATCCTTGTGAATCTTTTTTATTAGCAGTAGCCAAACCTTGTTCAATTGCAATTTTACGAACCTCAGGTTTGGTGAGATGTCCAATAGGAAAAAGACTTTTGGATAACTGGGCTTGAGATAACTGACAAAGAAAATAAGATTGATCTTTTGAATGATCTTCTCCAGCTATAAGATGGTATATGAGGTTGCCGTCTTTTTGACTCTGGCTCACCTGACAATAGTGGCCTGTTGCAATATAATCTGCACCCAATTCTAAAGCAAGCTTTAAAAAAACATCAAACTTAATTTCTCGATTACATAATACATCCGGATTTGGCGTGCGACCATTTTGATATTCATGGAACATGTAATCTACAATTCGTGATTTGTATTCCTCACTTAAATCAACAGTCTGAAATGGTATGTCTAATTTTTGAGCGACAATCAAAGCATCATTACTATCATCAAGCCAGGGGCATTCATCCGAAATCGTCACAGAATCGTCGTGCCAATTCTTCATAAACAAACCAATAACCTCATAGCCTTGCTCTTTGAGAAGATAAGCTGCTACTGAGGAGTCCACACCACCAGAAAGACCAACGACTACACGCTTCATGAGATAAATTTACGAAATAATTTAGAAGATTAGATGGTCACTCCTCGCGGCCTATTTGCGTGCGTTGCGCTGCTTTTCGGCTTGTTCCATAACCTCACTCATTTTACGTTGAAAACGGTTTTGAGTTGTTGGTTTTTTCTTGTTTTCTTGTATTTGGGCGTGGATTTTATCCTCATCCAAAATCACGTTTTTAATAACTAGCATGATTCCTATGGTGATTAAATTAGATATAAAATAATATAAACTTAATCCACTCGCGTAATTGTTAAAGAAAACCATCATAAAAAGAGGCGATAGATATATCATCACTTTCATCATTTTAGCCATATCTGGCATACCTTCTTGAGTCGGCTGTGCCATGGACTGCTGTCCAGTTGTCATTTTCATATAAAAGAAAATAGCAATAGATGCTAGAATTGGAAACAAACTTACGTGATCTCCATAAAATGGAATTCGAAATGGTAATTCGTAGATCGAATCATAAGAAGATAAATCATCTGCCCAAAGGAAAGATTTTTGTCTTAGATCAAAGGCTGTTGGAAAAAACATGAATAACGCGTAAAAAACTGGCAACTGGATTAATGCGGGCACACATCCACTCATTGGGTTTACACCTGCTTTTCGGTATAATGCCATGGTTTCCTTTTGACGCGACATGGCATTGTCCTTAAATTTAGTATTAATGTCATTAATTTCTGGGCGAAGGATTTTCATTTTGGCTTGTGACAAATACGACTTGTAAAGCACAGGAGACAGTACTAATCTGACCAAAATAGTCATTATAATAATGGCTAATCCATAAGGAAACATGCCGCTCAAAAAGCCAAATAAAGGAATAAACAAAGACCTATTAATCCATCCAAAAATACCCCATCCAAAAGGAATACTTCTATCTAAATTCTTGTCAAATGATTTCAATATTGTGTTATCTGTAGGCCCATAATACCATTCAAATGAAGCACCAATATCTCCGTTCGTCGCACTCAATGGCATAACAGCCTTGTAACGTTTGGTGAATAAAGAATCAACGTCTTCATCCTGAACCAAATCATTTGAGTAAAATTTTACATCATTAAGAGGACGTTCTGGAATAAGAATACTGCTAAAAAAATGTTGACGAAAAGACAGCCAATCGACTTCTGAAGAGTCTTCATCATCCTCCCCCGTTTGAGACAGCTTGCTGATTTTATCACCTTCGTGTTGATAAGTTAGACGTGTGTATCTGTTTTCATAACTGATACTCTTAGCCAAACGAATACCAGTTTGTTCCCAGGTTAATTCTGTAGATTTTGAGCCATCAACCACATTACTCATCCCTTGAGACTTGACCGAGAATTTCATCATATATCCTGACTCTGGCAATTCATATTTGAACTGTACAAATTGACCCGTACCGATAGAGTCTGTCATAGTTAATATTTGTGCGCCATTATTTTCGCTTACTGAAGCACTAAAAAACTGTCTTCTTGACGCGTAGTTCTGACCACTATTAGTGACAAAATCAAGTCCAAAATTGGCATTACCATCTTTCACTAAATATAAAGGCTGACCCTGATAATCGTCATGAGATTTAAGCCTCACCTCCACCAAATCACCTCCCTTGGACTGCACTGCAATTGACAGCACATCGTTCTCTAAAGTAGTGATTAAATTTTCCTTTGTGGCTGCAACAGGTCCTGATATATCTTGACTTTCTGAAATGTTTGGCGTAACCTCCGCTAAAACTTCCGTGCTCTTATCATTTGAAGTTTTAACCTCAGTTGATACCTTCGCAGCTTGCTCCTGTTCAAAGTCATTTTTATTTTGATATAACATCCAAATTAATATTCCGAATATCAGAATAAATCCGATAATGGAATTGGTGTCTAGTTTCTTTTCTTCCATAAGTAATTTTTTATTGTAGGCTCTAATTAAGAACCTTCGTGTTTTTTTTGACTAATGCATAATGCAGTGCTGCTTTTATAAAATTTACAAACAGCGGATGAGGATTAGCCACAGTACTTTTATATTCTGGATGATACTGAACACCCACAAACCATGGATGATCTTTAAGTTCAATAATTTCGACTAGTCCTGTTTCGGGGTTAGTTCCTGATGCTATCATTCCAGCATCATTAATCAATTTTCTATATTGATCATTAAATTCGTAACGGTGGCGATGACGCTCTTTAATAGAAGTTTTGCCGTAAGTTTCGAATGCCAAGGTACCCTGTTGGATATCGCAATCCCATGCTCCCAATCGCATCGTGCCCCCTTTGTCAACAATCCTTTTTTGACTTTCCATTAGAGAAATAACGGGATGAGGTGTATTTTCATCCATTTCAGTAGAATTGGCATCAGTTAAATAAAGTACATTTCGAGCAAATTCTATGACTGCCATTTGCATCCCTAAACAAATTCCGAAAAAGGGGATTTTGTTTTCACGAACAAACTTTACAGCCTCAATTTTTCCTTCTATACCACGTTCTCCAAATCCTGGGGCTACAACCACACCATGCAAGTGACTCAACAAAGACTCAATATTTTTTGACGCTAAAGTTTCTGAGTGAATACACTCCACCTCAACTCTAGTGCTATTAACTGCGCCAGCATGTATAAAAGCCTCTAAAATAGACTTGTAAGAATCCTGAAGCTCGACATACTTGCCGATCAATCCAATTTTAATGGTGTTTAATGGATTTTTGTGTCGGTCTAAAAAGTCGTTCCACTGATCCAGTTGCGGCTCATGCCACTGGAATCCTAATTTTTTTAATACAACTTTATCGAGACCTTCATTGAGCATTAAATTTGGAACATCATAAATCGTTGAGGCATCAATGGATTGAATGACAGCCTCTTGAGAAACATTACAAAAACGAGCCAATTTAATTCTTATTTTTTCTGATAAATCATGCTCCGTACGACAAACAAGAACATCTGCTTGCACACCACTTTCCATTAAGGTCTTAACGCTGTGTTGTGTTGGTTTTGTTTTCAACTCACGAGCAGCTGCCAGATAAGGAATAAGAGTAAGATGAATGACCAATACATTTTCAGGACCCATCTCCCATTTCATTTGACGAACGGCTTCAACATAAGGCAAAGATTCGATATCGCCTACCGTGCCTCCTATTTCAGTAATGACAATATCATATTCACCAGTTTTACCAAAAATTTGAACACGTTCTTTGATCTCGTTGGTAATGTGAGGGATGACTTGAACTGTTTTTCCTAAAAATTCACCGCGTCGCTCTTTATCTATAACGCTTTGATAAATTCTTCCAGTTGTCACATTATTGGCCTGAGAAGTAGAAACATTAAGGAAACGTTCGTAATGGCCTAAATCTAAATCTGTTTCAGCACCATCATCGGTCACAAAGCACTCGCCATGCTCATACGGATTAAGGGTCCCTGGATCTATGTTGATATAGGGATCAAGTTTTTGAATGGTGATTTTATAACCTTGGGCTTGTAGAAGTTTAGCTAAAGAAGCGGCAACAATGCCTTTTCCAAGAGAGGAACTCACGCCTCCAGTGACGAATACATACTTGGTGTTTGGCATAATGCGTTTTTGACGCTAACAAATTTAAAAAAATAGTCTAAGAATCAGGCAGTTTCTTTGACAAATCAATGAACAAATATCTCCAGCGTTAAACGCCTGTGTTATTATCCCCAATTAAAGATACAGCTGACGACGGTATCGGGATGTAGACTGTGATGAACTGGACAGGTCTTCGCTGTATGTTCTAATATTTTTCGATGTTTATCAGTAATACCAGTTGGCATATTCATAATCAGATGAATTTCTGAAATGCGACGTGGCTTTGAAGCCATAACTTTAGTCACTTCACAGGTCGAATTTTTTAGTTCGACATCCATTGCATTAGCTTTAATCGCCATCACTGTCAACATACAATCAGCTAAAGCAGAAGCCACCAAATCAGTTGGTGAAAAAGCAGAAGCCAGTCCGTGATTATCTAAAGGAGCGTCGGTTATAAAAGTTGCGCCCGAGGAAATATGAGTATTTTCGGTACGTAAATTACCAATATAGGTTACTTTTGAGGTCATTGGGTTAATAGTTTAAGTTCATAATTATCGTAAGCAACCACAAAACAACTTAGATTTAAATAACCTCCATTGGGCATATTTTGGTAGTCAAAGTTATTCTCCAAGAGTTTAGCGCCTGTAGGATTTCCAATTGATTGTTCAATGTTGGAATACATTCCTAAACGATATAACAAATCCAAAGTAAGGTCATAAGCTCGAATGGCATAACGACTCGGAAAGTCACCATACGTTTCTTGATATTTTGAAATGAAATTTTCATTTTCATTCATATCTAATGGCCGATTAATCGAGGGATATCTGAATTTCAAGTTGCTTCGATAAGAGCTTGTGAAATTTTCATTTTCAAAGGCGTTGTTAAAATGCGTTGTCGCTAAAGTGATGGATATTTTATCCGTAATCAGACCATTAAGAACACTCGCTACGTTTGCTACAAATCCAACATTTTCGGTTTCAAGGAAAACTAAATTATGGCCTGCAATAAGTTTCCTTTTTAAATCATCAAGTAAAATGAAAAAACTATCTGAACCATCTTTATTCAATCGAGAATAGACAACTTGCGCACTAGGAAAATGTTCTTTTAAATTTGTGGTTACACCTCTATTGGACTGATCAGAAACGATTACAATTTTATCTACCGTATCATCGCCTTTAACCTGTTTAATAATAACTTCCTTCAATTGAAGATCGGATGGTATACTTTGAAAAACATTAGTTCTCAATACAGATGGAATTGTAAGTGGCGCAATGCAAGGAACTGAGAGCTTATTAAGTTTTTCAGCTGTTTGATCAAAAAGATTCGCCCCAACAGGCCCCACAACAACGTCATAATTTCCAAAGTATTTAGAGTTTAAAACTTTGTTTAAAGTGGTCAGATCATTAGCCGAGTCGAAGACATCAAGGTTGACGCTTAGGCCTAACGACTTTGTTTCCTCAAGTGCCATTAACATGCCGGTATAATATTCAAGCGATAAACTCAAACGGCTCAAATTTGATAAAGCGTCTATTAATTCTGAGGAGTCATTTAGTTTATATTTATCCAATTGAAATGGCATAATTAATGCCAGTTTTTTTACTGACAGATCACTAAATTCTTTAGGAGAAATCGCAACCGCAAGATCGTTTTTAGACTCAACTTTTTTTTCTGACTCCCGTCGTGGTAACCTCAAGGTCATCCCAGCCAAGAGACCTTTTTCTTTTACAACAGGATTCCACTTTTCAATTTCGGCTTGTGTAAATCCAAGCGTTTTTTCCAAACTATTAAACCCTATTTTAGCAGGTACCTCGTAGTAGAAAAAGTTTATATCCTCAACTTCCAAATTTATTGGGTCTTGATTAGGAACATTTAGGCGCATTCCTTCTTGCAAAACCTCAGGTATCCCGGGGTTAATCATTTCCAATTGGGTTATACTAATTCCGAATTTTTGAGAGATACCCCACTTCCCTTCTTGGGGTTGAACTACGTGTGATTTTAAAGCATTTCCAAGATATGACATGACAAAATCTGTTCGATAAATTGGAATTTGAAGCTTCATCCCTCGCTTAAGGGACTGATTAATCAATTCAGTATTAAAAGACCGTAAAACAGCTTCACTTATTTCATATTTACTTGAAATACCAAACACCGTTTCTCCTTTTTTGACGCGGTGCTTTTTAAGATGATCCAATACTCGTTTTGGAACCTTTATTGGATTTTTTAAACGAATGGTTTCAGGAATGAGGATAATCTTCCCAGCTACAAACTGATCGTCCAAATCTTTGTTCAGTGCCATGAGGTCGTCAAGGGTCACTTCATAAACTTCGGTGATAAGCGATGGTGTGTCTCCAGTCCTGATGGTATGCGTTCTAAGTTTTTGCCCATAGCTACGACTCCCAAAGAGTAAACTAAGACCTAAACAAAGAAAAAAATGTAAAAAGCGTAGTTTCATGAATTTGGTTTTATTCCCATTCGATTGTAGCAGGTGGTTTTGAGCTAATATCATAAACCACACGGTTGATGCCACTTACACGATTGATAATGGCATTCGAAACCTCCTGTAAAAACTTATAAGGCAAATCCACCCAATCTGCAGTCATACCGTCTGTGCTTTCAACGGCTCGGAGTGCAACACATTGTTCATAGGTGCGTTCATCTCCCATCACTCCCACACTATTAACGGGTAGAAGAATTGCGCCAGCCTGCCATACTTTGTCATATAAATTCCAATCTTTCAAACCTTGAACAAAGATAGCGTCAACCTCTTGGAGTATTCTAACCTTTTCGGCGGTAATATCACCTAAAATTCTAATGCCTAAACCTGGTCCAGGGAAAGGATGACGACCTAGTATGTGTGGTTCCAGTCCCAGAGCTTTTCCAACCCGACGTACTTCGTCTTTAAATAACAATCTCAATGGCTCAACCACGCTCAATTTCATAAAATCGGGCAAACCTCCAACATTGTGATGGCTCTTAATTGTGGCTGATGGACCACCAGTTGCAGAAATGCTTTCAATCACATCTGGATAAATGGTTCCTTGAGCTAGCCATTTTACATCTTCTATTTTATGAGCTTCATGATCAAACACTTCTATAAATGTTCGTCCAATAATTTTACGTTTCGTCTCTGGATCACTCTCTCCTGCAAGAGCGGCTAAAAAATTAGAAGTGGCGTCCACTCCGATTACATTTAAACCTAAACCAACATATTGATCTAGAACTTGTTGATATTCGTTTTTTCGAAGTAAACCATTATTGACAAACACGCAATATAAATTTTTCCCAACGGCACGATGCAGCAAGCTTGCTGCAACTGTAGAATCTACCCCTCCAGAAAGCCCAAGCAAAACACGGTCATTCCCTAATTTATCTTTCAAATTGGATATCGTCATTTCAACAAAGGAATCTGGCGTCCAATTTT
>Ga0115570_10000831_pt1 | contig 25280 bp, 24 predicted proteins | sample COGITO_mtgs_1205_3_FD_87294 | JGI IMG/M metagenome (GOLD analysis project Ga0115570, IMG submission 87294) | Pelagic marine microbial communities from North Sea - COGITO_mtgs_120524 | ecosystem: Environmental > Aquatic > Marine > Epipelagic | place: Germany:Helgoland, sampling site Kabeltonne... | reverse complement strand
CAAGACCATCAATACCATGTCAGGTTGACTCTTCTCAACATATTGAGCACTGCCTTTATGATTTTGTAATAAAGGGCCGCCGATAACGTCCCAAAGCAAATAACCTCCAAAATAAGCCTAAATGGAAGTAAGGAGGGTAGAAATAAGGTTAGGTTTTGAAAACATAAAAATAAATTTAGGGTTAATAGAATTAAATTTAGCTATTTTTTTTTAAATCGATTTGTTGGTGTCGCGTATTTAAGACTCAACAATGTGTTATTGAGATTCTTTATCAATGATGGGAAATGTTATCTTTGCAGCAATATGTTAGAAAATGTTTTTTTACCCAACTACGAGGGCAAAGAATTGTCAGATCAAACTTTTTCATGGTCTGTACCAAGTAATATTGCACTAGTAAAATATTGGGGAAAGCGGGCAGTTCAAATTCCTGAAAACGCTTCTGTGAGTTTTACCCTTTCAAATTGTAAGACAATTACAAGCCTGCATTACAATTCAAATAAATTGACCGACTCTAAATTTTCGTTTGACATATTTGTAGATGATGTTTGGAATAAATCGTTCCGCGCGAAAATTGAGAGCTTTTTTGAAAAGGCAGTTCCTTTTCTTCCTTTTTTGACTGACGGACACTTCGAAATAAGAACGGCCAATACATTTCCGCACAGCTCGGGTATTGCTTCTAGTGCAAGTGGTATGGCTGCTTTGGCTTTATGTCTTATGTCTTGTGAAAAGACATGCTGTCCAGATCTTTCGGAAGAGTTATTTTTTAAGAAAGCATCATTTTTAGCACGACTTGGTTCTGGAAGTGCTTGCCGAAGTATTGAAGGTCCATTAGTCGCTTGGGGTAAGCATAAAGACATTCCTGGCAGTTCCGATCTGTTTGGTACAACATTGAAAGCGTCGGTTTGTGAAACCTTCACAAATTATCAGGATACCATACTGATCGTTGAAGAAGGACAAAAACAAGTTAGCAGCACTCTTGGCCACAACTTGATGCATGGCCATCCTTTCGCTCAAAAGCGTTTTGAGCAAGCAGAGCATAATGTGTCAGATTTATTAAAAGTTATGATACAAGGTGATATGGATCAGTTTATTAGAATCGTAGAATCAGAAGCATTGTCGCTTCATGCTATGATGATGACAAGTAATCCAGCATATGTACTAATGCAGCCGCACACTTTGAGTATTATTAAAGCTATTTGGGATTTTCGAAAAACGACAGAGGTACCTCTCTGTTTTACATTAGATGCAGGAGCAAATGTTCACTTGCTTTATCCATATGAATTCAAAAATGAGGTTTTAAATTTTATTGAAGCGGAATTGGTGGTATATTGTCAAAACGGTCGTTATATTTGTGATGCGACAGGTGTAGGCGCTCAACAACTAAAAGTATAATCCACATCATGAAAGGTCCTTTATTTTACGCAAAAATTCTTCTATTTGGAGAATATGGAATAATAAAAGATTCTAAAGGATTATCTATTCCGTACAACCATTTTAAAGGAGGTCTTAAAAATTTTCCTTGCGCATCACAAGATGCTGAAATATCAAATGGTGAAATCAAGAAGTTTTCAGTCTATTTAAAAACGTTAGATCCGCAATTGGTTCGTTTCGATTTTGATTCTTTGGAAGTTGATATCGAAAATGGCTTGCATTTTGAATCTTCAATTCCTCAGGGTTATGGTGTAGGTAGCAGTGGGGCTTTGGTTGCGGCCATCTATGAGAAGTATGCTCAAGATAAAATAACTGTTTTAGAAAATTTAAGTCGTGAACGGCTGATGAAATTAAAAGCTGTTTTTTCAGCGATGGAGTCTTATTTTCACGGTAATTCATCTGGCTTAGATCCATTGAATAGTTATTTGAGTTTACCTATTTTAATACATTCTCAAACGCATGTCACGCCAACTGGAATCCCAAGTCAAGGTAAAGGTAAGCGCGCTGTATTTTTACTTGATAGTGGCGTTGCTGGTGAAACTGCACCAATGGTCAAAATTTTCATGGAGAGCATGAAAGAAACAGCATTTCAAAACATGCTCCAAAATAAGTTTATTAAACTTACAGATGCTTGTGTTGACGACTTTTTATCTGGTAATATAAAAGGATTGTTTTCAAACACTAAAGCTCTTTCGAAAGTTGTTCTTGGTCACTTTAAACCCATGATTCCTATGAAATTCCATCAAATTTGGAAAAAGGGAATTGATACTAATGGTTATTATCTTAAACTTTGCGGGTCAGGTGGTGGGGGCTATTTTTTAGGTTTTACCGAAGATATCGATCAAGCTAAAATTTTGCTTAAAGATTATAAGCTTGAAGTGGTCTACCAATTTTAAAAACGCGCAGCATGACATCTCAACGTCCACATGTGCTGCTAAAGTTCATAAGCCTTTTTTCTGTTGTTAGGGTTAATAACATATTTCTAATGGTTTTGGCTCAATATTTAGCAGCCATTTATGTTCTCAACGGTTCGCTCAGTTTCAAAGAAGTTTTATTCGATAAAAGCTTGATTCTAATTGTTTTTTCTTCTGCAGCCTCTATTGCGGCGGGCTACATCATCAATAATTTTTACGATCGTAAAAAAGACTTCATAAACCGACCCCATAAATCAATGATTGATAGTATGGTTAGCGATCAAACTAAGCTCGGTGTTTTTTTCGCAACATCTGCATTAGCAGTTGTTTTGGCTTATATTGTTTCTGTTAGAGCATTGTTTTTTTTCGGCTCCTATATTTTTGGCATGTGGATTTATTCGGCATTTCTAAGAAGGTATCCGATTTTGAGTAATATCATTTCCTCTTTGTTGGTGGTGACCCCATTTTTGGCAATTACTATCCATTATCGCAGCTTTGATACGGTAATTTTTGTCCAAGCATTTTTCTTGCTTTTATTATTATCTTCAAAAAAAATAGTAAAAGACATGAAGAGTTTACAAGGTGATATGGCAGCCAATTTGCTTTCCATTCCTTTAAAGTACGGCATACGATCGAGTAAAAATTTATTCTATGGTCTTCTATTTTTCGTAGAAGCCGTTAGCCTATGTATTGTCAATTATTTTTTAATAGGTCACATGATATATTACTTCTGGCTTAGTGCCTTAGTTGTGCCTTTTATGATGTTTCTTATGAAGAACGCCACCACCACACGTCAATTTTGGTTGATAGACAATACTTTTAAGGTATGGGTGGTTATAGGAGTGCTAAGTCTAGCGTTGTTTGATGCAACAATTTGATGAACAACAATTGATTTGATATTACCGAGAGGGAATTGATTATCTTTACAGCTAAATTGATATCATGCCAGGCGCAAGAAAACCACAACAGCGAATACGTAGAAAAAAAGCAGACAATACGTCAAAACCTGCTGATGATGGCACTATTCGCTTAAATAAATACATCTCCAATTCAGGGATGTGTTCACGTCGTGAAGCAGATATGCATATTTCAATTGGAAGCGTGACGGTGAACGGGAAAGTTATAGTGGAGATGGGTTATAAGGTAAAACCGGAGGACGAGGTCCGGTTTGATGGTGCTCGTGTTCAACCCGAAAAAAAACTGTATGTACTTCTAAACAAACCTAAAGGTTTTGCCACTACAAGTAGTGATGCCAAAGGCAAAACAGTGATGGATCTTGTGGCAAATGCAGGGGGTGGCATTCGTCCAATTGGTCGGTTGGGAAGAAGCTCGACAGGACTATTATTGTTTACAAATGATGATATTATTGTTCAAAAATTTACCAATTCTAAAACTGGTGTAGATCGTCTGTTTCACGTTCACTTAGATAAGAATTTGACCTTTGATCATCTCAAAGCGATTCGTGATGGGATTAAGGTAGATGGTGAGATGATTCAAGTTAGCGAAGTGTCATACATTAAGGGTGCATCCAAAAATGAAGTCGGTATTAAAATCAAAAACACGGGTAATGGTATTCTTCGGAAATTATTTGATCATCTAAAATACGATCTTATCAAATCAGATTGTGTCATGATAGGCAGCTTAACCAAGAAAGATTTGCCTCGCAGTCGTTGGCGTCACCTTACAGAGCTCGAGCTGAATAGCATTAAGATGATGTAATTTTTGTTCGTTTTAATTCCCATGCGAGCAAACTAAACACTGGAAGGTATTCTAAAGCTAAGATCCATAGATTTTCATGGACTATTGGCTGTGCATATGCTGCATAACTGAGTATGACAAACGTGCTCCAAAGCAGCATAAATCTGTATGTCGTAAAAATACTTAACAATAATGGCAATGCTAAATACCATGGGTGCACTGTAGTGGTGGTCCACAAGTACAAACAACAAGTCCATAGCATGAGTCGGACAAGATCTTTTAAAGTTTGTGGCCGTTTAATAATGGAAATTGACAAAACAAAAAGTAAAACAACACCCGAAAAAAAACTACTTATTGTTGAGATGAGATTTTTACCTGCTATGGCGCGACCCATTTCCTGTGCAAGATTAAAAATACTTGCATTAAATTCAAAATTGTTAAACCATAAGCCAATAGTATTGGTGTAGTTCGAAATGACGTTGTTTTTCACAAAAGGCAGGAAGCCAATAATTGTAAGAGCTCCAACTATTGAAGAAAATTTTAATCCCTGTTTGAATCCGAGATACGACCAGATTATTGGGATTAGCATTAGAGGAATGAGTTTTAAATGGATTGATGCAGTGATAGCCAATGCGGACCAAAACCATTGTTTTTTGTTTAAAAAATACAAACCTAATAGCACCCAAAAAGTCATCAGGCCATCAAAATGTAAATTAGCTGTTAATTCAATAATTATAAATGGATTAAGCGTCCAAAGCATAATTTGTTTTTTGGACAAACCTATATCCACAAGTAGGCTTCCACCTATGAGTGCGATACCAATTTCGGAACCAATGATGATTAATCGCATGACCACTGTGCTTGCAAAGATATTACCTTGACCAACCCAAGCACTTATGGCAAATAGCATTTGGTTTAGGGGTGGATAATTGGAGAAATGACGAGCACTTAAATCCCCCATCCCTTGATGTAAAATATCCATGTTGGGCATCGAAAAATGACCATCTTGAAGCAATCCGTTTGGTGTAAAACTATATGGATTGATCCCTTGTATTAATAAATTACCATCCCAAATAAACCGATAAAAATCTTGTGACAGGAATGGAAAGGACATTATAAACAAGAGCCTAAAAAGTAATCCGATGGCAAGAAGTTGATTAAAAGTGAACGATGAATATTGATAAATAAAAAATGCTAAGGCGCATAATAGCACATAGCTGCTTAAAAGAAGAGTAATTTGATTTCGTTCGAAATCAACAGCCAAAAATCTATAAAGACCAAATGAACAAATACAAGCAATGATACTGTATCTGTGAATGAACAAAAAATTAGAGATCGCCATGAGGCGCAATTTATAGTTTTGAGGATAGTGATTTAAAAAACACAAATCCAAATCCTAAAAATAACATTAAGTGGAATGGAAAAAGTCCGAAATCACCACCTTGATCTCCAACAGTAAAGGCGCTGTATAATCCAAAACCAAAATAAAGCATTAGGATACCCTCTATGATGACGTTTGGTGAAATGTTCTTTTTTAAATAAACATTAGATTTCCAACTTTCTTTTAAACTGGATAAATTAAATTTTGGTGTGCGAACAAATTCACTTCGTTTGCCAATGTGACCTTCAATAACAGCAATCGAATTATGGAAAGAGAAGCCCATTGCAATTGAAAAAAAAGCAAAAAACATGACTGTAAAACGCGCAAAGTTATTGACGCCACCACCATAAGTGTTCTTATACATGACCCAATAGCATGAAAAGAAAATGAGTGTACTTACAATGAAAAAACTCATTACAATAAAGTAAGTTTTTAAATGAGCGTATTCATTTTTAATATAAAGCATTGGTATACTGAGTATCGCGACAATGAGTACATTTAAAAACATAGTACTATTCAAAAGGTGAAGAACACCGTGAAATTTAGTTTTATTTGAAATACTTTGACTCTGAAGCACTTGGCGAACCATTTTTCTAAAGTTCTCGGCACCACCTTTGTTCCATCTAAATTGCTGCGATCGTGCTGCACTTATGGCAACTGGAAGTTCTGCTGGAGTTTCAACATGCTCAAGATATTTGAATTGCCAGTCTTTAAGTTGGGCGCGATAACTCAGGTCTAAATCTTCGGTAAGCGTGTCGCCTTCCCAATTGCCTGCATCAAGAATACAGGATTTTCGCCAAACACCGGCAGTACCATTGAAGTTGATAAAATGTCCTTTAGTATTCCGTCCAACTTGTTCAAGTGTGAAGTGTGCGTCCAGTGCAAATGCCTGCACTTGTGTCAAAATAGAGAAATCTCTATTAAGATGTGACCATCTTGTTTGAACTACACCTATGTTAGGTTTTTTAAAGTGTGGGATCGTAGCTCTTAACCAATCACTTTTTGGCAAAAAGTCCGCATCAAATATAGCTATAAACTCTCCCCTTGCCTCTTTTAATCCTTCTTTAAGCGCGCCTGCTTTGAAGCCAGAGCGATCGGATCTCATTACATGCTGAATGTCAAGCCCAGTTTTTTGAAGTGCTTTAATTTGGTCAGAGGTTGTATCAACGGATTCGTCAGTGGAGTCATCTAAAACTTGAATTTCAAATCTGTCCTTAGGGTAATCCATAAGAGCCATGTTGTTCAACAAGCGTTCCATGACATACTTTTCATTGTAAACTGGCAATTGAATAGTGACAAATGGCACCTCATCAGGATTTGAAGTGTCAAGTAAATCGTGGGTTATTTCCAATTTTTTATTCGACAAATAATTGAAAAGTAGGTTTAACTGCGATAGTGCATAAGCAAAAATCATCAACAATGATGCTGAATAAATAACGATAACAATAGTTTCAAAAAGCATTAGCGCATACCGTACTTAAGGATCCAACCTATAATATTAATCCCTGCAAATATAGCACCTTTTAAGGTACCCGAAACTTTTGATTGACCTATTCTTTTTCTGTACTTCACTGGTAATTCACAGTAACTCAGTTTGCTATTGAGTGCTTTTAGTTGCATTTCGACAGTCCATCCATAAGTTTTGTCAGTCATTTTAAGTGCTTTTAGGCTTTCAAATCTTATAGCTCTAAAGGGACCAAGGTCTGTATATCGTGCGTTGTAAAGTACCTTCATTAAGAAACAGGCCAACCAATTTCCAAATATTTGTTGAGGTGTTAGTGAGCCTACTTCACGTAATGATTTTACCCTTGCTCCAATAACAAAATCCATGTTTGAGGATACAATAGGAGCAATGAGCTTTTCTATCTCTTCGGGAAAGTCGCTGTGATCGCCGTCAAGAAAAACAATAATTTCTGGCTTAACTTGTCTTTGGTCAAAATAAGCCATTCCTATTAAACAGGCGTAACCATATCCGCGACGTTTTTCATACAAAACCGTTGCCCCTGCATCCTGAGCAACCTCCTGTGTGTTGTCGCTGGAGTTGTTGTTGACTACAACAATTTCATCAACCATTTCAGGAATATCTTTTATGACACGACCAATAGCTTCTGCTTCATTGAAGGCGGGAATAATAACGCAAACAATGGGTTTTTTAGTTTTCAATGCGTCCTTACTGTTGGTTCATTAATTTTATTAAATCCACGTCATTCCCCAAAAGCACTTCGGTTGGATTGATACGTCCTTCTTGACTGCCATTTTCTAGTTTTAGTACACCGCGTGGACAAACTGCACTGCAAACGCCGCAGCCTACGCAGCTCGACCTAACAATATTTTCGCCTTTTTGGGCATAGCTTCGTACATCAATCCCCATTTCACAATAGGTTGAGCAATTTCCGCACGAAATGCACTGACCGCCATTAGTTGTTATTCTAAATCTCGAAAAAAGCCGCTGTTGAAATCCCAAAATTGCTGCCATCGGGCATCCAAAACGACACCAAACGCGACTGCCTAATATCGGATAAAACCCTGTGCCAATAACCCCAGAAAAAACACTCCCAATAAGAAATCCATAAGTTCTTCGTAGTTCAGATGTTTTAAAGAAAAACAAATGATCGTTCTGATCAAATACGAAAAGACCCATCAGAGCAAGGATAACAACAAAATAACCAAAAGCACCGTATTTAGCATCTTTTGCTAACGCCTCACGTTTGAAAATCATTACCCATGCGAAAATAAAGGTTAATAGACCGCCAACGCCAAGCAGAAAAACTGATTTCGTGAGCCAATATGTTGAGCTATCTTTACCCAAATAGGAATGGATGACCGCAGTGGTCATGAGAACAGAAAAAACGACTACTGAATGAATGATCCAACGTTCAATTTTCCATATCGACAAGCGCTTATCGCTTAGTTGTCTGAATGGATCTCCCGCAGTTTCGGCCAGTCCACCACATCCACAAACCCACGAACAATACCATCTTTTACCATATTTGTAGGTTAAAATAGGTGTGATGATAAATATAGATATTACAGAAAATATGAGCAGTGCCAAACCAATGTCACCAGCGTCGATAAGACTTTCGACTCGGTATTTGTCAAAATTATAGTAGTTCAAAGGCCAAATGCTTTTTAAATCAACATAAGGTAATTTAAAGGTATCAGAATTTAGTCGAGACATTAATTCAGGGATCAAAAAAGCAAAGCCTAATTGAAAAAACATGACCGAAATGGTGCGCAGTTTTTGATATTGATCGTGTCGGTATTTTAAAATGAATTTTAATCCAAAAATGATAATAGCTAGGGTATATAGGGTACCGTAAACAAACCATTGACTGGCAGGATTTCCGTTTAACCACTTACTGAATGGATCGAAAAGTGCAACCAGCCCGGCGTTCGAGGCTCCTTTTGTTCCTAGGCCTAAAAAGGTAGGGTAAAAGTATAGGATGATGTAAAATCCAGTTAGCGCAATCCCTGTGAGCCAACCTAAGACGCCACGACTGGTTATTGATTTAAACGTTACACCGTCATTTTTAATGCCAGCTTTTTTATGATTGTAAGACGCTCTTGAATACCCTATTACACCAATAGATATAAGAGTCATTGCCAGCACCATATAAATGGAAGAATTCATTATGGTCACATTAAATCCAGCTAAAAGCATCATGATTAACCCAATCATTCCAAAACCCAACCACAGTTTTTGCTGTGTTGAAAGTCCATAGGTGTCGGGATTTACAATTGCGACACTTTTTGATTGTTGATAATTCATAAGTTTGATTTTGAAAGGATAGTGGTGAAAACCAATTGAATCTCATTCACGTAGGAATGAAAAAATTCAGGGTCGAATTGAGCTTCAACGAAGTGGTCTAAGACGAATTCAATAGACCTTTGTTCGTTAAGCCATCTGTCAAACACTTCATGCCTCATGCGTATACCAAAAGTATTGATACCTATAAATCTTTTGTCATTTTTATCATAAGAAACTGTGATGCAAATATTTTTTTCAGGATGTTTCCAATGCATTTGCATTTCACTCTTGGGTTTGTTGAGCGCATTATTTACAATGCCATAAGTTTGGTATTCAATGTCAAAAAACTTTGCTGAATTGAACCAATGGCCAGGCTTATACGCTATTTTATGCCCTGAAATCGTTTGTGCAACGGTCTCTCCCATCATCCGCCCAGTATACCAAACGGCTTCAATTGATCGTCGTCCGTGGGGTAGAGTGTCTTGTTGCTCCGCACAGTCACCGATGGCATAAACGTCCTCGATATTGGTTTCTAAAAATCGATTCACCAGAATACCCTGATTTGTAGCTATGCCAGAGGCTTTCGCTAATTCGATTTGAGGCAAAACTCCTGCGGTTAATCCGACAAAATCACAAGGAATGATTTCTCCGGTTTCGGCAATTTCTATAGATTTTACAGCACCTTGATCGTTAGAATGAATCTCTTTTAAATTGGCACTTAATCTTAGGTCGATACCATGTGACAAGATGTGATCATTAAGCACAGCACTTTCCGAGTCAGGTAGAACACTATTCCAAAAACTAGATTCGCGAACTAAAAAGGTGACAGGGATATTTCTTGAATGAAGCATTTCGGCTAATTCAATACCAATAAGTCCGCCACCAATAATAACAGCGCGCTTGCAAACTTTGTTGTTTGGTACTGAAATCTCTAATTGTTCTAAATCTTGTTTGGTGTACAAGCCCTGAACACCTTTTAGATCTTGACCAGGCCATCCAAATTTATTGGGTTTACTTCCTGTAGCCAAAATCAATTTATCATAGGCCATAATCTCTCCATTTTCCAAAAGAATTTTTTTATCTTTATGATCAATGAGATTTACCCAAGATTTTTTCAAGTCAATACGATTTTTAGTCCAAAAATGCGGCTCGTATGGTTGGGTATTCTCAAAGGACATATGACCCATATAGACATACATCAATGCTGTACGAGAAAAAAAATAATCACTTTCTCCTGAAATAATGGTGATGCGATGATTTGACAATTTTCTTATATGCCTCGCAGCAGTAACACCTGAAATGCCATTTCCCACGATAACAATATGTCCCATTAATAAAGTTTTGATTTGTTTTCCTAAGCTAATCAATATTTTCTAAACTTGATGTGATGTGTACAAATTAACAACAGCCCCCACCATCATAATGAAAGGTTGATTGACTGATAAATATGTCATCTCGGTTTAAATCTGACAAGAGTTTGGCCGTTTTATCACAGATGGCTAAAGGTTGATTTTGGAGCAGAATATGTCCGTTCTGATCATTAAAATGATCTTCTTCACCGAAATATATAGCAGTTCTACCTGTGAACACGCATGGACCATCAGAGGGCATTGGGTCTTTAATGGCTGCTACCTCTATAGATTCAATGTATATTCTCTCTTCAGTAGGGTAGTGTTTAGTGTCTAAAATTCTATAAGGTTTTCTGGCCCTAATTTCAATGGTGCCAAATCCAGCATCTGTCAACATCTTAACGTATGTTTTTATCGGCAAGCTTCCACTCAGACAAAGTGCTCGCAAGCGATTGTCTTCACGTAGTGTTTCGTTCATGTCCTGTTCACAGGTTGGGTCACTCATAACTAATCTTCCATGTGGCTTGAGTACCCGATACATTTCAGAAATGGCTTTTTTAAGGTCATCAGCTTTAAAAATGTTAAACAAACAATTTTGTGCCGCAACATCAATGCTATTGTCTTCAACAGGAATAGCCAAGGCATCGCCTTTTTTGAGAGAGACAAAATCGCTTTTAAACCAATCGTTTTCTGCTTCGGCTTGAATAAAATTTTGCTGCGCTGCATTGAGCATTTCTTCCACCACGTCAACGCCAATAACGCCAGAAGGCTGTCTGGAGAAATAAGAAAACTGCAGGAGTTCCATGCCTCCACCCACACCAACATAAAGCACCCGAGGATTGTTTGCCAAATCTCTAGCATGAACCGTTGTTCCACAACCGTAATTCATTTCTTGCATGATTTTAGGTATTTTTAATCCCGGTAATTCCCAAATTGGATTAGTGGTGCAGCATAATCCGACGTCTGGTGTCAGAGCAGCCGCTTTATAAACGTCGTGTGTGGTTTTAAGGTAACTCATTGGTTTTTTTTAGATTATAGATTTTAAAAGCAAAATTAAATTTGGCTCAGCTTTGGCTGCTTGATCCATGATATCAGGAATGTCAATTGGTTGTAGATTGTCTGGATCGCACACATCCGTTAAGATAGAAATCGCAACAACAGGTAGTTTCAAATGATTGGCCACAATAACCTCAGGAACGGTACTCATTCCAACTGCATCTGCACCTAAATTCTTGAGCATACGGTATTCAGCTCTTGTTTCAAGCTGAGGCCCTGTAACAGCCGCATATATGCCTTGATGTAATATCATGTTCAAGTCTTTGGCAGTTTGTATCAGTTTGTGATTCAATACTCTGTCATAAGGTTCACTCATATCTACAAATCGATTTCCAAATAATTCCACACCATTATATGCCAACGGGGAGTTACCTTGCAAGTTGATATGATCATCGACCAGCATTAATTCTCCTTTGTTATAAAATAAATTTACAGCTCCTGCGGCATTCGAAATTAGCAATTGATCAATTCCTAGGGCTTTTAAAACTCGAATTGGATAGGCAATAAGTTCGGGTTTATAGCCTTCATATAAATGAAATCGGCCTTGCATAATAACAATATGACGGTTATTTAATTTGGCAAAAATTAATTGTCCTTTATGAAAATCAACAGTAGAAACCGGAAAATGTGGAATAAATTCATAGGGTACTTTTACTAAAATCTCTACTTCATCTAAAAATTTACCTAAACCGGTGCCAAGAACCACACCTACTTCAGGATGACCAAATCCTTTAGATTTTAAATAGACTACAGATTCATTAATATGTTTTTGTGTATTCATCTGATATAAATTTAAACTGTGTTGTAGCTTCAAGATCTTCGAACGTGTCGATATCATTCAATGGCTCGAGAAAGGCGATGTCTAATCCTTTAGAATCGCAAAGCGTTTCCTTTAAAACACTCGAAGTACCCCAGTTTTTTCGTTTAAATAATTGAGCGTGTATTTTGTTCATTCCTATGAGGTAATAGCCACCATCATTGGCTGGACCGATAACTACCTCGTGGTTTGCTAAGGCATTATAGGCTTGATTCAGATGTTTGACGCTCAAGTTCGGAAGATCACTTCCTATCAAAATGATCCTGTTATAACCTCCATTAAAACCTGTTTCAAAGGCATGCAGCATTCGTGCTCCAAGATGATTGCCTTTTTGTTGAAATCGCAAAAATTGACCATCCGCCCAAAGGTCTGTATCAGGGATATGTTCCGAATAAAACACGGCATTTTTAAAATTTGAGGTAGACATGATGGTTTTTGTGTGCTCAAGTAGTGTGATGTAAACTTCCAGTGCTCGGTGTTTACCGATTGTTTTTGCTAAACGGGTTTTAACTTTCCCTAGCTCGGGGTTACGAACAAAAGTGATGGCGAGGGTTTTTGTCATGGGTTTGTTTTATGCTAAAGTGCCTTGACAGCTGCTCCCTGCGCCAGCGGTGCAGCCATAACAGTGCTGGGAAACTATAATTTCTCTGTTTTGAAGGGCGTTTAGATTAAAATGACTAATGTGATTTGAAGAACTAGCGACTTTAAGGTGCAGCATTTGATTAAAATCACAATCGTACAAATATCCATCCCAACTTACTGAAATTGTATTGGTGCACATGACGTTTTCGATGGCCTTAGGATTAAACGCTTCAACCAAATTATACATATAATCTTCATAGTTTCCTGAAGCAATAAGATAATCTAAAAAGCGACTGATGGGTAAATTAGTGATCGCAAATAGGTTGTGAAATTCAATAGAAAAATCGGTCAATAGCGCTTGTTTAAAATCTCGTTCCAAGGCTTTTTGATTGCCCGGTAAAAATGCACCAGAAGGATTATAAACCAAGTCAAGACGCAATGAACTATCTGGCTGGCCATAGCCAACAGCATTCAATTTCTTTAGTGCTGCAATAGACTTGTCAAACACTCCATCACCACGTTGGGTGTCCGTTTTTCCTCGAGTCCAATGAGGCATTGATGACACTATATGAATATTGAATTTTTTGAAAAATTCAGGCAAATCTTGATAAGTTTTGTTTGCCATTATAATTGTCAGATTCGATCTAACTATAAAATCTTTAATTCCAGCTTTAGACGCTTCTTCTACAAACCATCTGAAATTGGGATTCATTTCTGGTGCGCCACCCGTCAAATCTAAGGTGTGCGCTCTTGATTTTTCTATAACCTCTAGGCAGGCTTTCATGGTCTCCTTAGTCATGATTTCTTTACGATCTGGACCTGCATCCACATGGCAATGGGCACATATTTGGTTACACATATAGCCCAAATTGATTTGAAGTATCTCTAGTTTTTTTGGTCTAAGCGATTCCAAACCAAGTGATTTGATTTGGGTCCGAAAAGTGGGTAACTCTGTTTTAAAAATCCCATTTGACAAATGAGTCAGTTGATTTTGAGCATCGGCAAGGGCTTTGCCTTGTTTTTGCATTGATTGGGAAATGGCCATGTATTACATCGAAAGTTTATTGTATTTATTCATCATTTGGACACCATGGACCATGGTTGCGCCGCCGCGAATAGCACCAGCAACGTGTAAAGCCTCTATCATCTCCTCTTTTGTGATACCACGCTGCAAACCATCGCCAGTGTAGGCATCTATACAATACGGACATTGAATGGTGTGAGCTACAGCTAGAGCAATTAATGATTTTTCGCGAGGACTGAGAGTCCCAGCTTCAAAAACTTTATTGTAGTATTCAAAAAATTTATCTCCCAGTTCCTGATTCCACTCAGAAATTTTTCCAAATTTCCTTAAGTCCTTCGGATCGTAGTATGTCTCTTGCATAAGTTGTGATTTGGCGAATTGGTGATTCAATCCGTTGTGGTTTATAATTTCTAAAATTAATGATAATTATATAATACCTGCATCATCAAGGACTAACTTTTAGTTAAAAAATATAATTCTTATACACGAACATCCTCAAAGTAAAAATCATATGCTTCTTAAATAAACCGTATTTTTGCATATAAATAAGTGACATGCATAAGTCAGGTTTTGTAAATATTATCGGAAATCCAAATGTTGGCAAATCTACCTTAATGAATGCCTTCGTGGGTGAGCGATTGTCTATTATTACCTCTAAAGCCCAAACTACCAGACATCGTATTTTAGGCATTGTCAATGGCGAAGATTTTCAAGTGGTGCTGTCCGATACTCCCGGTATTATTAAACCAGCTTATGTGTTACAAACTGCCATGATGGATTTTGTAAAATCTGCCTTAGACGATGCTGATGTACTTATTTATATGGTCGAGATTGGAGAATCGTCTCTCAAGGATGAAGTTTTCTTTAGTCGGATAACTAAGACTAAAATTCCTGTTCTTTTATTGATTAATAAGATAGATACGACCAATCAAGAAGATTTGGAAGCCCAAGTCGCTTATTGGAAAACTCAGGTTCCTAATGCTGAAGTTTATCCGATATCGGCATTACAAAATTTTCAAGTTGATGTTGTTTTTTCGCGTATTTTAGAATTACTGCCTGAGGCACCACCCTTTTATCCAAAGGATCAATTAACAGACAGACCTGAAAAGTTCTTTGTCAATGAAGCCATTAGAGAGCGCATCCTTCAGTATTATAAAAAAGAAATTCCATATGCCGTTGAGGTTGATACTGAGGAGTTCTTTGAATCTGATGACATCATTCGGATTCGCTCGGTGATCATGGTAGAGCGAGAAACTCAAAAAGGCATATTAATTGGACATAAAGGTGTGGCCTTAAAACGTGTAGGTGTTGGAGCTCGCCAAAGTTTGGAGCAATTTTTTGATAAACAAATTCACCTTGAATTGTATGTCAAGGTTAATAAAAACTGGCGTAATAATACCAATCAACTGAAACGCTTCGGTTACCACTCTTAAGCCCACTAAATTCGGTTTTTTTTCATAAGTTAGCCTAAACAATTAATACCTACTTTATGACTATATCATGGCAAGGGGTTATGCCAGCGCTGCTAACACCTTTTACTTCTAAAGATCAAATCGACATTAAAACATTTAAAAAAAACACTTTGGAACAGCTTGATGCTGGGGTACATGGACTGGTATTGGGTGGCACACTTGGAGAGGCTAGCACCCTCCGTGAGGAAGAAAAAAGTGTACTTATAAAAGAATCTAAGCGGCTTTCAAATGGTAGAGTTCCAGTCATTATGAATATCGCTGAAGCATCAACGGCAGACGCTCTGAAAGCGGTGGATCAGGCACGTATTGACGGTGCTGATGGGCTGATGGTATTGCCGCCAATGCGTTACAAGGCTGATGAGCGAGAAACAGTTCAGTACTTTAAAAGCATTGCCATGCACAGCGATTTACCCATCATGATTTACAATAATCCTGTAGATTATGGCATAGAAGTGACCATTCCGATGTTTGATGAACTGCTTAAAACAGATACCATTCAAGCTGTCAAAGAGTCGACCCGTCTGACATCAAACATAACCAAATTGCGTAACACTTTTGGCAACCGATTAGCCATTTTAACGGGTGTCGACACCATCGCTTTCGAGTCATTAATGTTAGGAGCAGATGGCTGGGTTGCTGGTCTTGTCGACGCCTTCCCAAGAGAAACGGTTGAAATTTATAACTTAGTCAAACAGGGTCATTTTGATCGCGCAAGAGCCATTAACAATTGGTTTATGCCCTTATTGGAGCTGGATGTAAATTCAAAATTGGTTCAGAATATTAAATTGGCTGCAATGGCAACAGGTATTGGAACAGAGCACGTGAGATTACCGAGACTACCACTTGATGGTGCAGAACGTCAAAATGTTTTGAAAGTTATTAAACAGAGTATAGAAAACCGTCCGCAATTATGATGTCAAACAATAATTATGGGAATTGGATTGATGGTAAAGAGGTTGCAAAAGGAGAATTTAATTACACTTCCTTTAATCCAATTCAGAACAAACCAATTCAGGGTAATTTTATTGAAGCTACAGCAGAAGAGGTGAATTTTGCAGCGGCGTGCGCTGCAAAAGATTTTATGACTTACAGTAGGCTATCAGGTTCTCGACGTGCTGAATTTTTGCAGATGATTGCTACTGAAATAGAGGTGCTTGGAGCCGATTTGATTCTGGCCTATTGCAGTGAAACAGGATTACCTGAAGGCAGAGCGAAGGGAGAATTGGGTCGCACACTCAACCAATTGCGATTGTTCGCGGAGCAAGCAAGAATTAACACTTGGCAAATGCCTAGTATTGATTTGGCTCAACCTGATCGCAGCCCTATGCCAAAATCCGATCTTAGGAAAATGATGTTGCCACTTGGTCCAATTGCGGTTTTTGGAGCCAGTAATTTTCCCTTGGCATACTCAACAGCTGGCGGCGACACTGCTTCGGCACTTGCGGTTGGTTGCCCCGTTATTGTTAAGTCACATCCAATGCATGCTAAAACAAGTTATATGGTGGCTTCAGCCGTTGTGCGTGCCGCTCAAAAAACTCAAATGCCTTCGGGCGTATTTGCTCATTTGAATAGTAAGGATCATCAGGTTGGTCAGCAAATAGCCGTACACCAATCAGTCAAAGCTATTGGGTTTACTGGAAGTGTCAAAGGAGGACGCGCATTGTTGGACTTGGCAGCGCAGCGGCCTGAACCAATTCCTGTTTTTGCTGAAATGGGAAGTGTTAACCCTGTGATTGTTTTTCCAGATAAGCTGAAACATGAATTAGCTCAAATCGTCACTCAGTTGTCCGACTCTATTATGCTAGGAACAGGACAGTTTTGCACCAGTCCTGGTTTGATCTTTGGTATAGATAATGATGATTGGAAATTATTCTGCACGTCTTTGGCAGAGTCTCTTGCTCAACGTGACACTCAATGCATGCTGCATCCAAATATTAAACGGGGCTTTGATACATCTCGTGAGTCACATCTGAGCCAACCTGAAGTTTCTGTTCTCGGTACCAATTCAAATACGACTAACCCTAATCAGGCTTCACAAACCTTGACCCGTGTAAATGCAGTTGATTTTATTTTGAATCCAGAACTTCAGCACGAAGTTTTTGGTCCATTTGCTCTTATGATAAGTTGCAAGGATTGGGACGAACTTCATACTGCACTAGAGCAATTGAAAGGGAATTTAACAGGCTCAATTATGGCCAATGAATCATCCTTAAATGCGCAGCTAAACCTTGTCAATACTTTACAACACAGGGTGGGTCGATTGATTTTTAATCAAGTGCCTACAGGTGTGGAAGTCTGTGCATCAATGCAACATGGAGGACCTTATCCTGCATCAACAGATTCTCGATTTACGGCAGTTGGTCATGACGCTTTATTGCGTTGGGTCAGACCAGTGTCATTTCAAAATTTTCCAGAGTCACTCTTACCACAGGCATTGCAAAGCGCCAATCCGTTGGGTCTCAAACAACGTATAAACTAGAATTACTATGAATAATTCCATTTTTAAATTCAGTTTGTTTTTCAGCTTAGCCTCAATTTTTTTGAGCTGTTCCAATACAGACAATGGATCATCATTGAATAATATTTTGATGCGCGTTGAAAACCATGAATCCTATGATACGGATCGATATCCTTTAGGCTTTTTTAAAAAAGAACGCTACGAAGCTGACGCCAAGTTTGCTTATACTCAAATAGAGGAACTTCAAAAGTTAGACTTAGATAAGTTGACGGAATCTGAACGTATTTCTGCGTTGCTTCAGTTGTTTGTGCTTCAGGAGCAAGTTGACCATTATGAGTTTAAGGCCTATTTAAATCCATTGCTTTCAGATGCTGGTTTTCATAATGACTTAACTTACGAGGTTCGACCTTTGGACACTAAAGAACAAGTTGAAGATTACATCCGCAAACTTAGAGCTGTGCCAGAATTTGTTGATCAACATATTGAACTTCTAAACGAAGGTATTGCGCACGGCATTACTCAACCCAAGGTGATTTTTCAAGGTTATGAATCCTCGTATAATGATCACATCACTGAGCGTGCCGATCAGAATTTTTATTTTTCACCATTTAAAAATCTACCAGATGTTTACTCGGAAAGGCAACAAGATTCTATATACAAAGTTGGAGAAGCTCTGATCATAGAAACAATTATTCCTCAATTTGAGAGAATTAAATCATTTTTTGAGAAGGTATATTTTCCTGCCGCAAGAAGCACGATTGCTGTTTCCGAAATTCCTGATGGCGGTAATTACTACCAAAATCGTGTGACTTACTATACCACTCTCGATTTATCGCCAATGGAAGTACATCAAATGGGACTGAATGAAGTGCGACGTATTCATAAAGAAATGGAAACTATAATTTCTGATCTTAATTTTGACGATGACTTCCCTGCTTTCTTGCGCTTTCTGAGAACAGATCCTCAGTTTTATGCGAGAACGCCAGAAGACTTGTTGAAAACAGCAAGAGATATTTGTAAACGGATTGACGCGCAGCTACCAAAACTGTTTAAGGTACTTCCAAGAATGCCTTATGGCGTTGCTCCTGTCCCTGATGTCATTGCACCAAAATACACTGGAGGCCGTTATATACCAACCAGCTCAGGAAGCACACGTCCAGGCTTGTATTGGGTCAATACTTATGACTTGTCAAGCCGACCATTGTATGTACTTCCTTCCTTGAGTGCACATGAAGCAGTTCCTGGACATCATCTACAAATGTCATGGAATAATGAGCTTGGTGATCAAATTCCGCAATTTAGGCGTGATTTATATTTGTCAGCATATGGAGAAGGATGGGGACTATATTCTGAGTATTTGGGTGATGAAATGGGAATTTATACCACACCCTATGAGTCATTTGGAAAATTGACTTATGAAATGTGGCGAGCGTGTAGATTGGTTGTCGATACAGGGATTCATGCGTTTGATTGGACTCGAGACGAAGCTGTTACCTTTTTGAAGGACAATACAGCATTGTCCATACATGAAGTCAATACTGAAATTGATCGTTATATTTCCTGGCCGGGACAAGCACTGTCTTATAAAGTGGGAGAGTTAACCATCAGAAGATTGAGAGAAAAAGCGGAATTGGAGTTAGGTGAGCAGTTTGATATTAGAGAATTTCACAATACCATTTTAAAAGAGGGTACGGTTAGTTTGTCCATATTAGAACAACTGGTTGATGCATATATTGACCAAACGAAATCCGAAAATGGCTAGACATATTTTTGACTGTATTGATGCCCACACCTGTGGAAATCCTGTCCGTGTCATTCGATCTGGTGGTCCAATATTGGAAGGCGATACCATGTCAGACAAAAGGCAACATTTCTTGTCTGAATATGATTGGATTCGGAAAGGACTTATGTTTGAGCCACGTGGACATGATATGATGAGTGGAAGTATTCTCTATCCGCCTTCAAATTCAGAAAATGATATTGGTATTTTATTCATCGAAACCAGTGGTTGTTTGCCAATGTGCGGTCATGGGACCATTGGCACAGTGACTGTCATACTTCAAGAAGGATTGGTGATTCCAAAGACACCAGGTCAGTTGAGGATTGAAACACCTGCGGGACTCGTTCACGTCAGCTATCAAGAAGACTCTGAGCGCGTGACAAATGTAAAAATAACTAATGTTCTGGCTTTTCTTTATCAAGAAGATATAGAAGCGACAAGCCTTAAATTGGGTACTCTTAAGGTGGACGTAGCTTTTGGTGGCAACTTTTATGCTATTGTTGATGTTCAAGAAAATTTCAAAGGGTTGGAACATTATACAGCTGACCAACTGATTTCATTTAGCAGGGTCTTGAGGCAAGAACTTAATGAACGCTACAAGTTTGTACACCCTTTAGATCATCGGATTTTTGGACTAAGTCATATTCTATGGACTGGTGCAACAATCGATCAAAATGCGACCGCACGAAATGCCGTATTTTATGGAGACAAGGCTATTGACCGCTCTCCTTGCGGCACTGGTACATCGGCTCGAATGGCTCAATGGCACGCCAAAGGAAGATTGAAACTTGGAGAGGACTTTATTCATGAAAGTATTATTGGATCTAAATTTATTGGTCGAATTGAAGCCGAGACTCATGTAGGTCAATATCAAGCCATTCTGCCAAGCGTTGAAGGGTGGGCTAGAATTACAGGATACAATCAAATTATTTTAGATGATGACGATCCGTATGTTAAAGGCTTTCAAGTGATTTAGTGAAGTATGAAACACTGTGTAATTATTGGTGGCGGAATTATTGGACTTTGTACAGCGTATTATTTATCGGAAGTGGGACATCAAGTTACCATTCTTGATCAATCTGATGGAAGAACGGGTGCATCCTATATCAATTCTGGCATCTTAACACCTAGTCATATTGTGCCGTTGGCGGCTCCAGGGATGATATCAACAGGTTTGAAATATATGTTGAGTAGTTCGAGTCCTTTTTACATAAAGCCCAGACTGGACTTTGATTTAATAAGATGGGTATGGCATTTTTATAAGTCTGCGAATAGGAATCACGTGAAAAAGTCAATGCCGATTATTGAACGCCTAAATTCTTTGAGTAGCGGTTTTTATCAGGATTTACACAAGAGAGGTCATTTGGATTTTCATTTGGAGCAAAAAGGTTTGTTAATGGCTTATAAAACCAATCGTGCACAAGATCAAGAGACTCGTGTCGTTTTGGAAGCTCAAAGACTAGGATTAAAAGTGGATAGCCTTTCCCCTAAAGAAGTATTCGCTTTGCAACCCAATATTGAGATGGCTATTAAAGGTGCTTTTCAATATCATTGTGACAGTCACGCTACCCCTCAAATGTTTATGAGTGCGATGAAAAATCATTTGTTGGGGCAAGGGGTTTCCATTGTCAACCATTCAAAAGTACTTGAATTGCATACTCAGGGATACTCAGTAAATTCTATCGAAACAGCATCCGAGACTTATCATCCTGACGAAATAGTTATCGCATCAGGTGTTTGGACCAAATCATTACTCAAAAAAATAGGCTTCTTTTTGCCATTAGAGTCAGGGAAAGGCTATGCTATTAATGTCAATGGAACAACAGGTATAGACCTTCCTGCAATACTAATGGAGGCCAAAGTGGCCGTTACTCCAATGCATGGCTTTACTCGTTTTGGTGGCACAATGGAAATATCTGAAATTAATTCAGAGATTAAACACCATCGGGTGAGCGCCATTGAGCGTGCTGCAAGGTCCTATTATCCTTCGATCAACATCACTTCAAAATCGTTGGATCAAGCAGTTTCAGGAATGCGTCCCTTGTCACCTGACGGTTTGCCTTATATCGGAAGAGTCAAATCTTTTGGCAATGTTGTTGTGGCGACAGGTCACGGCATGATGGGATGGAGTTTAGGACCTGTTACAGGTAGAATTTGCCAACAAATTATAGATCGAGAATCTCCAGTTGTGGATATTGCTCCATTGTCTTTGTATCGCCATTCTTAAAATATTGGATTTAATTTGTTGAATTTACTTTTGATTTTTTAACTTTATAACAGATGCAAAATGCATCAATATTAACCCTAAATCAAAATACTATGTTAGTAATTAAAGTTATTGAAATCTTAGCCGATTCACCAAAAAGTTGGGGGGGATGCTGCCCATAATGCTCTTGCTCACGCTTCAAAAACAGTAAAAAATATCCGATCTGTAAATATTCAGAATCAAAGTGCTACAGTTGCTGATGGTAAAATCGCTAGCTTTCGGATCAATGCCAAAATTACATTTGAGGTAAATTAATCAACTCTTACCATTTGATTTAATACTAAAGCCTCTCAATCCCTCAGGAAGTATTACTTTTGCCAATATTTTCTGTCAAATGAGTATTGTAGCTATAGTAGGTCGTCCCAATGTAGGTAAGTCCACTTTCTTTAACCGCCTGATTCAACGTCGCGAGGCTATCGTTGATGCAACTTCTGGTGTTACCCGTGACCGCCATTATGGTCGCTCAGACTGGAATGGTAAAGAGTTTTCAGTAATCGACACAGGAGGTTACGTTCGTGGCAGTGATGACGTCTTTGAAGCAGAAATTGACAAACAGGTTGAATTGGCGATTGGCGAGGCAGACGTCATTATTTTTATGGTAGATGTTGAGTCTGGGGTTACGGGCATGGACGAGGATGTTGCCATACTTTTAAGAAAGGTTAGTAAACCCGTTTTTTTAGCTATCAATAAGGTAGATAATGCCCAACGCTCTAAAGATGCCGTTGAGTTTTATGCTCTTGGATTGGGTGAGTATTTTACCATTGCTAGCATAAATGGCAGTGGAACAGGAGACTTGCTTGATGCCGTTGTTAAGACTTTACCCGATACGCCATTGAATGAGGATGAAACTCTGCCACGATTTGCAGTAGTTGGTCGACCAAATGCTGGTAAATCGTCTTTCATAAATGCTCTTATAGGAGAGGAAAGATATATCGTAACAGATATTGCAGGTACCACGCGTGATTCAATGGATACAAAATACAATCGCTTTGGTTTTGAATTTAATCTTGTTGATACTGCTGGTATTAGACGTAAATCAAAGGTTAAAGAAGATCTTGAATTTTTCTCTGTTATGCGCTCTGTGCGTGCTATAGAACATTCAGACGTTTGTTTACTTTTGTTAGATGCGACTCGTGGGTTTGATGGACAGGTACAAAATATTTTTTGGCTGGCTGAACGCAACCGCAAGGGTATTGTTATACTGGTCAATAAATGGGATTTAGTTGAAAAGGACAACAAAACCATGAAAGAATTTGAGGCTAAAATTCGTGAGGAGATTGAGCCGTTTACAGATGTGCCAATTGTTTTTATGTCTGCTTTGACCAACCAACGGATTTATAAAGCCATCGAAACGGCCGTTGAGGTATTCAAAAATAGATCTAAGCGCATCAAAACAAGGGAATTAAACGATGTGCTTTTGCCAGAGATTTCATATCGACCTCCACCAGCATATAAAGGTAAATATGTGAAAATTAAGTTTATAACCCAATTGCCAACCCCACAACCTCAGTTCGCATTCTTCTGCAATTTGCCGCAATATGTTAAGGAGCCTTATAAGCGGTTTTTAGAAAATAAATTAAGGGAGCATTACGATTTTCATGGTGTTCCAGTTACCATTTATATGCGTAAAAAATAGATATTATAAATTCTCTTTAATTGCAATGAGTTCTCTTTTAATGTTCTCAAGTTTCATAATGAGGTCATTATTACTCATTTCAGAATTAGCCTTGTTCTTCAGCTGCTGCTTAGCTCCTTCTAGTGTGAAGCCCCTTTCCTTAACCAGATGATAAATGCGCTGCAAGTGTTTGATGTCTTCAGGGGTAAACTTGCGATTACCTTTAGTGTTTTTCTTGGGATTGAGAATTGTAAATTCTTTTTCCCAAAATCGAATCAAAGACGGATTGACTCCAAATGCTTTAGAGACTTCGCCGATGCCGTAATATCTTTTGTCAGGTAGGTTTGGATGCATTAGTCTAATGAAATATTCTCAATAGAGGCGTTGAGAAGTAGAGCGTTAAATTCTTCTGGCGATAAATTGCCGTAGTAAAAGTTTATTGGGTTGATTCGAACGTTGTCTTTAAAAATTTCGTAATGTAAATGAGGTGCTTGAGAACGGCCCGTGCTTCCAACGTATCCAATCAAATCACCGCGCTTGACACGCTGGTTTACTTTAACGTTATATTTATTGAGGTGGGCATAAAGACTGACATAGCCATAACCATGATCAATTCTGATGTGATTGCCATAGCCTGTAGATTTGCTGTCCGCACGATCTACCACACCATCACCCGAAGCATAGACAGGTGTGTTTTTGGGTGCTGTAAAGTCCATGCCATAATGAAATTTTTGAACCTTTGTGAAAGGGTCTGATCGATAGCCGTAACCTGAGGCCATTCGTGTTAGATCTGAATTGTTGACAGGCTGTATGGCAGGAATAGACGCAAGAAGTTTCTCTCTGTCTTCAGCCAGCTTAACGATTTCATCTAAAGATTTTGATTGTACGACAATCTGCTTTTGTAAAATATCCAATCTATTTTGTGTGGCAATGATCAAGTCCGAATTATCAAAGCCTTCCAAATCTTTATAACGGTTGACCCCTCCAAATCCAGCCCGTCGTTGTTCCTCAGGAATAGGATTGGCCTCAAAATAGTGGCGGTACAAATTATTGTCTCTTGATTCAATGCCAGTCAATACGTCTTCAGCTTGAGCCATTTTTTTATTTATGATCTCAAATTGGAGCTTCATGTTGGCCAGTTCACGGGTTAAAGCCTTTTCGTTTGGCGTCATGACATACTTACCAGCAATGAAATTTAATAACAGTCCAGCCAATACGGCAGCAAGAACAAACATAAATCCATAGCCTATTGTTGTACCTTTTTTGCGTTCCACACGCTTGTAGGAAAGTGATTCAGGGTCGTAATGGTATTTTACTTTAGACATAATTCAAAAAGCGCTAAATTTGCCAGAGTTAGGCAATGTGAGCCCAGCAAAGATAAAAATTGTTTCGAACATAATCGGCTTTTAGCCAAAATCAGTTTTCAATGACCTCAACAGATATAAGACGTCAGTTTCTTTCTTTCTTTGAATCCAAAGGCCATCGAGTGGTGCCATCAGCGCCATTAGTACTTAAGGATGACCCCACTTTGATGTTTGTGAATTCTGGAATGGTACCTTTTAAACCTTATTTTTTAGGATTAAATGAGTCTAAAAACCCACGAATAGCCGATACTCAAAAATGCTTACGTGTGTCAGGCAAACATAACGACCTTGACGATGTTGGTTATGATACCTATCATCATACCTT
>Ga0115570_10000826_pt1 | contig 25408 bp, 28 predicted proteins | sample COGITO_mtgs_1205_3_FD_87294 | JGI IMG/M metagenome (GOLD analysis project Ga0115570, IMG submission 87294) | Pelagic marine microbial communities from North Sea - COGITO_mtgs_120524 | ecosystem: Environmental > Aquatic > Marine > Epipelagic | place: Germany:Helgoland, sampling site Kabeltonne... | reverse complement strand
CGTTGGGAAGTGGAAGATTTGAAGATCATGTTGCTGAGATGGCTCGAGTACTAAAGCCAGGTGGCTGGATTATTGCGTCTATTCCCAAAAAGAGCAGTTTTATATTTAGTAACAGTGAGCCAGAAAAACGACCTGGTTATCGAATTATAAAAGACGATTATTTTGATGGCTTACGGAACGGTGAGGTTATGCGTTGTATTGAAGATGTTGAAGACTTAGAAAACTCCTTTGCGCATAATTTTAATAAATTTTGTCATGCTGATCTAGATTTGGAATGGTTTGGTCTTCGTTACCACTGGCATGTGTTTTGTGCGCAAAAGCTTTCTAGTTCTGATGCTGAAGAAAGTTAGTGTTAGTGAATTAAAATAATGCTTTGGATTAAGATAGTATTTACAAACGTGACAATTGAACCACAAAACGTCTAAAAGAGACAACGAAAATATGAATTTAAAGGATGTCTGAAACTAAAATGACCAAAAAAGCTTTTATAACGGGAATTACTGGACAAGATGGTTCATATTTAGCTGAATTGTTAATTAAAAAGGGGTATGAAGTACATGCAACCATAAGAAGAAATTCAACATTTACTTCACATCGTATAGATAAAATCTTTAATAATCCAAACTTAAAAACATATCATGGAGATCTCTGTGATAGTTCAAATATAAACAGGTTGCTTTCAAAAATTGAACCTGATGAAATATACAATCTTGGTGCTCAAAGCCACGTTGGTGTCTCATTTGAGGTGCCCGAATACACAGCTGAAACTACAGGTCTAGGTGTAATAAGGATATTGGATGCAATTCGTGATTTAGGAATTTCAACTAAATTTTATCAAGCATCAACATCTGAATTGTTTGGGGGATTGCCAGAAACGGCACCACAAAATGAACAAACCCCGTTTTACCCTAAATCGCCATATGGAGTAGCTAAACTTTATGCTTATTGGATTACAATAAATTATCGTGAAGCATACAATCTTCACGCAAGTAATGGGATTTTATTTAATCATGAAAGCCCTCGCCGTGGTGAAACATTTGTAACTAAAAAAATTACAAAAGCTGTGGCTAGAATAAAAAAAGGTGATCAGTCGTCCCTGCTCTTAGGAAATCTTGATGCGAAGCGTGACTGGGGGCATGCTAAAGATTATGTTGAAGCAATGTGGTTGATGCTTCAACAAGAAAACCCTGCAGATTATGTTATTGCGAGTGGTGAGACTTATTCAGTCCGCGATTTTGTTACTAAGGCGTTTAGATGTGCTGAAATTCACTTAAATTGGGAAGGCTCTGGCCTTAACGAAGTAGGTATAGATACAAAAAATGGTCGAGTTATCGTCAGGGTTGATGAAAATTACTTCAGGCCTTCTGAGGTAGATGTTTTGTGGGGAGACCCGTCACTTGCACGAGCAGAATTGAATTGGAGCCCAAAATATGACTTTGAAGCCCTAGTAAATGAGATGGTTGAATATGATCTTACCTTCAATGAATATGGGCACGATTAATAATGACTTTTTTGAAAAATTTTATTAAGTCTGAGATATTTCCTGAGATTTTGCAATGTGAGCATAGTAAATTTGAAGATTTTCGAGGTTCACTTTGGACTACATTTGATAAAGATTTTTTTTCTGGTATTAAAGTTTGTGAGGCATTGGATTTTACCCATGACAAGTTCGCTTTCAGTAAAAAAAGTGTAATCCGTGGGATACATGGTGATCACAAATCATATAAATTGATTACACCTGTTTTTGGCAAAATCTTCCAAGTTGTTGTCGACTGTCGTAAAAATAGTAAGAATTACCTCAAGCACCAAGCTTTCACGCTTGATGCAAACAAGCCTACCTCTATATTATTACCTCCAGGATTTGGAAATGCCTTCTGCGCACTTTCGGACTCAACAGTTTATCATTATAAACTGGCATATCCAGGTAGCTATGCTGATGCAGATGAGCAATTTACTTACAAATGGGACGATACCAGAATTGCAATTAAGTGGCCTGTAATGAACCCTATTTTGTCTAAGAGAGATGAATAATGCTTCAAATAGAAAATAAAGACAATAAAACATTGGTGGTATTAATAAAACCAGAAGATTGGTCTAAAGGTTTAGATTTCATAACCTCCGATGATCAATATTTACAGGTTGGGACATGGTGGTATGATGAAGGCAAGGTATTAGATAGACACTATCACAATATATTAGATCGTCGCTCTGATCTCACCCAAGAGTGCGTGACTATAATGCATGGTTCAATGTTGGTAAAAGTTTATGATTATGATCAAAACTATTTAAGCAAATTCATAATGGAGCAGGGTGATTTCGCATTATTTCTAGGTGGTGGCCATGAGTATACAATACTAGAAAATGACACTCGTATAATTGAAACTAAAAATGGACCATTTCTAGGTGTTCAGCTAGACAAAACGAGATTTTGATATAGTGATTCATATATTTTAAATCATAGGGTAGGTAAGATGAATAACGAATTTATAATGCAGATGAGGCCATTTTTTGGTGATGATGAACGAACTGCATTGAAAAATTATGATTTCGAAGACGGTTTCTTGACAGAATTTAAGGAAACTAAAAAATTTGAAGATGAATTAGCCCATATCCTTAATGTACCTGTAACTACAGCAGTTAATAATGGAACTATCGCTTTAACAATTGCAGCACTCGCTGTGGGTGTCGGTGTAGCAGACGAGGTTATTGTGCCGAATTTCACAATGATTGCTTCGCCAAACGCAATAAGGATGATTGGAGCTAAACCCGTCTTTTGCGATGTAGAGCTTTCAACATGGTGTCTTGATAGAGAATCGATCTTTCAAAAAATCACAAATAGAACTAAAGCGGTAATTTTAGTGTCTGCCAATGGTAGATATCCCAGTTATGATGTTGATAAACTAAGGCTTGATCTTAATTCGCTTGGCATACAACTTATTGAAGATGCTGCTCAAGCTCTGGGATCATATTACCAAGATGGATCTGCAATAGGTACAAAGGGCAATATAGCGACACTTTCGTTCTCAGCCCCTAAAATAATATCGACTGGCCAAGGTGGACTGATTTTTTCCAAAGATGCCGAAATAATAGCTAAAGCGTCTAGAATAAAAGATTTTGGACGTGACGCTGGAGGCAGTGACTTTCACCCAAATTTTGGCATTAACTCCAAATTCACTGATTTACAGGCAGTGGTTGGCCTCGCTCAATTGAAAAAATTAGAGGCTAGATCTATACGACGCAAAGAGCAAAATCAATATTATAACAAGCTATTGTCTGATATAAATAGTGTAACAGTTCCTGTGCACAATTATATCAATACAACGCCATGGTTTATGGAGATTTTAATAGAAAATAGAAATGAACTTGCCGATTATTTGAAAACCAGGAATATTGGCAATCGTTCAGTTTATCCAGAAATTAACAAGCAACCCATATATCACAATAAAGAAACACACAGTGTGTCTAATTATATTTCTGATAGTGGTTTATGGCTTCCGTCCCACATGGGTGTAACAAATAATCATATTAAATATATATGTGATACGATTAAAGATTTTATTAAAAAAAATAATACTTAGGAATTACATCAAATTGATTTCAATAATAACACCCACGTTTAATTCAGAAGATACGTTGTTAGAATGTTTAAATTCAGTGAGTTATCAAAGCTATAAAGAAGTGGAACATTTAATAATTGATGGCGAAAGTAACGATAAGACGCTTGAAATATTGCACACATTCAGAGGTCATTGCTTAACTTGTTTTTCAGAAAAAGATGAGGGTATTTATGATGCAGTTAATAAAGGTATTCAAAAGTCCTCTGGTGAAATTATTGCTTGGTTAAATTCAGATGATTTATTTGCCTCAGAGGATGTTCTGTGTGATGTTGCAGAACATTTTTTAGATCCTGATGTACAAATTGTATATGGTGATATCAATTATGTAAACCGAAGCAACATTAATAAAGTGACACGTAGATGGAAGGCTGGCCTATACAATTCCCGTAGTGTAAAATGGGGATGGATGCCTCCAACACCAGCAGTATTTTTTAGAAAATCTTTACTTGATTTTGATAACTTATATAATAAGCAGTATCAAATTTCAGGGGATTATGAGTTTTTCTTACGTAATCATTCGCTATTTCAACGCAGTAAATACATCCCTCAAGTGATGGTTCTTATGCGCTTAGGAGGTGTGAGTAATGCGGGTGGTTGGTATACAGTTCTAAAATTGGTTGAAGACTACCGAGCTATAAAATCTACACAAACTGGAAACATACTAACCATTCCAATTAAATCAATTCGAAAGTTGGGACAATTTAAATTATCAATATGAAATAATAATAATCAGAATTTTTAAAACGATAAGGTAAATTAGTATGACTCCACTAGCAAAAATAAAAGAAATTAAACCGATAGATGTCCTATTGTTTGCAAGTCCTGGTGGGCATTTAGATCAGTTAATCCAAATATACAAAAAACTAGATGTCAAATGTTTGTTAGTAGTAGATGATAAAATATCAGATGATCAATCACTTGATCTAAATTACATTACCTTAAAAAGTGGGGAACGCTATTTGATTTGGATAAACATTTTTAAGTGTATACTAATACTTTTCAAATCACGCCCAAAAGTTATTATTTCTACGGGTGCTGGTTCTGCTCTGATATTCTTTATTTTAAGTAAGATGATATGTTCAAAAACCATATTTATTGAGAGTATTGCACGAGTAACCTCGTTGTCACTAACTGGGCGCTTATCAAAAAAATTAGTAACTAAATTTTATGTGCAATGGCCTGAACTAGCAGATAAAGAACAGGTAAATTATCATGGTAGGATAAAATTTTATGATTAGCGGTAATATATTATGTATTCTGGGAAATGATCGGCACAAATTTGATAGAATTGTAATTTTAGCTGAAAATATAGCTATGTCTACTAATAAGCATTTAATTTTGCAAGCTGGGCAAAACCAATATAATTTAAAAACTGGTGAACAATTTGATTTTTTAGAAAAAATCCCCTTTTCTGAGCTAATATCTAAAGCAGATATTGTTATATCTCATTGTGGTTCAGGCTCACTCCGCCGAATTATTATGTCTCAAAAAAAATCAATTATTTTACCACGTCTCAAATTTTTTGGAGAGCATATCGATGATCATCAAATACAAATTGCTAAGGTATGTGCAGATAATAAAAATTGTTATTTGCCAAAAGATTTCAGTGAGGAAATGATAAATACTGAAAAATGCATACATGCCTTGGAGAATTATCCATATTTTTTTGGTACCGATAGTGAAGTCGATTTGTCAGATGAGATTGCATACTTTGTCTCTGATTGGGTAAAAAATGCGAACTGATACAAAAAATAAAAATAATCAGATCATATTATTTAGCGTTTTTGGGTGGTCTAGCCATAGTCTCTTTCAGCGTCAATTTGTAAAAATTGGCGTTAAGGGTATTGGAAGGCCGCTAGAAGAGCACGTTACAAAAATTTTCCAGAATAATTTACTTTTCCATTTGCTCAATTGGGATGAGTTATGAGAGGCATAAAACAAGATACGTTTATTTATATATCTGCGGAAATATTAAGTAAAAGTGTGACACTATTATTAATGCCAGTTCTTACGAATAATTTAACTATTGAGCAATTCGCACGTTATGCATATTTTATGGCGCTATACATGGTTCTTTCTCATGTAATACTTTTTTTCCAAGATATATCGATTTCGCGTTATAGCTTTCGTTATGGTAAGAGAGGTTCAGAAATCCTTTTAAAAATATCATTTAGATTGATAGTTTTTATATCTGCAATTTCGTCATTGATAATTTTCTTTACGAACAAATTTTCAACAGAGTTAATAATTTTGATAATTACTTCGATAAGCTATGCTCTTTACAGCATACATTTGCGTTTGCGACAGATACATTTTAAACCGTTTTCATACGCCAAAATTCAATTATCATGTATTCTTTTAACATCAACGCTGACATATATTTTTTTAAAACAGGGTATTTTAGCTGAGCAATCATTTTTTGTTGCAATATCGATATCTCATTTATGTTTATTTTTTATAATGACCAGAAATATCAATTCAGCAGGAAATGTTAAATATTCGTCTACTCAGAGAACTGTAATATTTTATAAATTTGTTTTTTTTACGGGTGTACCAGGGTTGGTATCTCAGTTGGCAGTTTTGTCAAGAACACATATTGATCGGATATTAATATATAATGTACATGCAGAGGAAAGCCTTGCAAATTATGTTATTGGTGCACAGTTGGGTGGTGCAATTAGTATTATTATCGGTGCAGTTAATAAAGCAGTGTTGCCTTACTTTTGGTCTGCTCTTAAAAGTGCCACAATCAATGCTAAAAATATCAGTAGAATATCACTACTTTCTATTCTACTGATACCCCTACTGCCATCAGTAGTATTTCTAATGCCAACTAATTTTTTTACTTATGTTTTTGGAGAAAGATATACCAGTGTTGGTTACTACACCGCTGTTTTTATGTTGGCTCATGTTATACTCATTCCATATCAATTAATTTACCATTTTTTGATGTATCATGGCAAAGTTTGGGGGTTATCAAATATTTTAATTTTTTCATCTATCATAAACTTTATTTTGATATTTTTATTAGTAGAACACGTACCGCTTAAATTTTTACCTTTCATTACCGTTTTATCAAATACATTAATGGTGGGCTTGATCCTAACATGGTTTTGGCTCAGAGAATTAAGAAAAATTGTTTATTAAAACATAAAATAATTTAGTTAGTATTTTTTCCTTCAGTATATATTTGCAACAAAAATAGTATCCTCTAGATACTATTTTTGTTGCAAATATATACATAACAACTAATACAGAATATTAAAATATACAAAATTATAAAAGTTTATATCAAAAATGTTAATAAAAAAAATTATTAGAAAAATCCTAAAAGGAACTTTTTTGTACGCCAAAGCAGCGAAAGTTTATCATTATAATAAAAAAATTATAATGAAAATTAGTCTACTGTTTTCCAGTGTCATGTATCTTCCTCCAAGAAAAACAATAGGGAAATATAAATCGCAGTTTGGTCAAGACTATTATTTAGAACATTTTGGTTTGATTTCTGAAAGAGGCTATTTTGTTGAGATAGGTTGCAATCACCCGATAAACGGATCTAATTCCTATTACCTAGAAAAGTGTTTAGATTGGACCGGAGTATCAATTGATGGCATTGATTATTCAATTTTATTTTCTGAACATCGTATAAACACAACATTTGTAAATTTGTTAGTTGATACACATATTGGAGAATTAGACTTTTATGAAGTAAAAAATATCGACGGTTGGGAAGATAAAGTAAGTTCCATATACAAAAAAAGTTTAACAATGGGAAAAGGATTTGAAGCAGAAGTTAAGCGTATAAAAACAATGCCTATTTCTGGTATTAAGGAAATCATTCGCCCTATTGATTTACTGTTGTTAGACGTTGAGGGGCATGAATTCTCTGTGCTTGATTCGATAGACTGGCAAAAACAAGCGCCAAGTGTAGCAGTTATCGAAAACAATGGAGAATTTTTTCCTCGCAAAAAGCTTGTAAATTACATGAAGAAAAAACACTATAAACATTTTGCTAGGATTGGTACTGTAGATGATATCTTCGTCCACAATAACCACATAATATTTAAATGAAAAAAATTAACTTTTTAACCTAGCTTAGTTTGGTGGAATGAGAACTTTTGTTAAACAATATTTTCCAAGAGGATTATTTATTTGGAAGTACAGCTATTCCCAATTTAATCTGAACAGTGAAGTGTAATTAAATTTGGAGATATATATTTTAATTTTTCCTAGCATGTTTTTTGAAATGAGGGATAGAAAATGATGTTTGAAGATGAGTTTAAAGGTCGTATATTTTTTGTGGAGTCTCCTTTTCAATTAATGTGTATTTTAAGTGATATAGATCCACTTGATCGATTAATAATGCGACCAACTTCTAAAAAAATTCGTGATCGTATGCTTAATATTCTAAAATGGGATCATTCAATAGAAAATTATAGCATTTACTATTCAGACTATAGGATTTTTAAATTACTCTATATTATAATCATATCTTTCATGTTGTTAATTTCACGTCAAACTTTGATATGCATTGGCAATTTCAATTGCAAAGTTGCACAGATTGTTCGTTGTTTGGGTCGAGATCGTCTACTTGTATTTTATGATGACGGCTCTGGTACATTTCGGATTTTGAGTGAATGGGATGAAAGACCAAGAATATATTTTAAAACTATTTTTTATAATTATTTTACTAACCGACAAGATATTCTTAGAAATGACATTGATTTACATTCCATTAAGAAAACAATTTCAAAAGGAGAAATATTCATAATTGGTACAAAATTGAGTGAAAATGGATTGATGAGTGAAGTATTATATGTGGAGTTGTTGAATAAAGTATGTTCATTGTTTAAAAATAAATCTGTGATTTATTGCCCTCACTGTGAAGAGCGACTTGAGAAGTTTCAAGAAAATAATTTAGAAGTGCAAATAGAAAATATCAGCTGTTCGGTTGAGGAGTATCTAATGCATCGCTCTACAACCCCTGAATATATAATTACTATGGGGTCTACAGCAGGATTATCATTGAAGCTAATTTTTGATTACGAAGTTTATTATTTAAAAATTTCAGATTTAGTTTCTGATACAAAGCACTTACCAAATGCTCGTTCTTTTTTTAAAAAACTTGAGAGTGTCTACGGGTTTTATAAGATAAATGAATTAAATTTAGGCGATTGATTTCTTAATGACTTTTCCGATGTATCAAAATAAATTAGAATTTTTGATGACTTTTTTGTTTTCAATTGCACTGTCGGTTGCTTTTATTGGTTATAGTAAATATACATATATTGATATTCGACCATTTGCTGACGTTTTGATAGCAATTATTTTAACTATAGCTGCAGCGCGAAATAAAACTTTTATTCGATTAAACGCGTATTTATTTATTTATTTGGTTTTTATACTTTACATTATTATTAGCATATTTTTAAATTTTAAATTCTCATACTTTAGCCACTATCTGATTACCCTTAAACAAATCTTGTACGTCTCAATATTTATCTTTGCATCGCAAACAATAATAAAGTGTATACGACTACGTTATTTGTTATCTCTTTATCAAATTTTACTACTTTTTGCGTTAACAAAATATTCTGTAAGCCTTGTGTTTGAGTTAAATGACCGGCCGTTGTTATTTACAGAAAATAATTTTGAAATCCCTTTTTTTGCAATACTTTACTGTTTTTTGCTCCCTTCATTTCACAAACCAAGTAGGGAATTTCTTTTGATAGTCTTGTTGGTTGCTTTAAGCGGTTCGTCATCTGGACTACTGGTCTTGATTTTTGTAACAATTATAACCTTTGAAAAACATTTAGATGCTTTTCGTATAATAATTATTAGCCCTGTCATTATTACGTTGATTGGTGTTGGTTTGTTCGCTAAATTTTCAAACGGATTAGAGGCTATTGATCGATTTCATTACTTATTGGCAGCATTTGAAACGCTAAGTGTCAGAGATGGTATTGGAATTGCTTTTGGTTATATAGGACCATTAGAAAAAGAGTCTTGTGATGCTTTGAATTATATGTCCGGTAAATTTGCTGACGATGGAAGTTGTTTTTCTAATATAGTGTATATAGGTATTATCCGTACGATAATTGATTATGGCGTAATTGGCTCTTTATTATTATATTTTTATTTATATCGTGCGTTAAGAAATAATCACTCTGGTGGTCTTTGCTTTGCGATTATTGCTATAACCGCAATGAATGGATTATCAGTGAGTGGTTTATATAACAATATGATAGCGTTATCAATTTTATTGACTTTACTGGTTGGGGGCAATGAGGTCCCCAAATTCAATGGAAAGTCTGCACCAAATACTGCAACCTTATAACATTAGACTTAGGAGAAATTTTGTGTTTGATAATTCGACGATTTTGGTAACTGGAGGAACTGGTTCATTTGGACATGCTTTTGTAAAAATGACACTTGCTAAATTCAATCCTTTGAAAATAATAATTTTTTCACGTGATGAGATTAAACAATGGAATATGGCGAAGCTGTATGAGGATGACAAACGGGTACGGTTTTTTATTGGCGATGTGCGAGATCGAGATCGTTTATACCGTGCTTTAGATAATGTTGATTATGTGGTACATGCAGCAGCTACAAAAATAGTTCCAACTGCAGAATATAATCCGTTCGAATGTATTAAGACCAATGTAAATGGCGCGATGAATTTAATTGATGCGGCCATAGACAAAAAGATTAAAGCGGCTGTTGCCCTATCTACTGACAAAGCGAGTAGCCCAATTAATCTTTATGGAGCGACTAAGTTAACCTCAGATAAAATGTTTGTTGCTGCGAATGCATATTCTGGGGAGCATGGCACTAAGTTATCGGTTGTACGTTACGGTAATGTTATGGGATCAAGAGGATCAGTTATTCCGTTTTTTCATTCGATCAAGAACAAGGGGGTATTACCTATTACTGATAAACGAATGACACGTTTTATGATTACTTTGGAGGAAGCAGTTGAGTTAGTCTGGCATGCATTTGAGGATATGATTGGTGGCGAAATATATGTAAAAAAAATTCCATCAATGTCCATGGTTGATTTGGCCAATACAGTGGCGCCTAATTGTAAATTGGATTTTATAGGCATTCGGCCTGGTGAAAAACTTCATGAACAAATGATTGGAGAAGAGGACGCGCATTACACTTTTGAATACCGAGATCATTATAAAATATTACCAATGATTAATAACTGGTCTTCCTCTAAAGAACGCATTAAAAATGGAATAAAAGTACCGATGGATTTTACATACAGAAGTGATAACAATTTGGTCTGGATGACCCAAGATGAACTCTCGGCTTGGATTAAAAAAAACCATAATTCTATAGGAAGATTTTAATAATGATTCCGTATGGGCGCCAAGACATTCAGGATGATGATATCAATGCAGTTCTAGATGTTCTAAAGTCTGATTTTTTGACGCAAGGTCCTGTAGTTCCATTGTTTGAGTCCAGTGTGATGGAGCAATGTTGTGCGCGCCATGCGGTTTCTGTGAATAGTGCTACATCTGCATTGCATATAGCCTTGATGGCATTGGACGTGGGTTCAGGTGATATAGTATGGACTTCACCCAACACTTTTGTCGCATCATCAAATGCAGCTTTGTATTGTGGGGCATCGGTCGATTTTGTAGATATTGATCCAAACAGTTATAATTTGTCTGTTCAAGCTTTAAATCAGAAATTAATTGAGGCTAAAAAGTCTGGTGTTTTACCAAAAGTTGTAATTCCAGTACATCTTGCAGGCCAATCCTGTGATATGGTTGCTATTCATGCCTTGGGTCAAGAATATGGATTTAAAATTATTGAGGATGCTTCTCATGCGATTGGTGGAGATTATCTTGGCAAACCGATTGGGAACTGTGCTTTTAGTGAAATCACTGTATTTAGCTTTCATCCTGTAAAAATTGTAACTACCGCTGAGGGTGGTATAGCGGTGACTAATGATGCTGACTTGGCTGAACGAATGGCATTATATCGTAGTCATGGTATAACTCGTGACCCTAAACTATTTTCTTATTTGGCGGATGGGCCATGGTATTATGAGCAAATCACTTTGGGTTATAATTACCGTATGACAGATTTACAGGCGGCATTAGGTCTTAGTCAGATGACCCGACTAGGACAGTATATCGAAAAACGTCACAAAATAGCTAATCGTTATAATCAGGAGTTAGCGCTATTGCCGATTAAATTACCATATCAGGCAAAGAATGCTTACTCAGCTTTTCATCTGTATATTATTCGGTTGCAGTTAGAAAAAATTGGCCCTTTAACGCATGCGCAGGTCTTTAAATTTTTGCGGGATAATGGTATCATGGTTAATCTGCATTATATACCGATACATACACAACCATATTATCAAGCAATGGGGTTTTCTTGGGGAGATTTTCCAAACGCAGAAAAGTACTATTACGAAGCAATATCCCTTCCGATGTACCCAAAGTTAAATACTGAATTACAATCAAAAGTCATTAACACACTATACAAGATTCTGGGGCAATGAGATTAGCTGTAATCCCAGCGCGAGGTGGATCGAAGCGCATTCCTCGAAAGAATATCAGACCTTTTTGTGGCAAACCCTTGATAGCTTGGTCAATTTTGGCAGCCCAGGATGCGGGGGTCTTTGACCGGATTATAGTTAGTACTGATGATGATGAGATAGCAGCGGTTGCGCAAGATTATGGTGCAGAGGTGCCGTTTATGCGAACTGCAGAATTAGCAGATGATTATACAGGCACAACCCCGGTTATTGCTGACGCAATTAATTGGTATCAGAAAAAGTGTATGAATTACGATCAAATTTGCTGTATATATGCAACCGCTCCTTTTGTGCGAGGCATAGATATTCGGAAGGGTTCTTCTGTTCTTATGAAGACAGGTGCAAACTTTGCGTTTGCTGTAACTTCTTATGGCTTTCCAATTCAGCGTGCAATTAAGCTAAGGAATGACGGGCGCGTCGAAATGTTTGATCCAAAACAATTTCAAATGAGGTCCCAAGATCTATCTGAAGCTTTTCATGACGCAGGCCAATTTTATTGGGGTACCCATAAGGCGTGGCTATCAGGGAGTTCAATTTTTAATTCATGCTCGGTACCATTAATGATGCCCCGTTACCGTGTACAAGACATAGATACACTAGAGGATTGGGATCAGGCTGAGACGTTAATGGAGGTGCTAAAGCATAGATGATAATTTTTGATGAACATTTTTTTTTCAGGACGAATGCGCCAAAAGGGATTGATACCGGGTATTCCATACGTTGCTTGCCTTCAGTAACAGACTTAACTTTAGGCGGTGCTTTGTCTTGGTTCTTATATCGCCACTATATGATAATTTTAGTCAGTGTGATCAAACTTTGTGGTTTTGATATTACAGTAAGGCTGTCTAATTATAGCCCATACAATTGCAATTCAGCTGATATCATAGATCATTCAAACTTGCTTGATTCTAGCTTGCAAACTGATGGTGCATTTAGTTTTAACGCTATGTCATTAAGATTTTTTAAATTTCAATACTTATGGAGCACAAAACTATGGAATTAAAATTACTGGATACGACCCTGCGGGATGGATCTTACGTAAATAATTTTGGATTCTCTGCCAATGATACATTTAATATAACTCGAGATTTGGATGAAGCTGGAGTTGACTTAATTGAAGTGGGGCATGGCGTTGGATTGAATGCTTCAAATAGCGGCCATGGATTTGCTGCTGAGGATGATAAAACTTATATGAAGTCAGCGGCACAAGCAATCAAAAATGCAAAATGGGGAATGTTTGCAATACCTGGCATATGTGAACTATCACACTTAGATAGCTGTTTTGATCATAATATTGGTTTTTTAAGATTTGGAGTGTCAATTGATAATTACGACACTGTTGTTCCCTATATCGAAAAAACTAAAAAAAATGGCGTCATAGCTTGTGTGAACTTTATGAAATCCTACACAAAAGAACCGTATCTTTTCGAAAGAGCTGCAAGAAAAATTGCATCTGTAGGTGCAGATTATATTTATATAGTGGACAGTGCAGGAAACATGACACCACCTACAGTCCGTAAATATTGTGAAAGGGTACAGGATTTAAATATAGGCTTTCATGCCCATAATAATCTGGGACTTGCAAATGCAAATGCTTTAATGGCAGAAAGTTGTGGTGCACAAATTATAGATTGTTCCCTTCAGGGTATGGGGCGTTCATCTGGAAATAGTGTGACTGAACATTTTGTTGCAATAATGCACCGTGAAGGCAAATTAAAGAAAATAGATTTAATGAAACTTTTGGATCTTGGTCAAAAGCAAATTCGGCCGCGGTTGAATTTGAATGGACATGAAGCATTAGATTTAGTTGCAGGCTATGCGGGCTTTCACTCAAGTTATATGAATCGTATTCTTGATACGGCACAGGAGTTTGAAGTTGACCCTAGAATACTTATTATTGAAGTTTGCAAAATAACACAGTCTGATGCTCCTGAAAAAGTAGTAGAAAAAGTGGCAAAGATTTTGAGTTCAAAATCACAAAGCTATAAGTTTAAGGGTGTATTAAATAATATTTATAGTGGTAACGAACAGGATAAAATCTAGTGTATGACATAATTGAAAATTTCTTTTGTAAAATTTCATCTGTTACAAAAGCATTATTGTTAGATACGACTGGGGGTATCGAGCGTTGTTTGAGTGGAAAAGTGTTAATTAATAGAATAGATTGTACGGCAAATTTTTTAAAAGATTTAGGAGTAAATCAAAACGATAGAGTGGTTTGCGTTTCGGACAATTCCTTAGAGACCGCAATATTAGTTCTTACTGCCATGCGGCATGGTATCTGTATCTGCATGCAACCAGCTGGAACTTCTAAAATTGAGCTTGAAAGAGTTAAAGAATTGATTGGTGCTAGAGCTATAATAAATACTACACAACATAAAATAGATAATACTTTCTCGATGTATAACAATAATTGTTTGTCGCGAACGCCACTCTTGCCAGAAACGGTAAATCCACAAACACCATTTACTATAACGTTTACTAGTGGCACCACAGGTAAGCCAAAAGCTATAGTACATTGTGCTGAAAGTTTTTTAAATTGTGCAGATAATTTTAATAAAAAAGCTAAAATTAGCTCTGATGATAAATTTCTAAATATTATGCCAATGTTTTATATGGCAGGTATTTTTAATGGTTTAATAGCGCCACTTTCCATCCAAGCTTCTGTAATAATATCAGATGCTTTTAACACTTCTTCAGCAATGCGTTTTTGGTCTATGGTTGAAGAGAAAAACATAAGTGCTTTGTGGCTATCTCCTACCATGCTTGACCTTATCATTAAGCTTGACAGGAGTAATAAAAAAGTTTCTCCGAGTTTAAAGAAAGTATTTGTGGGAACTGGCGCGATGGCTATTGAAACTGCGCTAAGTTTTGAAGATATTTACAATATTTCCCCAATTCAATCCTATGGATTATCAGAATTATTATATGTATCTGTTGACGATGGGCAGGAGCCTAATTTTGGGTCGGTTGGCTATCCTTTAGATGGTATAAAAATAATATCCGATGGGAAAAACCCACTTTGTATTGACACACCTTATTCATTTCTTGGGTATTTGGTAAATGGTGAAATACATCCACATTCTGGCCCATTTCAAACTAGCGATTTAGGGCTTATTTCGGACAAAAACATATTAAGTATTCTTGGACGGTGTGATGATATTATAGTTCGGGGTGGGGTTAACATAAACCCAATCGAACTAGAAAATGTGGTCAATGGATTTTTAGATGGGATGAATATTTGTATTGTTGGAAAAGCAGATAGTGTTCTTGGAGAAAAGGTTGTTTTGGTTTCAGAAAAAATTTATGTCGATAAAGAAAAATTTTCCATAATTCGTGATGCGCTTAAACAGAAATTTGGAAGATCTCAAATTGATGATAAGGCTATGGTCGACCATTTTCCTGTAAGCTCAACGGGTAAAATCCAAAGGAAAGAGCTCAAATTTTTAATTGAAAGTGATATCTCGTGATATTGGGGCTAAGTCATATTGGTATAAATTGTATAAATATCCAAGTTGCGGCGATGCTCTTAAGTGGATTTGGATACAAAACACGCTTCGATATTAAAAGTCTTCAAAATCACTCAGCCAAGTCAGGCCTTATGCAAAATTATCTTAAATTTCATGATATAAAAAATATGGAAGCAAAAGATGCTATGTCTATTGAATTACTTGATCACGGATCATCCCCTGGGCCACAATCGTCGGCTGTGATACCAATCTTCTCAGCTAAGGAAATACATGGAGAATGGGAAAAACTACCGTTAGAAATGCTACCTCTTACAAGTGAGAGTATTAATATACTGGAAAAAAAATTCAAGGGAAAAATTACAGCTTTCTATATTCCAGCTTTGAATATGACATGTCTTTTGACAGAAATCATGGGACAAAAAAATGGCTTATATTCGTGTGTTCTGCCGACTGTCTCACCCTATGATACTGAAGAGTTGCTCCAAAAATTGAGATTTAGAAAAAATTTATTAGGATTTTGGTCAATTCCCACACCTATAAAATCTTTAATAGCTAATTTTACTGTACTTCAATCTGAAGAAAAGGAGGGGTGGTCAGCTGCTAAATTTTTGGATTCTCCAGGTGCAGCAGTTATAGCACTCATGGCGCGTGATACAAAAAATTTAAAATATCAAAATTTAGGTCAATGTACATCATTTAGTCTTGTAGTTAACGAAAAGAAATGTTGGATTACATTAATTAAGCCAAAATTTGGCCCAATAATAGAATTAGTGGAGCATCAGACTTGATAATAGATTTGACTATGACACTCGAAGAGGGAATTATGACTTTCCCGGTGCATTGGCATCCAGTTTTTGAGATTACTCAGTTAGGACGTTTCCATGTTGAAGGACGAGAGACGCGAAAATTAACACTTGGGACACATACTGGAACGCATGTTGATGCGCCTAGACATTTTATTGCTGGTGGTACGACAATAGAGACCACGAGCCTTCAGATTTATTATGGTAAATGCCGTGTGCTTGATTTTTCTAATATACCAGATAAATCTGAAATATCACTTGAGTTATTAAAAAAGACACTAGGTAAAGATTTTCCACCTCGATTACTGTTTCGGTTTGATTGGGACTTACGGCTCAATAATTTAGAATATTATTCGCACCATCCATATCTTTCTGAGAGCGCTTGTGAATGGCTTGTAAAGCAAGGAGTGAAGTTGATAGGTACGGATGCTCCAATGCCTGATGACCCGAGAAACGGACGTGGGAGTGAAAAAGATTCGCCAAACCACACAATACTTTTGAGTAACGGAGTTGCAATATTAGAGTATTTGATAAACTTGAGGGATATTCCATATAAAGATTTTACCCTATCAGCTTTTCCCCTCCCTATTCGTGATGGCGATGGATCACCAGTCCGAGCAGTAGCTATTGTCACAGATTGAAATGGTACAGTTAAAATGGAAAAAATAGAAACCTGGGCAATAAACTATGTAACTGCCTTAGACCCTAATTTTAAAAACCTTACATATGAACTGAAATTATCTGAAAATATTTTTTCATCTGGAAGAGTGGACTCTGTTGCTTTGATGACGCTGCTTTTGGAAGCGGAAGAAAAGTTTAACTTTATGTTTACTGCAGAGAATTTTCAAGATCGAAGGCTGCAAACCATTTTGGGTCTTGCTGAAATAATAGAAGAAATTACTGAGAAACATGATTAGTTCACGTGATATAATCCAAGCATTTAAAAATTCTGGGCTTGAGCAAGGTAGGACAGTTTTTTGTCATTCGAACATTGGTTTTTTTGGCCGCGTTGAAAATGCCTCAAATATGGATGATCTGGCGAAGATTATGTTAGACTGCTTTACAGAAGTGTTAGGTAAAGATGGGACATTAGTGCTCCCTGTTTTTACGTACTCTTTTGGAGCAAATTCAAAAAATAAAATATTCGATGTGCAAAATAGTTTGTCAACAACCTCAGGAATGGGAAACTGGCTTATCAGGACTGGCAATGGAAGTAGATCTATCGATCCGATGCTTTCAGTGATAGCCATTGGTGGGAAGGCAGAAAAATTGACCAAGAACTTTGATGGAACTTGCTTTGGTTTAAATAGTATATGGTCAAAAATCTATGATGATGATGCAATGATTTGCAATCTTAATCTTGATAGTGGCTCAACATACCTGCACTGGTTAGAGAAAAAGTTTAAAGTCTCTTACCGCCATGATATGAAAATGTCCGGTGAGATTATAGACAACGAAAAGGTTTATCCAGCAAGCATAATCTACACTGGCCGTAAGCTTGATGATCCAGCTTTTAAACCCATGTTCGAGATTTACCATCAAAAATGTGTTGAAGCAGGAATTACAAAAAAAATACCGCTTGGCCGAGGTCAAATTGTTTCACAGAGTGCAAGAAATGCAGCAGTTTTTCTTGAAGATTTATTAAAATCATACCCTAATATTCTAACTAAAAAACATTTAATGCAGAAAGTAAAATAATGTTGAAAGCAAAGCCCAACGGTGTCGGAGAGGAAATGATATCCTGGGCAAGAGACCTTTATCCGATTAAGCGGAGCATTACCGGTCCTGGTGTAAGAATGACACTTAATTATTTAAAGTCGTTGTTACCAGATTTGAATGTTTGTGCTATTGACTCAGGTGAAAAGGTCTTTGATTGGACAATACCAGATGAGTGGACACTTAGAGAGGCATATATCCAAGACAAGAATGGGAAAAAAATTGTTGATGTTGAGTCACACGGACTTCACGTTGTTGGGTATTCACATGCAATTGATATTGAGATGGATTTAGAAAACTTACAAAAACATTTGCATTCATTACCTGACCAGCCGAACGCTATACCGTATATCACATCATATTATAATCGAACTTGGGGTTTTTGCATTAGCGAAAATGACCGTCAAAAGCTTCGACCTGGTATGTACAAAATAAAGATAGATGCTGACTTAAAGCCTGGTGTTTTGAATTATGCAGATCTGGTATTACCAGGGCAATCAGAAAAAGAAATAGTTTTCTCCACTTATATCTGCCATCCTATGATGGCTAACAATGAGTTATCAGGACCTGTGGTGACAACAGCATTGGCGAGATGGCTACAAAAAAGAGATCGGCGATATACTTACCGTTTTATTTTTATCCCCGAAACGATAGGGGCCATCACCTACATCAAACGGAATTTAAAGCACCTCAAAGATAAAACCCATGCCGGATTTGTGGTTACATGTATTGGAGATGAAAGAGCTTATTCTTTTTTACCATCAAGAAATGGAGAAACAATCGCTGACCGGACTGCTCTTTATATACTTCGTAGATATATTCCTGAATTTAATTCATATAGCTTTCTTGAACGTGGTAGCGATGAACGTCAATATTGTAGCCCACTCGTGGATTTACCATTTGTGTCTATTATGAGGTCGAAGTATGGCACATACCCTGAGTATCATACTTCATTAGATGATTTTTCTCTAGTTACAGCTCGAGGTCTTGAGGGTGGTTTAGCTGCGTTACAAGCAACGGTTGATGCATTAGAAAAAAATTATACTTACAAAAATGTATTTCAATGTGAACCGCAACTCTCAAAACATGGTCTATACCCATCTATGAGTTCTAAAAATTCTGGTTTGACAGTACGAAATATGATGAATTTATTAACATACACTGATGGAAAAACTGATCTTCTAGCTGTATCTGAAAAAATAAATATAACTATTGATGAAGCCGCAACAATCGCAGAACGCATGGTGGAATGTGGCGTGCTGAAGCGTACTTAACTTCAGATTACATTGTGCAGCAATGAAATGAAGCCTGGTGCAATTATATAAATAAAAGAGTCTAATTTTTAATCTTGATAGCTTAACCCATCTTGTTAAGAAGATGCACTTTATTAAAACGTGAAATTAAGTGATTAAAAACGGTTTTTGAATAATGTTTTATATGAAACGACTATAAAATGAGATATTTGAATAGATTATGCTAAATTTTAATAAAGATCTAGAAACTTTCCTAAAATATCTAGTTAGTAATAAAAATAACTTGTCTTTCAAATTTGAGATATATTTATGAAAACTCTGTCACATGGAAATAATTTATGATACGATTTAAATCTATAACAAAAGCCATTAAATTTCTGGTTTCATATATCTCTAAATCCTCTTTTTTACGTTTTGGTTTTACTGGTATTTTTGGTTCACTAATAAATTATTCTACATTTCTTTTTTGCTTCCTTTACGTAGGGTTGGAATACCGTACTTCTGGTGTCATTGGTTTTCTTATTCCATTGCCGATTGTTTTTGCCGTAAACAAACATTGGACTTTTAAATCAAATGTAAAGACAATTATTGCATTGCCTATGTATATTTTTACAAATTGTATTGCTCTTTTGGGGCACAGCTTGATGCAGTATGCAAGTCATGAGTGGGCTGGTGTGCCTCAGGTCTATTCACAGATATTAGGTATTTGCATTTCTGCGGTTATTAACTTTATATTAGCAAAATATGTAGTTTTTTATCATGAAAAATAGTTAGATTGGGATGGTTTATGTTAAAGAGTAATAGAAGAGCTGCAGTTCTTATAAAAAATGCATTTATTGAGATACAAGACAGAGAGCACACTAAGCTGAATGCTGGTGAAGTTGAGGTATTAATTAGTCGAGCAGGAATCTGTTCCTCAGACATTGAACGTGGATTCAACCATGGTGCTTACCATTACCCTCTGGTCATGGGGCACGAGTTGGCAGGTACTGTTAAAAAAACAAAATCTGTTCAAAGCCATTTTGAAAATGGTGATCGTGTAGCAATTTTTCCACTTTTGCCCTGTTTTGATTGTTCTTCTTGTGAACGTAAATTTTATGCGCTTTGCAAAAAATATTCATACTACGGCTCGCGTGTAGATGGTGGCTTCGCTAGTCATTTAAATTGTTGTGAATGGAATTTAATGAAGCTTCCGGACGAAGTCTCTATGGATGACGCTGCGCTTGTTGAACCAACTGCAGTTGTTATTCATGCTGTGAAAAAACTTGGCATAAATGCATCTGACCGTAGTATTTGTATAATTGGAGCAGGTTTTTTAGGGCTTCTTGCCGTTATGTACATACGCCAAGAGTTCCCCCAACTGGATATTACTTTAATAGACCGTAATGATACCAAGATTCGCATAGGTGAGGATTTGGGCGCAAATGGATTTCAACTTAGAAATGAAGAAGATTGGGATGAATTTATTTCAAAAAATGTTGATAGCTATTCAAAGGTTATTGAGTTTATTGGTGCACCCGAAACGTTCTGTAATTCTATAGCCTTATGTGAGCAGGGTGGTACAGTTGTTTGGGTTGGAAATATAAGGGGTGATGTCAGTCTTCCAGAGAAAATGGTCAGTTCGATTCTTCGAAAGGAGTTGACAATTTTAGGAAGTTGGAATTCGTTTTATAAAAGTGGTGATGTTTGTGATTGGACGGAGGCAATATCGCTAATGTCGAAAGGCTTCCAGCCATCTAAGCTTGTTTCAACACGTATTGGAATAGAAGAGCTAAATGATACACTTAGAAAACTATATAACCACAAAGCCCGCAAGAGTAAATTCGTTACAACCAAAGTTATGGTTGAGTTGAGAGAGTAACGTGTCTGTATGATAGATTCAAATCCGATTTATTCACTAGTTATTCCCTGTTATAATGAGGCTGATAATTTACTAAAATTAATTAATCGTTGTGATAATTTGATTTCTACCAGGCAAGATTTAGAAGTTATTCTTGTAAATAATGGTTCGATTGACTCAAGTGCGGCAATATTTTCTAGACATATTGATACTGAAAAAAATACTAGACTTAGAGTGGTTACAGTAGAGAAAAATCAAGGCTACGGCTATGGCATTGTTTATGGTCTTCATGCAACAAGAGGGATGGTAATTGGCTGGACTCATGCTGATCTGCAAACAGACCCTGCAGATTTCCTGCGAGCAATAAATCTTTATGAAAGTCTTGAACAAGCTAATGCATATATTAAGGGAAAAAGAAAAAGAAGAAGTTTATTTGATCAGATTTTTACTACGGGTATGACATTCTTTGAATATGGCCTACTTGGGCATTGGATGGATGATATAAATGCTCAACCTAACCTTTTTTCACGATCATTTTTTAAATCCTTAGAATCACCGCCAAAGGATTTTTCACTTGACCTTTATTTTTTCTTTTCAGCTTTGGAACAGAGGCTCCCATTGTATCGTTTTGACGTCGTGTTTGAATCTCGTGAACATGGAGTTGGTAATAACGAAAATTTTATATCAAAGTTACGCTATAGTTTAGCTACGATCCAGTATTCATTGGGTTTAAAAAAATCAATGAAAGATCTAGATAAAAAGCAAATTAAATAGTAGTGTCAAGGTATGGAGGATGGGTATAGTGCTGATAATTAATCATCGAATAAATACTATAAAAGAATTGTATTTATTGCCACTGGGTGTTCCAGTTGAAGTCGATATCCATGCATATGGAGATAGGATTGTCGTTCAGCATGATGCGATGAAAGATGGTCCGGACTTTTGTGATTGGTTAGATGCCGCTGGGCGTAGGTTTGCTATACTCAATATTAAAGAAGAGGGTATTGAAAATAAAGTATTGAAAATGGCAGAAAATAGCAGCCTTGAAGATTTTTTTCTCCTAGATATCTCCTTTCCAGCACTAATTAGAATGGTTCGTAGTGGTGAGAAAAGATTAGCTCTAAGAGTTTCGGAGTATGAGAACTATAATGTGGCACTTAAGCTTACAAATAAAATTGGTTGGATTTGGCTTGATTGTTTTGATGGTTTCCCGCTGAATAAATCTGAGTGTGAGGGCTTGGTTGGTTCTGGTGCTAAAATTTGTCTTGTTAGTCCAGAATTACACGGCCCACATCGTACACAAGAAGATATTTTAGCCTTTAAATCATTGCTTCAAGACTATGCATTTCCTATTGAAGCTGTATGTACAAAACAGCCTGAGCTTTGGCGCAGTTTTGAAATAAAAGAAAGTAGTACAGTTTAATGTTGCAATTTTTAATGCGCTCCTCAAAGATTTTTGATCGGTTGGATAGTAAGGGTGTAAAGCAATCAATCTTCGTGCTATCGGTGGTATGGGTAGCGATACTTTTGGGGGTATGGGAATTTGCAATCGTATTAAAAATAGATTCAAATTATATACTCCCGTTATTTTTTGATATCGATGCGTTAAATAATGTTGCAGTTTGGCAGTATTTTTCAAATAAAATAATTGCTGGGGATATATTTTTAACGCAAAATGAAATAAGCTTTACTGCCCAAAGTGCAGTTTTGCCGCGGCTAAGCCTTATTTTGAGCGCATTAATAACAGGATTTTTTGGCCAATTTGTTGGATTGGTGGCTTTTAGTTTATTGTTTCCGTTGCTTTGTTACATTTACCTTGTAAGGATTTACAAACTCTTTTTACCCCTTAGATGGTCTATAATGCTTGCGGCACTGGGGTTGTTTACAATGGTAAACTATCCTTTTAGGGATTTTTTATTTAATATATTTTCAGGTGATATAGCTTCTAGTCTGCCCAAAATGACACAGCCCGATATAATGGGGCAGCCATTTCCGTCACTTTCTCTATTAGTTTTTTTACTTCTTTTTTATTATTCCATTATGTCAACAAAGATTGGCGCATCTAAGCAAATACTCATGTCGGCTCTTTGGGGAATTCAAGGTTATGTTCATATACTTAACCTTGCCTTTGGGCTTCCGTTTTGGATGATTGCCATGGGTATTTTTTATTGGCGGACGTCAAGAAATTTGCAAAACAACGATGCGAATATATCACTAATAAAGAAGTTTATTTTAAATTCTGGCGTCATGTTAATTCTTTCTTCTCCAGTTATTTTTGGGACTTTCATAGTAGAGTTGAATTTGCTTACTGGCCATGATGTTAGTTTGGATTGGTTCGTTATTTTAACATATATAGTTACTCCATTAGTTTTGTTAGCTATATGTTTTTTTACATTTCGAATTGATCCATACGAACTGGTTGTAAAATTCCATATTGTTTGGATTGCAATAATTGTTGAGGTGCTTTTATTGATCTTTTGGTATGTTTTTGGATTTGGCTTACCTGGTGAATTAATAGATGCCCGCTTGGGTGTATTTTTTCTGCATCTGTTTTATTACGTGCCAACAATTTATTATGCACATAAGTCATATGGTAAATACTACCATGGATCTGAAGCTAATATAATATCAGTTTATCTTAGAAAATTCTTTAGTTTTGCATTCCGACAGTTGAGCCTTATTTACTTAAATATTTTTTGCTTATTATTAACTGTTTTCATTTTACTTGGCGCAGCTTCAGTTCACCATAACTTTAACTCCCAGATTAAGGATGACTATGAAAAGGTACATTATGCTTTGACCGATAATATGCTGGTATCCCAGTTGCATAAAAGTTCTGCAGAAAGTTTATTCAGAATGATAAACAGTACAACATCTAGTACTATGTATTCAAGTAACTGGACAAATGTTTTTGTTGAACCTATCCCAATGGATGATGCAATTATGAAGTTTGCAGAACATGCACATCTTCATTCATGGTCTTTGGCACAATTTAAATTATTTATGTTACCTAATTCCTACATCGAGACCAATCTGCTTAAAGAGATTTACGCTAACACTATTGTACCTGGCTTGGGGTATTGGTTATTAACAAACAGTTTTTCTTTAGATAGAGCAAAGTATGAGGACTTCCATTCTTTAATTGAGCGGCATTACATCGAATATGAAAAAAATAAATACTAGGGAGAAAACACATTGATTGCAGCAGTATGGCATGGCCCAAATGATTTGCGAGTTGAAGAAAGAGAGCGCCCAAAGGTGTTACCAGGCACAGTTCTGGTGAAGGTTAAGGCGTGCTCTATCTGTGGGTCTGATCTGCGAATACTTCGAGAGGGAAACAGCCGTATTACAGAGCCTAGAGTAATTGGGCATGAGATTGCAGGTGAAGTTGTTGAGGTGGGTAAAGGAGTAGAAAGCCTTAATGTAGGCGATCGTATTTCCACAGGTGCTGATGTTCCTTGTGGAGAATGTAATTATTGCAAAAACGGCCTGCCAAACAGCTGCGAAATTAACTATGCAATTGGCTATCAGTTTGATGGTGGGTTTGCAGAATACATCCGACTGGATCATAGGGTAGTAAAATACGGTCCAGTTCAAAAATTTGATGAGAAACTTGATTGGAAATATGCTGCTCTTGCAGAGCCACTGGGGTGCTGTATTAATGGTTTTGATCAAGTGTTTGCTGAATATAAAAAGCCTTATTCTGTTGCTGTCTTTGGTGCAGGTCCTATTGGTCTTTTGCTAATGAAGCTTGCGCGTAAAGTTTATGGCATAGAGACAATTATTGCTGTTGAACCAGCGTTACTACGGCGACACAAAGCAATTGAAATTGGAGCTAATGCCGCAATTAACCCATCCTCAGAAAACGTTGTTGATGCCATACTCAATCTTACTTCTGGTAAAGGAGTAGATCTTGTCTTTACAGCATGCCCAATATTACAAACGCATAAAGATGCGTTCAAGGTTATCGCTCCCAATGGGGCCATTAATCTCTTTGGTGGTATAGGTAAAACCGAACAACCTATTGAAATTTTATCAAATTATATTCATTATAAACAGATTTCTGTAACTGGCTCTCACGGCTCGACACCATCACAACATAGAAAAGCTTTATCGCTTATTCAGGAGGGGATAATAACAGTAGATGAT
>Ga0115570_10000803_pt1 | contig 25774 bp, 33 predicted proteins | sample COGITO_mtgs_1205_3_FD_87294 | JGI IMG/M metagenome (GOLD analysis project Ga0115570, IMG submission 87294) | Pelagic marine microbial communities from North Sea - COGITO_mtgs_120524 | ecosystem: Environmental > Aquatic > Marine > Epipelagic | place: Germany:Helgoland, sampling site Kabeltonne... | reverse complement strand
AGCTCAGGTGCTGTTCCTCTCCAGGAGTCAATTTCAAGGGTTGGAAATTGACTAATTAGTGTTGTTCTAAATTCTTCAACGTAGGATTCATCTTTTAGATTTATAGCCATTTCATGTACCCCTTTATGAGCTGTATTTTTTAAATGGTCAATTAAAACAAAAGCATTCATTTGATCGTACATGGAATTGTTTGTAGCGAAAATATCAACCACTTTAAATACTATAGTTGTTGCTTCTCCATCTGGATTTACAAAGGAACATTGAACCGAGGTATTAATTTTAGCGTTTAATTTCGTTGCTAAAATAGTACTCAAAATAATTGGAGGCTTTCTTTTGTAGTCTGATAAATAATTACCTTCTTCTAATTTTGTGTTAATATCTGTTACTTTTTTTTCATTTATGGGCTCTATCCCGTTGAGTATAACTGCACTTGTTCCCCCTGCACTTTGGATGAAAGTTTCAATTTTAATTCTGGAACTAAATCCAGATACAATTGGATTTTTTTGAAGAAACCTTACAATTTCTTTTTGCTTCACGATTGTATCAGTTAACCTTCCATAAGCTAGAAAATTACTATCGTGTATTTGAATGTGACTGATGTAGCTATTAATGGCATTATTCTGTCTCATTTTGCTTAGTCCAGTTGCCGTACTAATTACTGCTAAACCTCCAAAAATTCCTAGAGAGATTGCCATGATAACGGTACAACTCCGAAGACTATTTCGCCAGATATTTTTGAATGCAATTTTTACAATCATGATCGCATAGCTTTTGTTGGATTAATTCTTCTAATTTTGATAATCGAGTAGGAATTTACAAGCAATACGATCAGAAATACTATTGCGGCTTGAGTAAGGCTTATTTTTGGATCAAGAGAAGTAGGTAAAAGAGCTTCAAAACCAAACTGTTCTACAACTTCTTGCATCTGACCACTGAGATTGATTGGGAAAATGTTAAAATAAATAACTATTGGCAGTGTGATTATTAATCCAGATAGAACTCCAACAAGTGCCATTATTAATGTTTCGAGGATAGTTGTTTGAATAATTTTTGATTTAGCCATACCCAATGCAATAAGCACACCAAATTCAAAATTTCGTTCCTCTGCCAACATCAATACAGTCCCAAAAAGACTAAAGGTGAGAATACTATATAAAATAATTAGCACAAATGTTCCTCCTGCCCGATCGACCGTGATAAGTTGTTTTAGTTCAGGTAGCATTTCTTGCCAATTCATCACCTCTAAATTTTGTGTATCTAAAACCTGATTTAATTCAAATTCTGCCTTTTCCCAATCTCCATTTACAGGTCCAATAACGGCAGTGGTTGCCATATTTTCTAATCCAAAAAATGTTTGGGTTTGATTCAAGTTCATAATCACCGTTCGTTTATTAAGTTCGGGTGTCTTCAAATCAATAATTCCAACGACTGGATATATTCCAGAGGCTAAAGAACCCTGATACCCTTGACTTAGGAAAACTAAGGAATCATTTATTTGAAGATTCATGATTTTTTGAAGCCCTTTTCCTATTATAATTCCTTCTTCATTTTCCTGAATGAAAGACCCTTTGATTACTTTGTTTTGTAATTGGATTGTGTGGCGTTCCTTAGCTAAGTCGATACCTAAAACGATAACAGGTTTAGATTCTTTTTTAAAGGAAGCTAGTGCATATCCCTCTATTCTGGGATTGATATATTGGATATACTTGTTTCTTTCAAGGGTATCTAAATCATGAATGTAAAAACTATTATCGATGGTTTTTTCGTCCCAAAATCCTTTGTAGTGAACTTGCACATATCCCTGATAATTTCCAACTATATTTTTTAGCATATTATCATAAGCTCCATGTTGAAGCGAACGCATTAATACTGAAAAAATAACGGCAAAAATGATAGAAGAAATAGTAATTAAGCTTCGACGTTTATTCCTAAATATGTTTCTCCATGCCAGTTTGAATATCATGCTATGGTATAACACCTATGTATCGAATTAGATTTTGAGTTTCTTTTTATATTAAGGTAATTTTCTAACTGATAATATCTGATCACCAATAGTTATTTTTTGAATAATTTCTAAACCATCAATAACCTGGGCAAAGATGGTGTATCTTCCATCCAGATGAGGGGTAGGGCAATGGGTGATAAAAAATTGAACACCTTCAGTGTCTTTTCCCGAAGATGCTATACCAACAGTACCTGTCTGATATGTTTTATAATTACTAAATTCACTACGCTGACTCCAATTCAAACTTCCCCAACCATCACCACGTGGACATCCTCCTTGTATCACAAAGTTTGGTACAACCCTATGAAAGTATTTGTTATTATAAAATTGTGCATCCACTAATTTTAAAAAATTAGAAACGGTTCCGGGTGCATCATCTACGAATAGTTCTAGAGTTATTTCTCCCTGGGTTGTAATTATGACAACTTTTTGATCGTTTGGGATCATTTTAACATAAGTCCAATCAATGGGATGATTGTATTGAGGCGAAAAAGATAAATTTGATGTAGGATCTAAATGATTAATAGCTTTAGTTAAATCAATATAGGTTTCAGCTTGCCTGGGTAACTCTAGTTTTTTGATGGCATAATTGCATAGCTTGAATAGCTCATCTCTTAAACCAGGATCAATAGAGTCTACTTCAGATATGTCTTCAATTTGATTACTGGCTAGACTAGTAAGCGCCATATTAGAGTCTGATAATATTTTCTTAATGATATTCCATCGATCTTCAGCATAGGTATCACAATATTTTCTAAATGCTTCATTTTTAACCATTACATGGGAGCTATGAGATTGAATTTCGGAAAAGAGAAATTGCTGAAAATTACCAGCATTCAACTGCTGTATTTTAGACACTTTTTCATAGGGGTCCAACTTTTCATATGTCTCCAGAAAAGAATGGTCAAAGTCGATTAAAACAGATTTTGGCTTATAATCAAATTGCATTTGAAGCTCGGGATACCTTAAATTCTGAATTAATGAATCAATATCTGGGCTATATTGTTTAGTAGTAATTAATTTACGAGTAAAAGCACCTGCAACTAGAGCTACTGACATAGAGGGGTCGTTGAGCATATGAATCACTCTATTGTTGATAGATTTTGAATAAAATCCTTTTTGACCCATTCTTAAAACGCCATATATCCATCCTAGACGAATAGCGCTATCTGTATAATTATTTTTTTCAAATACAGATAGTGTTGAAGAATCTCCACATTTCCCGATAGCTTCGAGAATATATCTACGGTTAGGGTTGTATAATTCACCATCAAATGCTGCCTTTAAGATATTCAATGCTGATGATTTTCCTATTTGACCAAGGGCAAATGCAGCAGCTCTTCGGGGCATTGGATCCTGATCTATTTGAAGCATTTGATTCAAGTATGGTATGGCTGTTGTATCTTGAATGCTAGCAAATGCTAATGCTGCAGCAATCCTGTGTTCTTCTTTTTTTGCCTTGAGATAAGGAAATAGCTGTTTTGTTTCTCTTCGGTCTTGTAATTCATAAATTTGAATTAAGGCCTCATCTGAAAACCGATTAATAGAAGCTTGTTTTGGTTTAGAACAAGCCATAAAAAATAAAACAAGAATGTAATATGGTTTCATTTACAACAAATTTACTTATCCATTTGACTATAACACTTTTCTATAGGATAATCAGAATTCAATTTAATCAATCTATAATTTTGAAGAATATATTTGCGTTATGTCAGTAGAAGAAAGTAAAGATCAAGATTTCAATAATCAATTAGTCAATCATGATAAAATTGTAGTTAAGTACTATGCCAATTGGTGTGGTACTTGTAAGTTGTTCTCGCCAAAATACAAACGTTTATCCAACGACGAACGGTATGCAAATATTACTTTTTTGGATGTGAATGCTGAAGAAAATCCAGTAGCTAGAAGGTTAGGTGGGGTAGATAATCTTCCATTTTTTGCTGTTTTTAAAGATGGTAATTTAGTAGAAGGTGTTGCAACTAGTAAAGAAGAAAAATTGGTTGAAATGTTAGATTCAATTTTATGAAAATTGGACTAATCAAAAAAATAGCGGAGCATTTATCTATGGATGAACTTCGAGCTGCTGAAGAAGCCTTGTACAACGAACTACCCACGCCAACTGAGATTGAGGGAGATGATGAAGGTGAGCAATTAACCCATGTTTTAGCGGCTATTTTTGTTCAAGAATATATAACAGAAAATAAATCAGATATACAGACCGCTTTGCGAGAATATGCGGTCAAAGTCAGAAAGAGTATTTCATAAAAAAAGCGGCCCATGAGCCGCTTTTTTTTATATAAATGTATAAAGTTAATTTTTAGCTAGATAGTCTGCAACACCTTCGAATGTAGCATTCATGCCTTCCTTGCCTTTTTCCCAATTGGCTGGGCAAACTTCTCCATTAGTTTCCAAGTGAATCAAAGCGTCAAGGATTCTTAATGCTTCATCCACATTTCGTCCTAGGGGAAGATCATTTACCAGTTGATGGCGAACCATGCCATTTTTATCAATTAAGAAAAGACCTCTATATGCAACCATTGGTCCAGTAGCAATTAGCTCATTATTTTCATTGTAATCGTATTCGCCAGCTAGAACACCATAGTTGGTTGAAATGGTTTTGGACGTATCAGCAATAATTGGATAGGTAACTCCTTCGATACCTCCATTATCTTTGGCAACTTGTAACCATCCCCAGTGACTTTCTTCTGTATCTGTTGAACAAGCAATTACTTTACATCCACGTTCTTCAAATTCGGAAAGTTTGGCTTGAAATGCATGCAATTCGGTTGGACATACAAATGTGAAATCTTTTGGATAAAAGAAAAGTATAACATAATTACTTCCTTCATACTGATCTAACGAAAAATTTTCGACTATTTCTTCTCCGTTAATTACTGCTCCTGCACTAAAATGGGGAGCTTTTCTTCCTACGAGTACTGACATATTTTTAATTTATATTTAGTGCAAAGATAAGGCTAGTTTTAGGTAAGTATATTTTGATTTTGAATAGTATTATAAATAAATCCAATTGATTTTATCAATCATTGCTACCATTGGCATAATGGCTAATATATTCTTTACTTTTAGCTACATATTCGGTAGCATTCTGTCTGATTTTATCTATTTGTTGGTCCGTAATACTTCCGACCACTTTTGCAGGTGATCCTAAGACTAGCGATTTAGGTGGAATAATAGTGTCTCCTGTTACTATGGCATTTGCCCCTATAATTGAATATTCTCCAATAATTGCATTGTTTAGTATGACAGCATTCATACCCACCAAAACGTGATTCTCTAACTTGGCTCCATGAACAATAGCTCCATGACCTATAACGCAAGATTTCCCAATTTGGGTAGGTTGGCCAGGATCACAATGAATAACGGCATTGTCTTGAATATTGGTTTGATCTCCTATAGTGATGGCATCACTGTCTCCTCTTAAAACTGCTCCAAACCATATACTGACCTCATCACCTAAGGAAACATGACCTAATACTGTAGCATTAGGAGCAATAAAAACATCCTTTCCTTTTATTATGTTATGGTTTAAATTCATACGAAATTATCGTTTACGTTTCCATCGCTTGTGTGTCCATAGCCAAAATTCGGGTTTTTGAATAATTTGTTTTTCTAATGCACTAGTATGCATTTGGGTTATTTCTCCATCATTTGTTGTTTTTGGCGTCTCGGTAATTAAAGTAAATTTAGAGGAATAAAATCCACGTTTATCTTTATTTATAGAACAATAGATAACCGGGAGGTCATATTTTTTGGAAAACCTTTCGGTACCCAAAGCTACAGCAGTATCTTGATTTAGAAAAGTGGTCCAGTATACCTTTTTACTGTAAGTTGGACTCTGATCTGCTCCAAAAATAGTCGCTTGAGGTTCATTATGTTTTTCTGCAAAAAAAGAAGGGACTTCTCTTTTGGTAATCATTTTTAAACCATATTTACTTCGAGATAATTTCATTTTTTTTTCAAAAAAAAGATTACTCAATGGAGTGTATATTCCAACACATTGATGTGGAACAAGATTATTTATAGCCACAGCTAACAATTCCCAATTATTATAATGTCCACCTACAAGAATTACATCTTTGCCTTGGTCGTAATATTTTTGAAGTAATTCAGGATTAAGGAATCTAAATCTCTTGATTGCTTCTGCTTCAGAAATACTAAATAGTTTTATACTTTCTACTACTAAATCACACAAATGGCAATAGAAATTTCGAGCTAATTGATTTATTTCTTGTGATGATTTTTTCGGGAAAGCATTAAATAAGTTATTTATAACTACTTTCTTTCGATAAGGTATAATGTAGAAGATTATAATGAATAGTATGTCTGATATAGCATATAGTATGCCATAGGGTAAATATGAAATGGGCTTTATTAAAATATAGAATAATAATTTACTCACTGTTCAAAGGTAAACTATCTCATATAATAGATGCAAATACTACTTATAGTGCAACGGTATTTTTAGCTCTTTTCCGTTCATGTTCTTTAAGATGTATTTTTCTTAGACGAATATTTTCTGGGGTTACTTCAACATACTCATCTGCTTGAATGTATTCTAAAGCTTCTTCTAACGAAAAAATTTGTGGTGGTATAAGCTTAATTTTTTCATCTGCACCGCTGGACCGTACATTGCTTTGTTTTTTTGCTTTAGTTAAATTCACAACTACATCCCCTGGTCTGCTATGCTCACCAACAACTTGACCTTCGTAAATTTCCTGATTGGGGGTTACAAAAAACTTACCTCGTTCTTGTAAATTATTTAGGGAATAGGGTATAGCATTCCCTTTTTCCATACTAATTAAAGAACCATTAATGCGTTGAGGTATATCGCCTTTATGTTCTTGAAACTCTTTGAATCGGTGAGAAATGATAGCTTCTCCTTGCGTTGTTGTTAGTAAAGTGTTTCGAAGTCCAATAATACCACGAGAAGGAATTTCAAATTCGAGGTGCATAACATCTCCTTTAGGTTCCATCGTAAGCATATTGCCTTTACGTAAGGAAACAAACTCAATCACTTTACCACTATGGTGGTCAGGGACATCAATTGTAAGTTCTTCAATGGGTTCACATTTACTACCATTTATTTCTTTAATAATAACCCGAGGTTGTCCAATTTGCAACTCATAGCCTTCTCTTCTCATAGTTTCTATTAAAACTGCTAAGTGAAGAACTCCACGACCAAATACAAGAAAAGAATCAGCACTTGCTGTTTCTTGAAGCTTCATTGCAAGATTTCTTTCTAATTCCTGCTCTAGTCTGTCTTTAATGTGTCTGCTCGTCACATATTTGCCTTCTTTTCCAAAGAAAGGTGAATCATTGATGGTGAAAAGCATACTAATCGTAGGTTCGTCAATGGTAATGGCAGGAAGCGCTTCAGGGTTTTCAATATCGGATATGGTATCACCAATCTCAAAACTTTCAAGACCAGAGATAGCACATATCTCACCAGCTAAAACAGCATCTACTTTTTCTTTAGCTAATCCATCATAGACGAAAAGTTCTTTTATTTTACTTTTAGTGATAGATCCATCTCTTTTTACTAGGGACACATGTTGATTTAATGAGAGTTCACCTCTTTTTAGTTTACCAATAGCGATTCTTCCAGTATACTTACTGAAATCTAAGGATGTAATCATCATTTGTGTATTTCCTTCTTCTTGATTTGGAGGAGGTACATGATCAATGATAGCATCTAATACAGCATACATGTTATCAGATGGTTGTTTCCAATCCAAACTCATCCATCCATTTTTAGCACTACCATAGATAGTCACAAAGTCTAATTGCTCCTCATTAGCATCTAATGCAAACATGAGATCAAAAACCTTTTCATGAACTTCATCCGGAGTACAGTTTTCTTTATCTACTTTGTTTACAACAACAACTGGTTTTAAACCAGCCTCAAGAGCTTTTTGTAAAACAAAACGAGTTTGTGGCATTGGACCTTCAAAAGCATCTACCAAAAGCAGTACGCCATCTGCCATATTCATCACACGTTCAACTTCACCTCCAAAATCACTGTGCCCTGGGGTGTCTATGATATTAATTTTGGTCTCTTTATATTGTACGGAAACATTTTTTGAAAGAATGGTGATGCCTCTTTCTTTCTCAAGATCATTATTATCCATCACTAGTTCTCCGGGTTTTTGGTGATCTTTAAAAAATTTACAAGATTCTAGAATTTTATCAACCAAGGTAGTTTTTCCATGGTCAACGTGTGCTATAATAGCAACGTTTCTGATTTTTTGCATACCGCTTTTCTGAATTTAAAGGTGCAAAGGTAGTTTTAATTATGCATAGTTTATGTTATGCCTTTTGAATTATATACTTTCAAGTAAAGTCAGCAATATTATTAGGTAAAGGTGATTATGGATTTATTGATGTATAAAATTCATTTTGTAAATACATTGCAATCTCAGTTAATTCATGATTGGAATGAAATTGGAATAGAACACTCAAAAATCAATTTATTAACTTCTAAGTTTATACCGTTTGTTATCAGTATTGTCTCCTATAAATTAATGGAGAAAGAATATGAACTCCAAGATATGATTGAATATGATTATATCAGTTAATTATAATGTGGCAGCTTTACACTAAAAAATGAAAGTAAGAAATGTTGAACGCATGTTGGATATTCCTGTCATAGATTTTGAAAGAGCACGAAAATTTTATTCAGCCATTTGGCTATTCGATATTAAAACTCAGGAAATAAATGGCAAACGTATAGGTCTTTTTCCTTATGAATCAAGTCAAGGCGTAGTATGTGGTATTGTTGATTCATTTGATAGTAAAGGGGTTAGTTCTAGTGAATTAATTTATTTAAACTGTCCTAGATATATTAGCATTATACTTGATCGTGTCAAAAAAGAAGGGGGAAGCGTCATTGAACCTTTCACAAGAATTTCTAAAATATTGGGTAGTTATGCAATATTTAAAGACACGGAGGGGAATAAAATACATCTTCATTCCTTGCCAAAAAACTAAATTTAATATGTATTAATCTTAATCCGTTTAGTTAATTCATCAACATCAGATTTGAATTTCTTATCAGTATCAATTAAATCATTTACAGTTTGGCAAGCATGAATGACTGTAGAGTGATCTCTTCCACCAAAATACATGCCTATATTTTTTAAAGATGCCTGAGTAAGCTGTTTAGCGAAGAACATAGAAATTTGTCTGGCTTGTACAATTTCACGTTTTCGTGTTTTTGATTTCATTAAATCTACACTAACACTGAAATAATCTGAAACGAGTTTCTGAATAAATTCAATGGAAATTTCTCTAGATGAATTTTTTACAAAGTTTTTCATCATCTTCTTAGTCATATCCAAATCAATTTCTTTTCTATTGAGTGATGCTTGAGCAATTAATGATATCAGTGCTCCTTCTAATTCTCGAATGTTATTATCCACTTTATTAGCCACATATTCAATGACTTCTGGAGCAAATTTAATTCCGTCTTGATACATTTTTTGTTCAAGGATTGAAACGCGTGTATCAAAGTCAGGATTTTGAAGATCGGCAGATAGTCCCCATTTAAATCGAGACAATAATCGTTCATCTACATCTTTCAAATCTTTTGGAGCTCTGTCCGAAGTTAGAATTAATTGTTTCCCGTTTTGGTGTAGACAATTGAAAATTTGAAAAAATATTTCTTGTGTTTTCTCTTTTTTAGCTAAAAACTGAACGTCGTCAACTATCAGCACATCTATCATTTGGTAAAAATGGAGAAAATCGTTGTAGTTTCCATTTTTAGCACTGTCTACATATTGATTGATGAATCGCTCTGAAGGCACATAGAGTACAGATTTTGTGTTTGAGATTTCTTTGATTCTATTTCCGATTGCATGGACTAAATGAGTTTTTCCAAGTCCAACACCACCAAATATCATTAATGGATTAAAAGCGGTTCCTCCAGGCTTATTGGCTACAGCATAACCAGCAGATCTTGCTAACCTGTTGCATTCGCCTTCTATAAAATTATCAAAAGTATAGGATGGATTAAGTTGGGAGTCAATATTTAATTTCTTAAGACCTGGAATAATAAACGGATTACGAATATTATTAGAAAGATTAATGGGCATTCCCATTTCATTTTTATTGTTGTGCGTAACATTCCTAGTAGGCATGTTCACGGTGTAAGGTCTACTCGTTCCTGCTCCAGTATTATCTACAATGACATTGTATTCCAATTTTGAACCAGCTCCTAACTCTTTTTCTAACGTTTTTTTGAGCAATGCAACATAATGCTCTTCTAACCATTCATAAAAAAACTGACTCGGTACTTGAATGGTTAAAACCTTTTCTTCAAGTTTCATGGGTTTAATTGGAATAAACCAAGTCTTAAAACTTTGTGGATTGACATTATCTTTTATTGTCTGAATACATTTATTCCACACCGTTTCGTGTTGCTCACTCATTTAGTTAATTTTAGTTTGTAAGGTTTAGGTTAATAAAACGTAGTATACATTGCTGTATCAAATACCATCGCAATTTGGGGCAAAAAAAGTTTCTAAAAAAATATTTTTTCTATTGATTTTATGAAATTTTTTTAAAACTATTATTCAGGAGTGACAAGCCTTCAGAGTTATTAATCTCATAATCAATACGTCCCATAAATATACCAGCCCATCCAGTTTGATTAATGAGTACATTCTTTCCTTTTTTATTTGCAAATTCACGTGGATTATTCATAAAAGTATGGGTATGTCCTCCTAATATTAAATCAATATGGGTAGAGTTCTGAGCAAGTTTAACATCGCTTACTTTATCAGAATTGTATTTAAAACCTAAATGTGATAAACAGATCACTATATTACATCCTTCAGATTTTAGATATTTAGCCACTTGATTTGCTTTTTTAATAGGCTCTTCATATTTAATATTTCCATAGAGGTTTTTAGGAACAAGCCCATTTAATTCAATTCCAACACCTAGAATACCAATTTTAAAGTTACCTTTTTTCACAATGGCATAGTTCTCAATTTTATTTTTTAAGGGGGTATTTTGGAAATTATAATTGGAATTTAAGAATTTAAATTTTGCATTTTTAAGTTGATGACTTAATGCATCAATGCCCAAATCAAAATCATGATTGCCTAATGTTGCGAAATCATATCCCATTGCACTCATGAGCTTAAATTCTAATTCACCGCCAAAAAAATTAAAATAGGGTGTTCCTTGAAAGATATCCCCACTGTCTAAAACTAAAACATGCTTGTATTTCGACTTAATTTCTTGAATGTAAGATGCTCGTTTTGATGCTCCACCCATTCCAGGATACTTTTTATGATTCATTGAAAATGATTCAATATGACTATGCCAATCATTGGTATGAAGAATAACCAATCGTTCATTATCAGCCCCCCAAGAAGGGATGCTAGGAAGTGTAACTCCAGCTGTTAGAATACCTAAATTTTTAATGAATTCTTTCCTATTCATAACGTTCGATTTTTAAAATCCAATTTAAGTGGGTTGTTTTGTTTAATATAGTGTATCAATCCATCTCTAATTTTAATGTTGGTATCCCAACGTTTTTCTGATTTTGATAAAAAGTGATAACCATCTCCGCCATCTGCCATGTAATCATTGACAGCCACTAAATAATATTGCTTTTGTAAAGGGAATCTTAATTTATAATACTCAGAAGAGATAGGTTCTCCACCTTTCATCCTTATTAATTCAATACAATCTTTAAGTAATTCAGCTGATAGTTGTAATACAGTAATTTGATTATCAAAGGGCATAAGTTCGAAGGTTTCACCTAAAGTAATATCTCCAGAATCTAGTGTACTTCGTATACCTCCATAGTTTAAAATGCAAAGATCAATGGGGTAGCCTTCATTAATTGCTGTTTGTGCAATGGCGTCAGCCATCAAATTTGTCAAAGCACTTGAGGGTTTATATTTTTCTATAAACATGGGACAAAATCCAATAATTTGATCCATGGCACCATGCAAAGTATCCGAGTAAGGTTTTATAATAGAGTCAATAATATAATTGTTTTCAATGGTTGCTCCGATAGGAGTATTAATGGATGAAGAATATTTACTATAAGTTGGTATTTTACATTGAATTATTAAAATCCCAATCATCAAAAAAACGCCATTATATCTCATGTCTTAATGTTACAAATCTATTCATTTTCATTACTTTAAATTTTTAATGTTTGATGAAATGGAAATCGTTTTTTGAAGTATTTAGTTTATGAAATATGTTTGATTTTCTTTGAAGTAATATTTAGTGAACTTTATTCAAAATATAAAAGAGGCATTTTCATCTATTCGTACTAATGTTATGCGTACGATCATCACGTGTTTGATTATCTCATTTGGTATCATGGCTCTGGTTGGAATACTCACCGCTATAGAAGGCATAGAAACCAGTTTAGTTAAAAACTTTAGTTTTATGGGAGCCAATTCGTTTACAATTCAAAATCGCTCTTCAGGGTTTTCATTCGGTAAGAATAAAAAACGAATAAATTATGCATCAATCTCATATCAAGAAGCAAAGGATTTTAAATCAAGATTTGATCAAGAAGCATTCGTTTCAATAAATTCAAATAATTCTTGGACTGCCACCGCTAAATACAGGACAAATCAAACGAATCCCAATAGTTCTATTATTGGAGGAGATGAGGCTTATATGCGTGTTGCTGGATATGAACTTAAAAATGGCAGAAATTTAACAAAAGCTGATGTAGATAGAGGTTTACCAGTTGCTGTTATTGGTCAAGAGATAAAAATGAGCCTGTTTGGAAATCAAACTTGTTTGAATAAATTCATAAAAGTTAATGGGGTTAAGCTAAAAGTGATTGGTTTATTTGAATCTAAAGGGGGAGCTTTTGATTTTGGTGGTGATCGGATAATACTAATTCCAGTAACTTTAGCTCGGGTAAAATTTGATCGAGAAAATATGAGTTATAATATTGGTTTGTCTTTGGATGATATAAATTCTATGGATAGGATGGTTGATTATTCAACGATAATTTTTAGACAAGTTAGGCGATTAAAAATAAAAGAAGAATCCAATTTTAGTGTTATTAAATCAGATAGTATATCCGAGTCTTTGTTAGAAAACTTAAGTTTAGTTTTGATTGGAGCTATTTTTATTGCTGTAATTACCTTGTTTGGGGCTGCTATTGCTTTAATGAATATTATGTTAGTCAGCGTTACGGAGAGAACCAAAGAAATAGGAACTCGTAAAGCTGTAGGAGCAAAGCGTTCAACAGTTCTCAATCAATTTATAATAGAGGCCATCACTATATGTCAAATTGGTGGGATTGGTGGTATTATTTTAGGATTGATAATGGGGAATTTGATAAGTAATTATATTGGTGGTGAGTTTTTAATACCTTGGAAGTGGATTTCGGTAGCTATAGGTGTATGTACACTTGTTGGACTTGGTGCTGGGATTTGGCCGGCTCGCAAAGCATCTCAAATAAATCCTATTGAAGCTTTAAGACATGAATAAAAAAAAGCTCAACGTAGTTGAGCTTTTTTTAAAATTATAGGATTCGAAATTAAATTACTCTTGAATAACCTCAACATCAATTTCTACGGAGACCTCCTTGTGAAGGCTAATAGTCACTTTATAATCGCCTAGATTTTTGATATCTGGAGCAGATATTTTTCTTTTGTCTATATCAAAACCTCGATCTACTATACTTTTTGCAAGTTGAATTACAGTCACAGATCCAAAAATTTTACCATTGGAACCAGCTTTGGTTGGAATGGTAATTTTAAGCCCATCTAATTTTTTAGCTAATTCTTCTGCGTCTGCTTTAATTTTAACTTGTTTGTGAGCAGCTTGTTTAATATTCTCTTCAGCCATTTTAATTGCTGATGGAGTAGCAATAGTTGCTAATCCTTGAGGTATAAGGTAGTTTCTACCGTATCCGTTTTTTACTTCAACGATATCATTTTTTTCACCAAACCCTTTTACAAAATCTTTTAATATTACTTTCATTTCTTTTAAAATTATGGGTTCGACTTATTTCATTTCATCAGCAACATAAGGAAGTAATGCAATGTGTCTGCATCGTTTTACTGCTGTTGCAACTTTACGTTGATATTTTAATGATGTACCTGTAATTCTTCGGGGTAATAATTTACCTTGTTCATTGATGAAAGCCATTAAGAAATCTGGATTCTTATAATCAATGTACTTGATACCGCTTTTCTTAAATCTGCAATATTTTTTGGGACGAACAACAGGGGTTCTAGTATATCTTTTTCTTTTTGCCATGATATTAATCCTCTGATTCTTGTGGTGTTACTTCTGCCTCAGCCTTAGCGGGAGATGCCTGTTCAATAGCAGGTGCATCTTCTTTTTTCTGCTTTGGTTTATTAAATTCTCCGTTTCTTCTTCGTTCATTGTACTTCACTGCATGCTTATCTAACTTGATAGTAAGATACCTTAACACTTGTTCATCTCTTCTGTAAGCTAATTCTAGCTTATCAATAAGTTCTGTTTCTGTATCTGCAACAAATTCAAAAATTTGATAGAAACCTGTAGTTTTACTTTGGATAGGATAGGCCATTTTGGTAAGCCCCCAATTTTCTTTGTGGATGAGCTCTCCACCATTTTCTGTAATCAACTTCTCGAATGAATTCGCAGCTTCCTGCAACATCTTTTCGCTAAGTACGGGTGTCAATATGACTACAGACTCGTAATTAGTTTTTGCCATTTTTTATAAATGTTTAAATTTTTAGGGCTGCGAAGATAGACATTTATTTGTTTTTTATAAACATAAAAATTGTAACCATAAACATGTATTTATTTTAAAGGTGTGGTATGTAGATCTTGAATAAATATTTAATACAATATCTCACTATTTTTTCAACACTTCTTGTTTATCCATCGATTGTAACTCTATTTTGTGGCAAAATAATCATGAGTTATATTGTTAGTGCAAGAAAATATCGTCCAAACACATTTGATAGTGTGGTTGGCCAAGAGCATATAACTGAAACTTTAATCAATGAAATTTCGAACGACCGCCTAGCGCAAGCCTTTCTTTTTTGTGGTCCTAGAGGGGTTGGTAAAACTACTTGTGCTCGAATTCTTGCCAAAGAAATTAATAAAAACTCAGTTCCAGAAAATTATGATTTTTCTTACAATATTTTTGAATTAGACGCAGCCTCTCACAATTCTGTAGATGATATTCGTGCGTTGACAGAGCAAGTTAGGATACCACCTCAAACTGGAGACTACAAGGTGTATATTATTGATGAGGTCCATATGTTATCTCAACAGGCATTTAATGCATTTCTTAAAACTTTAGAAGAACCGCCAAGTTATGCTGTTTTTATTTTGGCCACCACAGAAAAACACAAAATTTTACCAACGATACTTTCCCGTTGCCAAGTGTTTAATTTTGATCGGATTCGAATTCCTCAAATTGTCAATCACTTAAAAGAAATTGCTCAGGAAGAAAAAATTTCGGCAGAAGAAAGTGCACTACATTTAATTGCTCAGAAAGCGGATGGTGCCATGCGAGATGCATTGTCCATTTTTGATCAAATGGTGAGTTTTGGTGAAGCTGGAAAGGTCACCTATGCCGCAGTAATCAATCATTTAAATATATTGGACTATGATTATTATTTTAAAATTGTCGATGGTTTCTTAGATGGAGATATTAGTCAAGTGCTTCTCATATTTGATGATATACAAGGCAATGGATTTGATGGGCAAATCTTTTTAAATGGTTTAGCCAATCATTTACGTGATTTATTGGTAGCTCAAAATGCCTCTAGTCAACAACTTTTGGAAAAATCTGAAGAAATGGCTTCGAAGTATCTGGATCAGGCCAAATCTGTTTCTGCCTCATTTATTGTGAATGCTATAAATATCATTGGTGAAGCTGATATCAATTACAAATCAAGTCAAAATCAACGATTGCACGTAGAACTGAGCCTTATAAAGTTAGCCTCACTTCAACACGCAATTGATGTCACTAAAAAAAAAAGCCAAAAAAATTAATTCTTAGTCAAACCGGTTATTATTCTCATTTATTTGAATCATATCATTCAGATGAGGTGGAGAGTCAAACTGAAGTTTCCTCACCTGCTAAGGAGACTCAGGAAATATCAGAAGTGGTTCGTATTGGTAGTTTGAGTAATCTGCTGAAAACAAATCAGGATACAAATTACAAACAGCTTATTCCTGAAAATCAAGAAACAAAATCCATAACCAACGATTTAAAGGATTTATCTATAGAAACGGCTACTCATCTATTTAAGGAATATTCTAAGGAACTTGTTACTCAAAAAAGAACAAGTTTAGCTGCCTTTTTTGCTGACCCGATAATTGAGGTTTCCAGCAACGAAATTGTTTTCACAGTAGGTTCAAAGTTAGTTGAGTCAGAAATTATAGAAGAAAAATCCAAATTGATGGAGTATTTCAATACCCATGGATTTATATTATCAGAGGTTTCGTGCCAAGTCAATGCCAAACAAATTAGTGCGTATAAATTATTTTCACCCAAGCAACAGATGGAGGCACTCATTGAAAAATACCCTGATCTTGAAGAATTTTCAAGTCGATTTTATTTAGATTTTGAATAAAAGGTCATAAAGTATCCTTTTTCGTATAAAAATCATATGCATTTATGACGAATATCATAAAAATGCTATTAAATATTGATTGTAGAATAAGGACCTTTGCACCATTCAAAGTAAAAAATAGATGAAAGTAGTTGTGCGATGTATCGTAATTTTAATATTTTGTGCGCAATGGATGAGTTTGTCTGCACAAACCCACATTCTCACGAAGGTAAATGATGGGGCAAGTTGGGAGCCCATTCCTCCTGGCGATGAGTTAAGTACATCCTTAGATTTAAGTCTTACAGGTACGACACTTATGGTAAGCGATGGCACAAACAGTGCTTCCCAAGACCTCTCTTCTTTGCAAGATGGTACGGGAACGGATGATCAAATCATTGATGTTTTTTCTTTAACGGATAGGATTCAGTTAAATTTATCGCTTGAGGGTGATGGTCAAAGTACATTAAGTTTAGATTTAGAACCAGTAGAACCCACTATAAGAAATGGTTTTACTGTTGACCTTCCAAGTATACCAGCAGGAGGATTTGTAGATGTAGCTGGAATTTCGGCACCAGGCAGGAACTATACGGCAGCACCTTTAGTTATTCAGGGTTTTACTCCAGCTCAAACGAATTTAATTCATTCTAACCATATTCGTTTGGTAGGATATTCAGAGGGTAGTACAGTACATATTATTGCCTATAATGAAGGAAATACAGCTGTTGATTTACCCATGATTAGTTATCAGATAGTTGGAGTTGTTGGTTTTTAGAATTAAAAAAAAATTATAGTGAACATGAAAAAAATAATAGTATCAGTGGCACTAATTTTTAGTGGTTTTTTTTGCTCATTGCTTGCTCAAAATCAAGTGCTGACCAAAGTTAATGGAGGGGCAAGTTGGGAAAATAGTCCTGGGGGTGACGAATTAGGACCAAATGTAGAATGGTCTTTGTCAGGAACAGAATTAACTATTTCAGATGGGACGAATTCTGATATGCAAGATTTACTGCCTTTAAGAGATGGGATTGGAACCGATGATCAAACCATCGATGAATGGAGTGTAGATGGTGTGTTTTTGTCTTTATCTGTAGAGGGAGACAATCAAACGACTCACGTTCTAAATATGTCTCCCATCATTCGAATAGAACGATTTGCTGTGACGGTAGATTTTCCAAGTATAGCAGCAGGAGGATCCGCAACTATTGATGTGCCTAGGTCGTCAACCTTTGCTCGATTGACGGATGCAGACCATGTCATATTTGGAATGCCCACAACCATTGCTACGGAAAATGTGAGTTTTACAGCTCAGAAGCTTTATTTTCCTGATTTGCTGCGAGTGAGATGTTTTAATCATGGAAGTTCGGCCATTAATTTACCCTCTTTTGAACTAAAGGGAGCAGTATCAATAATACATTAAAATTATGAGAAAAATTATAAACATAGGGTTTGGGTTGTGTATGGTACTGTTTGTTAATCAACTATATGCTCAAGAGGTATTGACCAAAATCAATGATGGGTCTTCGTGGCAAAATATGGCTCCTAGGCTTAATGATGGTATAGGGAGTAATGTGATTTTGTCATTAACAGGACAGGAACTGAATATTACGGATGGTACCAACTCTAGTACTATAGATTTGACGGGTGCAGCTATTGCAGATGGAACGGGAACTGATGATCAGACCATTGATGTATTTGGTAGAACGAGCACCACATTGAATCTTTCTTTGGAAGGGGATGGACAAAATACTTATTCAGCAGACTTAACACCTGTTATTGATTCACTGATGTTTCGTTTTACAGTAACGGTTGATTTTCCAAGTATTGGAAATAATTTCGAAAATGACTTAACGACAGCAACTACTCTTGCAACAGAAATCAATGAGTTTCCAATGATGTTTGGCGTACCACTTAATATATCGGAACATCATGTAAAGTTTGCAGCATATACAGACAATAATGGTCTGCTTCATATAATTTGTGCAAATTATGATGGAGTAGCATTAAATTTACCTGAGTTTGATTTAAATGTAACAGTACTCAGGGGTGATTATTAATCTAAATTTTAAGTATTGACTAGGATTCTAATAATTGTTGTTGGGCTATTTGTGAGTTTATTAGCATATAGTCAATATACTACTCCAACTAAAATACTCGTACGAGAAAATGGTGGAGCAAGTTGGAAAAACTTGGATAATGGTGGGATTTACGGAGGCAGTGGAGATTTGAGCGAATCTGTCGATATTCGTCAAGGAAATTATAATCTCGAATATACGAACACAGGGGGAGATGTTTTATTCGATACAACTACCCTAGTAATAAGCACATCCGAAAATCGTATTGGTATAGGTACTTTAAGTCCAGTTTCAAAAATGGATATTAATGGGTCTGTTTCTTTTCCTATTGAGCATATTTCGGGTAATATTGTACTAGATGAATCTCACCATACGGTATTCCCTAGTGGTCAATCACCACCAAATATTGTACTTCCTAATCCAGATTTTTGTAGAGGGAGAATGTATAGGATAGTGAGAGTTTTATCTGGAAGCGGGACTATTTCAGAATTTATCTCTAGTTCAGGAGCATACACCTATACATATTCTCAAGGAGTGTTATTGCTTCAAAGTGATGGTTTTGATTGGCGACAGATAAATTTAAAACCAGTTATAAGACTTTTTTACTTAAAATTTAACTGGCCACAATCAACAAGTTAGGCTCAAATACCACATTATGCCATGTACGAGCTGTGCAAAAAAGAATAATTTTTTTAAACATGGTGTATTTCCACCAACCTATTTTTCGGATGACTTCTAATACTGGATTTTGATTTCGAATCAGTCCTCCACGTACATCAATGTTATTAAAACCAATACTTCGCATTACTTGAAGAGCAGAACTTTTATTGAGAAATGTTTCATGACTGATATCACCAAAAGCATATACACTAGTTTGTGGTGCATCCATATTGGGAGTGCGTAAGATTATTTTTCCTCCAGGATTAAGGCAGGCTTTAGCTTGGGTCAGAAAGTCAATAAGTTCATCTTTGGTAAAGTGTTCGATAATGTCTAACCCCATCAATACATCTACCTTTTCTCCTTTTGCAAAATAATCTTCGATGCTCATGCAATGAATATTTTTTATGCCAAGTTTATGCGCAATTTTAACTTGCTCTTCACTAATATCGTAACCCGAAATATTCACATATCCTGCATCTATGGCTGGTTTGATGAACGTCCCAAAACCACATCCTAAGTCTACAATTTTAGCATCCTTATTCTCAGGCAAAAGATGCACCAATTCTCTTTTATTATGAAGTGTTTGTTCTTCAAGCATTGCCATGTGGTCAATATCTAATTTATTGACTTGGTTGGTGAAATAGTTGTTGTATATGGTGTCTCTGTATTTGAGCATAACGGCATGCAAACTTATGTTATTTTTGTTCGATGCTCAAAAGCTATTTTCATAAAAATAGAGTAGAAGCTGGGTGTGATGAAGCTGGACGAGGTTGTCTAGCGGGTCCAGTATATGCCGCTGCTGTAATTCTCCCCCCAGGTGTAAGACTTCCTCTATTGGATGATTCCAAAAAATTATCAGCAGCCGTTCGTCAAAAATTACGCATACAAATTGAATTAAAGGCTACAGCTTGGGCAGTAGCAAGCTGTACTGAACGCGAAATTGAGGAGTATAATATACTTAATTGTAGTATACTAGCCATGCAACGTGCCGTTCAAAAGCTAAAAGTTAGACCAGATCATCTTTTAATAGATGGCAATCAATTTAAGCCATTTGATGACTACACCTATACAACCATTGTTAAAGGAGATTCGAAGTTTAAAAGTATTGCAGCAGCGAGTATTTTGGCCAAAACGCACAGGGATACTTACATGGATAACCTGAGTTTAATACATCCTGCCTATGGCTTTGAAAAAAATAAAGGTTATGGCACAAAAAAACATGTGGAGTCTATTCAAAAACTCGGATATTTAGATTGCCACAGAAAAACATTCAAACTTAAAGGTATATCAAATCCTTAATTTTTTTTGTTGATAAGTCTACAACAAACGCTGGTAACTTCGTAGCTCATATGGCAAAATATCCATCTATTCATGAACGAATTGATTTGTCCTACAAAGAAAAGTGGCATGTCATTATTTTTGAAGCAGATACCCAAGAAGGTAGGCGCTTTGATATATGGCTACTATGGGTGATTTTATTTAGCATCCTAACTCTGATGGCTGACAGTGTTCCGTCGATTCATGCAGATTATTTTTTGGAACTTAAATATGCTGAATATTTTTTCACAGCAGTTTTCACACTCGAGTATTTTGCAAGATTATTGGTTAGTAGACATACCAAACGGTATGTTTTTAGTTTCTGGGGAGTGATAGACTTGGTCAGTACGATACCCACATATCTGACCTTCTTCTTCCCGGCATCTCCATTATTTAGGGTAATAAGAACGATTCGTTTATTACGTATATTTAAAGTATTACGATTGACCCGTTTTATGGGTGAAGCTCAAGGTATGGGTTCAGCCATTAGAAGAAGCGGCGCAAAAATTACTGTTTTTTTTGGTGTTGTTCTAGTTATTGTTGTCGTAATGGGGACACTTATGTATGTTATAGAACCAGAGGAGGCGGGTTTTACTAGTATCCCGAGGAGCATATATTGGGCTGTTGTTACATTAACTACGGTTGGATATGGAGATATAGCTCCAGTTACAGCTTTGGGACAATTTTTAAGTGCAGCATTAATGATTTTAGGATATGCTGTCATTGCAGTACCGACAGGTATTGTTAGTGTAGAGCTTTCACAAACCAACGGTAAGTTGGTGTGTTATGACTGTAACCATATTGAAACAGACACTACATCTAATTATTGCAAAAAATGCGGAGCGCACCTGAAGAAGTAAAAGACTATTATTACAATGAAGATGGTCTCTTAGTTTTTACAGAAGCATATCATCTCAAACGAGGGAATTGTTGTGGTAACAAATGTGTTAATTGTCCATACGACCATGTGAATGTAAGGGGTAAACCTAGCTAAATTGGATGCTTTGAACGGGTTGGATTCTGTGAATAAGGCGAATAGGGATGTATGTAAATATAAAACATACCAATAATGCTACTAAATTTATATAAACCAAGTAGTCTAAGGGTAAGTGAAAAGGTACAGCATCCATGTAATAGGTGTCCGGATTTAGTTGAATAATCGTATACTTTTTTTGTAAATGAGCTAATCCTAACGCTATTATATTGCCTAGTAATAAACCTCCAAACAAAATAAATCCACCTTGCCAATTAAAAATGCTACCAATTTTAGACGATGAAGCACCCATGGACTTCAAAATACCAATCATTGGAATTCGCTCAATAATCAAAATAAGAAGCATTGTAATAATATTGATGATAGCCACAATACTCATAAGAATAATAATGACGAGGACATTTGTGTCAACAATATCTAACCACTGAAACATGGTTGGATACAGGTCTTGCATAGTCTGTATAGCATACGTATAATCCAGTAATTTGGATAATTGGTCTTGAATTTCTGGTGTAGAATTGGCGTCTTTAATGTTGATTTGATACCCGCCAGCCTGGGTGTATGTCTGATCAACGATACGTTGGATAGATCTCAAGTCTGCAATGGCAAATTGTTTATCAAATTCTCGTAACCCCGTATTAAAAACTCCACAAATTTTTGGTTTTCTTCTTCGAACATCAGCTTGGTCAATAAAATAAAGATCTACTCTATCTCCAGTATCCAAATCTAAAATAGTTGCAGTGTACTCGGATATTAGGATGTCATAGGAATCACTGGTGTCAGAATAAATAGGTATTTTACCCCAAACCAAATGTTTTTGATAAAAATAAAAATTGAAATTGGCGGGTACCCCTTTGAAAATAATACCTTCTAGAGTAGAGTCAGATTTTAGTATTCCTGCTTTGTGAATAAATGGATATATGGATTCAATAGCAGGATCATTTTTTGTTTTTGTTATAAAAGCAGAATCAATATCAAAAAGGTTCGTCTCATTACCAGAGGCAAGTTGATATCGAGTAACGTTAATATCCCCATTATAACCTTTTACTTTTTCACGAATTTCTTTTTTGAAGCCGAGAAGAATTCCAAAAGATAGGATGACAACCGAAACACTAATTGATACCGCAATGATAGCTAGCAAAGTGACTGTTTTTGTAAACGTCTGTTGGGTTTTAAAGCTTAGCTTTTTAGCGATATGGTATCCAAATTGCATACTTTTGATTTACAAGATTAACATACAAATGAAGAAAACTGTACTTTTTAGCTTTTTGATGATGATTTTTTTCTCATGCACGTCCATGAGTACAGCACAATATCAAAAGAGCAATAGTAAAATAATCACTGGAGCCCAACAGCTTTCAACATATTTGCCACAAATTAAAGATAAGCGAGTAGCATTGTTGGTCAATCAAACTTCCACAATTGGATCTGTTCATTTAGTTGATACCTTAAAAAATTTGGGCATTGATATTCGAAAAGTATTTGCACCGGAACATGGCTTTAGAGGCGATCATAGTGCAGGAGCCCTCATAGATAATGGTGTGGATATTAAAACAGGTCTTTCCGTTGTTTCGTTATATGGTAAAAATAAAAAACCAACACCTGAAATGCTCCAAGATATTGACGTAGTAATTTTTGATATTCAAGATGTTGGCGTTCGTTTTTATACCTATATATCTACCATGCATTATGTTATGGAGTCATGCGCAGAACAAAACAAAAAACTCATTATTCTAGATAGACCCAATCCTAATGGATTTTATGTTGATGGACCAATTTTACAAAAAGAATACAGTTCCTTTATTGGAATGCACCCCATCCCAATTGTTCATGGCTTGACAGTTGGTGAATTAGCAGGAATGATTCAAGGAGAAAATTGGTTAAAAAATAATGTTAAATGTGACTATACTATAATCAAATGTGAAAACTATACTCATGATAGCTTATATCAATTACCCATCAAACCATCCCCCAATTTGCCCAATATGAACTCTGTATATCTATATCCATACCTTGGATTATTTGAAGGAACAAATGTAAGTATTGGTAGAGGCACTTCAACCCCATTTCAGATGGTAGGAAGGCCAGGTTTCAAAGGAGAAATTGAATTTACTCCACATGCAATACCCGGAATATCAGATCATCCCAAATATGAAGGCGAAATTTGCGGAGGTTATAGGGTAGAGGATACTAAAAATCCGTCTTTTTTTGAAAAACCTGAACTTAATTTAGATTGGTTTCTCTTTTTTTATAAAAATAATACAGAAGAAAATGGTCCATTTTTTAAAGATTTTATATACAAATTAGTTGGTAATTCGTCCTTCAAGAACCAAGTTATATTAGGGATGACGTCTACAGAAATTCGTAAATCATGGCAAGAAGACTTAGATAAATACAAGCTCTTAAGAAAAAAATATCTTTTGTATCCTTAGTTGTTGTAAAAATCAAAAATTAACAACATATTTGCAGCCCTAAAAGTAGAGGTATGTCTAGAGTTTGTGATTTAACAGGTAAAAAAGCAATGAGTGGTAACAATGTTTCTCACTCAAAACGCAGAACTAAAAGAAGATTTTATCCTAATCTTCAAACCAAAAAATTCTACCTTCCTGAACAAGATGAGTGGATTACTTTGAAAGTAAGTACTTCAGCTTTGAAGACAATCAATAAAAAAGGAATCAGTGCTTGCTTAAACAGTTTATTGAAAAACGGAAAAATATAACCCATGGCAAAGAAAGGTAATAGAGTACAGGTAATATTAGAATGTACAGAACAAAAAGGAACCAACACTCCAGGAATGTCTCGATACATCACAACAAAAAATAAAAGGAACACCACGGAACGGATTGAATTAAAAAAATACAATCCATATATGAAAAAAGTAACGGTTCACAAAGAAATTAAATAATCATGGCAAAGAAAGTAGTAGCAACACTCAAAAAAGCTGGATCTGGAAGAGATTGGGCTAAAGTTATACGTTGTGTTAGAACACCAAAAACTGGTGCGTACACATTCAGAGAAGAAATGATGCCAACGGAATCTGTGAAAGAAGCCTTGGCCAAATAATACTAACAGAATTGTTTTAGAATAGAAAGCTTCCTATTTTTGATGGGAAGCTTTTTTGTTTTCACCCATGGGATTATTAGACTTTTTTAAGAAAAAACCAACCGAGATCCAAAAAGAAAAATTGGAGAATGGTCTTGAGAGAACAAGAACATCATTTTTAGATAAACTCTCAAAAGCTGTCATTGGAAAAAGTAAAATTGATGACGATTTTTTAGATAGTATTGAAGAGTTACTGATATCCTCTGATGTGGGTGTGGAGACCACAGTTAAAATAATCAATCGAATAGAATCGCGAGTTTCTAAAGACAAATATCTATCAGAAGAACAGCTCCAATCTATGCTGAAAGAAGAAATCATTCAATTGATTTCGGAAAATGAACAACAACAGAACCAGCAAGAGGTCAAGCCTTATGTTATTATGGTTGTAGGAGTAAATGGTGTTGGTAAAACAACAACTATTGGTAAATTAGCGAATTTATTTAAATCACAAGGATTGAAAGTGGTTCTAGGAGCAGCAGATACATTTAGAGCCGCTGCGGTTGATCAAATTAAAATTTGGGGAGAACGTGTAGGAGTAGAAGTGGTCGAGAAAGGAATGAATACAGACCCAGCTGCAGTTGCTTTTGAAGCAGTGAAATACGGAGCCGATCAACAAGCAGATGTGATTATTATTGATACTGCAGGTCGTTTACATAACAAGGTAAATTTAATGAATGAGCTATCTAAAATTAAACGCGTAATGGATAAACAGATTATTGGTGCACCTCATGAGGTGATGCTGGTTCTGGATGCGAGTACTGGGCAAAATGCGTTTGAACAAGCTAAACAGTTTACGGCCGCAACTGACGTGTCCTCATTAGCATTAACTAAGCTTGACGGAACGGCCAAAGGAGGGGTAGTCATTGGCATAAGTGACCAATTTAAAATTCCTATAAAATACATTGGTGTGGGTGAAAAAATGAATGACTTACAACTTTTTGATTCTAAAACATTCATTAATTCATTATTTAAATAAATGAAAACAAAAACACACAAACCCAATAAAGTGGCTATTGTAACTCTTGGATGCTCCAAAAATACAGTAGACTCT
>Ga0115570_10000791_pt1 | contig 25933 bp, 17 predicted proteins | sample COGITO_mtgs_1205_3_FD_87294 | JGI IMG/M metagenome (GOLD analysis project Ga0115570, IMG submission 87294) | Pelagic marine microbial communities from North Sea - COGITO_mtgs_120524 | ecosystem: Environmental > Aquatic > Marine > Epipelagic | place: Germany:Helgoland, sampling site Kabeltonne... | reverse complement strand
TGACAGGTGAATATCTTGTTTTAGATGGAGCGGTGGCTTTGGCTCTACCAACTAAAATGGGACAAATTATGACTGTTGAGCCCATTGAGGATGAGGTGATACTATGGAAGAGTACGAGACACGATGGATCAGTATGGTTTGAACGTAAAATCTCTTTTGATCAAATTCGAAGCAAGGATTCTATTGATCAATCGGATAACGTCTTTCATCTTTTATCGGCATTGCGAGAAATTCACATTTTGAATCCATTACATTTTGACCAAAATGGTTTTCAAATCCATGCTCATTTAGAATTCCCAAATGATTGGGGATTAGGATCCTCATCGACATTAATCAATAATCTAGCGAAGTGGGCTGGAGTTGATGCCTTTAATTTGAATGATCTGGTATTTGGGGGAAGTGGGTATGATATAGCTTGTGCAAATAGTGAAAAGCCCCTACTGTTTCAAAGATTGAATGGCCTACCTTTAATCACTCAGGTAGCATTTCGACCCAAATTTCATGATAATTTATGGTTTGTTCATTTAAATAAGAAACAAAATAGCCGAGAAGCAATAAAATTATATAAAAATAACCCTCCCATAGACGCACAAGTTATATCTGAAATCAACGATATTTCAGAGCTATTATGCAATTGTGATTCTTTAGACCATTTTAGCGCGTTACTTGAGCAACATGAAATGATATTATCTTCTGTTTTGAAACGACCGACAATATCCGAACTCTTGTTTCCAGATTTTAAAGGCACTATAAAAAGTCTTGGTGCATGGGGAGGAGACTTTATCCTAGCCGTAGGAACTAAAGATAAAATAAAAACTTTTTTTGAGCCTCAAGGATTCAAAACCATTATCGCTTGCAACGATTTAATAAAAGTCTGATCGGTTGTCTTCAATATCCGCTGCCTCTTTGAGTGCATTAAACACCTGAGTATTGACATTGCCAACCCGTGCTTGACGGATTCTGGTGGCAAATGACAAGTACGAGGCTATCGATGGTGCAGGCGTCTTTTTGACCACTTGAATCATATATACACCATTTTCTCCTTGAATAAGACCCGAAGTCTCACCATCATTAAGCCCAAAAGCAACACCTACAATTTTTGGCTCTCTACCAGCTCCTGTTAGTACAGGATTAGTCATGCGGATTTCAGTGGCGGTTTTAACCGTTTGTCCCTCTGCGGATGCCAAAGGCTCTAAAGATTGAGCCAAGACACGATTCCGAATGATCTCTGTTTTCTTGTCTTTTAAAATTTGAGCACGTGCTCTGACAATTGCTTTGTCAAGCGACATCAATCCTGCTTCATTAACTTCAGTAATCTGAGCAACAACATAGCCGCCTGAATTTAAATTAAAGCGACGAACGTCTCCAACTTTACTGTTTTTTTCAAAAGCCCATTTCACTACAGCGCGTTGAATTCCTAAGCCTGGAATATTTTCATCTAAAGCGCGCAGGCCGCTCACGGGTCGCAAGGTGTAATCATTGTCTTTAGCTACTTTTGCAAAATCCTCTTTTTCAATAGCGATTTCAAATTTAGAGGTGGTATTAAAAACTGCATCAATAGTTTCCTCAGATGGCTCGATTGGCAGGGCTAAATTGGCCAATTTTACTAATTTTTGAGAATTGCCTTGATCTAATACCTCAATTATGTGATATCCAAAATCAGTTCGCACCACGTCAATTGTTCCGATAGCATTGTCAAACGAAAAGTCTTTAAACTCTTGGGCCATTCCAGCATTATAATCGAACCAGTCAATGATACCCTCTTTTTCATTACTGACAAGGTCTGAAGATAATGAAAGTAAATCAGTAAATTTTGATCGTTTGGTTTTTATTAAAGTTAAAATACTGTCTGCAGTCACTTTAGCTTCGGCTTCCGTTTTTGTTACCGATGCATCAGCACGTTGACTTCCAATGAATGGAATTAATATATGTCTAACTTTTACGGAGTCTGGTTTTTGAGTGACTTCCACTAATTTCGTTGCAATATAAAAGTTATCTTGTTTATAAGGACCATATATTTCATCAACTTCAAGGGCATAAATGCTGTCCGCTAGGTTTGTAGGTAAGCCATCTTTAGATAAAAATTGATCATTGTAAGCGAATGCCGAATTAGCTGCTAAAAATGCTGCGTTGTCTGATGTATTTTTAAATCCCAGCAAGGTTTCTTGAGATTGACTTGCTTCATTGAAAACTTCCCGATTTTCTAACAAGGTCATCAAATTGGTTTTAACTTGTGCCTCGTCCGATGGAGATGGTTTTTCATCAAAAACTACAAATTGCAATCCTCTAGATGCGTCAACAGTATATTCTTTTTCATGTTTTGTGATAAAGGTTTTGACATCCGCGTTTGTTGGTTCAACCAAGCTGTCTGCGACGGTTGAGAATGGAATTTGAACAAATTTGATATTAGCGACTTCACTTTCAGCTTGATGAGCAATCATACCTTCGTTTAAGGTGGCATAAATTCCTGAAGCTACTAGATTAAAATATGCTGTTTGTAATGCACCTTGGGCAAGATTTTTTTCGAAGGTCGTCCAGGCGTTATAGTCGATTGGAGTACCGCTAAGAAATGAAACCTCAGGTGATATTTGTTTAAGATTTGAAATGAACTCATTCAATTTGGCCTTACTAAAAAGTCCGTTTTCGTCCAAAAACTCATCGTATGATCCAACACTCTGCTCTATAAGATCAATCAATTGATCTCTTTCAACTTGAAGACCTAGTTCGTTGGCGGTTGAAAGAAAAATGGCTGAACGCAGTTCCTGATCCCAAATAGCATTCATTACTTGAGTAGCACTCCCGTTTGGTCCCATTTGGCGCTGTCTATTTTCAACTTTTTGAGCAAAATCAGCTTGAGAAATACTGACACCATTGACTTCTCCAATAACGGTGGTTTGACCGTTAGAAAACATAGAGCTGTTTTTAAATAAATCAGTTAAAACAAATGCAAATAACGCCATGGCAATCACTACGATTAAAACCATTGAGCGCTGGCGGATTTTATTAAGTATGGCCATTTTTAAAATATCTTAAATAGTGGGCACGAATGTAGTATTTTCTTCTTAATTATAAAAGTGCTGTGAAGCTTTAGTTCGGATCAACAGTACAATTTTTCACACCTCTGCTTTTGATACTGTAATTAGGTCTATTTTAGTGCTAGAGACTTCTAAAACATCGATGACATAGTCTTCTATTAAAACTTGACTGTTTTTTTCAGGAATTCCTTCTTCGTAGTGAACGATCATGCCTCCTAAGGTTTCGTAATTTTCGTTCTCTGGCAAGCAGAGTTCGTATCGCTCGTTAACATAATCAACCTCAAGTCGTGCAGAAAATTTGAACATATTTGATGACAACTGTTCTTCAATTAAGTTTGTGCTGTCGTGTTCGTCTTCTATTTCACCAAACAACTCTTCAACGATGTCCTCAATTGTCATGATTCCCGATGTGCCACCATATTCGTCGAGAACAACAGCAATACTTCTTCTTTTCTTAATAAGAGCATTCATCACGTCTTTAATCAACATGGTTTCTGGCACAAATTCAACAGGCATCAACATGGACTTAATACTCGTGGGTTTTTTGAAGAGGTCGAAAGAATGAACATAACCTAAAATGTCGTCAACGGTGTTATTAAACACTAAAACTTTAGAGTAACCAGATTCAACGAATTTATCAGTCAATCGCTGGATGGTATCGTGGACTTCTATGGTCATGAGTTCTGTTCTTGGAATCATAACTTCACGAGATTTTACTTCCGAAAATTCTAATGCATTTTGAAATATTTGAATTTCAGAATCCAGTTCTTCATGGGCTTCTGAGGCATTCAATTGCTCACTGATGTAGTGACCGAGGTCAACTTTAGTAAACGCGAGCTGCACCTGATCGCCCGAAGTTTTAAATACTTTTTTTAAAAATAAGTCTGACAACCAAATAACAAATGTTGAAATCGGTCCAAAGAGTTGGTAAAATAAAAACGCAGGTAAAACAAAAAATTTAAGCAGTTGATTGGAGTATATTTGAAAAACAACCTTAGGGATAAATTCTGCAGTAATTAAAATAAGCAACGTAGATAATAGGGTTTGACTCAATAGAGCACCATCTGATAAAAGGTAAGTCAATAGAGCATAATCGGTTGGCAAAAAACTCTGAAACCAATTGATCAAAACATCGCCCATGACAAATCCATAAATAACTAAAGCTAAATTGTTACCAATTAACATAGCTGCAATGAATTTTGAAGGCTTAGCAGTTAATTTTGAAAGAATAGAAGAAATCCAACCTCTTTGTCTTTTTTCAATTTCAATGTGAATGCGGTTAGAAGAAATAAAAGCGATTTCCATACCTGAGAAGAAGGCAGAAAACAATATCGCGATGACGATCACTAAAAAGCTGAGTGACATATTTAAGGTTTATTCTGATCTTCGAATTTGCGTCGAAAGCGTTTTCTAAAAAAATACATAAAGATAGCTAACGCCGCAAAAGCAAGAGATAAATAGGTTCTTGTATGACTGATGGACCAGTTTACAATGGCGTCATAAATGAAAAGCATTGCAAAAACGAGGTAGGCATATTGGAATATCTTAAGAAGTTTCATCGTAATTTTTTATAAAAATAAGTATTATTCCTCAACAGTAATAGTTCCGGTAACTTTTAATACCCGAGCCCGCTCAAATGCTTTGTCCGAATCGAATCCAGTTCCACTTATTTTTTCATTTGCAGTTCGGAAAACTACAGGTAAGTCCGTGAAAATCCAGTTTAAACTGCGGTCGTAATACAGTTGTTCTGCAAAAAGAGTGTCCTTCGTGTGTGTGGCAACTTTCACATCTCCTCTAAGGTCAATGAGATTGGTTGAATTGTAGGCAATACCATAATCGGCAGAAATGTGGTTTTCATTATTTTGCTCATCAAACAAAACCATATAAAGTCCATTTGGAAATTCAAAATATGGCATTTCACGATTGGTAAAATCGTTCATTAACGGACTCTTGAGGTGCGTTGTCAAGCGACCCAATTCTGTTTGCTCAGTGTCAATATTACTTGCAATGGTTAATGGGGCGCCACTTTTTACACCAATTTTTTGAACATCGTCAAAATTGCTTTGACAAGAAAAAAGCATCATAAGGAAAAACCAAACGATGCTTTTATAATCTTTAAACGTTCTGTAATCCATTATAAATTTGGCACAGTTACACTACTGCCTATCCAGCATCCTATTCGAATGACTTCACCAGCGCGGCCGGCACTAAAAATTTCACTTTTCTGAGGTGCTTTGGCTTCGTAGTTGGCTGCTGATTGTGCTGCAGCTTTGGACATGTTAGAATCGACTCGTCCAGCTTTGCGCGCTTCCGAAGCAGCTAACCAATAAACAGCCCGCTTTGAGAAATTGTCAGTACCACAATCATTTGCACTACTGGCGTACATTTGAGCAATGGCCAAATAGGCCTTACCCATAGATGGATTAAATTGAAGTGCTTTTCGGTAATAGCTTCTTGCATTCCCATAGCTTCTCTTACCTTTGAAATTGGTTGCTATTTTGAATAAGATTTTTGCTTTTGCATAGTCGTCCGTTTCCAACTCAACAGCCTGATTATAATAAGCTAAAGCTTCTGAACTTGCGCCCTCTTTGTCCTTGAGAATGCCTAGGTAGTAGGCAGTATCAGCGTTAGGTTCTAAGCTATTTTTTTGTTCAACAATTTGAATAAACAATGGGTCCTCTGTACAGCCTTTAGTTCCCATACGATTCATGGCACGTTGTAACCATAGTCCATCATTTTTGTTGGCTTCGTAGTTTTTGGTATATAAAGGAATAAGGTTTTCACAATTGGCACGATCACCTAAATCTTTATCCATTCCCATAGAAATTTGATCATATCCTCTCAAATAACTGTTGTAAGATCTGACCAATCTGGCATCTTTAGAACTTAACTCAACAGATTCTACTTCATCTTGAGGTACATATTTATTAACCAATTTGGTGTAACTTTTAACTTCTTCCTCAATTTTCTCCGAGATTTCATCGTAGATCGTGAAAAGGTCTTCTGCTGATTTCTCACTATTATCATACATTCTTACAACAACTTTGTAAAAAGTGTACAATGCTTTTGGATTAGTAAACGTTTCAACATCGCTTTTGTAAGCAGTATTAAAGGCATCGAATATTTGAGTATCATTGATTCCCAATTCATCCTTGTAATCATACATAAGCTGAGCTTTTTTGGAGAGTATGTCACCTACTTTTGTTTTAGCAGCATACAATTCAATACGTTGGTCGTATAAACCTAATAAATCTGAAATAAATGCCTTTTGTTCAGTACCAGAAGTGTTCTCAATTTTATATTCAAGAATTTTTTCACCGGAAGTGTATATGGATAAATGGTATTTAGGGTTGCGCTCACGTAACGATTTCCATGGACCATAAGCTTCTTCGAAACTTTTAGTTCTTACATAAGAATCAAAATTCGACAAATCATTTCTATCGGCTTCAGGGTTTGGAGCTTGAGGTTGTGCAAAACAACTTGGTAACAGCCAAACGCTCAATAATAGTGTAGCTAAAAATTTCATTCTATATTTACTTTAACATTAATTATACTTACGTTTTACAAACCATCGGTCATTCAAGGAAAGGCCGATTTGTATATTTACAAAGTCTTCTTCTATCAAATTATTGTCAATCGTTCCTCTTTGACCAATCTCAATACCAATGTTGGCATTTGAGAAAAACTGACCGACAGGTAAACCAAGTCCAAAAGATATGCCAAACTCATCAATAGCCGAACCATTTATCTTCATACCTGTATTTTCTGAATAAATCCCCGCCCGATAAGTGATTCTTTTGTAGTACCTTCTGAAGCTGTCATACTTTGGTATGAAATAACCGCCGAGACTGTAAGAAGTTGCGTCTTCATACTTGACGTTTCCTATAGAAATGAGCGGATTTGAAAACTGACTCGTTTGAGTGTGAGATATTTCTGTTCCTAAAAACCATTTTCGTGGACTACCGATTCCTATTCCAAATGTACTTCTCGAAGGTAATGTAAGGTTCGTTTCGGCCAATCCTAGTCCACTTAAATCTGCATCCAAAGTATTCACAACGATACTTTGGCCGGAAGCTTGAAGCACTCTTAAGGTAGCATAACTTCTCACGTTGATTGAGTTCAATTTAGCACTTTTGGTATAAGTAGCGCCTGCATACAAGTTCAGCTTTTCACTTATTTTTTTGTCGTAATGTAAACCAAAAGTAAAGCTCAAACCACTTAAATCGGATCGGTTAAGTTCTTGACTCTGATATTGTAAAAGTTCTCCATCCCCATCATAATCGAAAGCCAATTCCTCATTAATGATATTTCCAAAGTTATATTGAAATTCAACACCACCTCGTAAGGCATCGCTAAAACGGTAGCCGACACCCAAGAATACTTTATTAAGTCCGCCCTCACCATTAAAACGCTCGGCTAATTCGTCACTTGCATTTAGAGTTTCTAAATTATATCCGACAGCCGTGTAAGGCATCATTCCAAAACCAAAACCAAATTTTCCTGTAGGAATACGAACAGCAAAATAGTCAAAACTTGTATTTTGAGCTGCTTCGGAAGCACTTGCGCTGCTGAGGTTAGCCGTGCTTCTACTGCCACCAACAGTATAGGTGATGATTTGCCCCTCATTTTCAAGTCCTGAGAATTTGTACCCGCCATAAGTTGCAGGATTCGAAAGGTTGAAGTGGATACTGTCCGCTAGGAAAGATATACGCCCCATGCTTCTGTTTTCGACAGTGCCTTTAAATTTAAGACTTCCAATACCATAATAAGAATATGGCGACGCCGTGGTCGTTTGGGCTTGTGTTGAAAACGACAACAGTGCAAGCATTGAAAATAGGCAAAGGTGTTTTAAGGTCATGAATTCTGATCTAAAATAGCATTGAGTCCCTCTAACAGGAAATTTTGACGGACAAATATGCCACTTTTTAATTGCTTAAACAAAAATTCCGCATCACCCCCTGTTAAAATAACTGTTAAATTTTCATATTCTTTTTTAAACCGTTTGATTTGATTTTCAATTTCAGCTATAACACCTCCGACTACGCCTTGGTGTATGGCCTGAGATGTTGATTTGCCAACAAGGTTTTTAGGCCGCTGAGGTTTTAATCTTGGAAGTGCTGCGGTGTAATCGTTGAGGGCTCTGTATCGCATGGAAATTCCTGGGCTTATTGATCCACCAAGAAATGAATGATTTGCGTTTAAAAAATCGAAAGTGATACAACTTCCGGCATCGATAATTAAAATGTTACTATGAGGGAAAAGATTTCTTCCTGCTGATGCTAGCGCAATGCGGTCAATGCCTAATGATTGTGGTGTAAGGTAATTTATGGTAATTGGTAACTTGCTTTGATGATTCAAATAAAAAAGTGGAAATATTTCCCAGTTTGCAAGTAATGAAGCACCTCTTTTTGTGACGTCGGCAACGATTCCCTTATTTAATTTTGGATGTTTCAAAGCCAAATTATGTAGTTCATTACGCAACTCGTCATGTGACGATTCTCCAGAAAATAAGATATCATTTCCTTCAAAAACAGCGAATTTAGCACGAGAATTGCCAATATCGATAGCCAGTTTCATATTATGAAATTTGCTGTAAAAGTACGAAACTAGAAATTACATTATTCTTTTGGGCAATTTTAAAATACCGACTATATTTGCTGCCGCTTCAAAGAGGTACCTTAGCTCAGTTGGTAGAGCAACGGACTGAAAATCCGTGTGTCCCTGGTTCGATTCCTGGAGGTACCACTCAAACCCACTCAATTAGAGTGGGTTTTTAATTTTATACATGCCATCTTTTGACTTCGGGTTAGAAAAGAAGAAATATATTTCGGATTGATTTTAATTGAAATTGCCTATTTCAGGTTTGTTAGCATATCGGAAACAAGCCTGTCGAGATCAATTTGAGATTTCCAATTCCAATCGAAAGCAGACTCAGAATCGTCTATTGTGTTGGGCCATGAGTCTGCGATATGTTGTCTGAAGTCTGGCGCATAAGAGATTTTGAATTCGGGAATGTAAAGTTTAATGGCATCTGCCAATTCTGAGGGCGTAAAGCTCATTCCAGCAATATTATAGGCCTTAAACTTTTCCACATGATCTAGATTGGCAGTCATTAGTTCTATAGTGGCGCGAATGGCATCGGTCATGTGCATCATCGGCAGCATGGTATTAGCTTCTAAAAAACAGTTATAGACCCTGGTTTTTAAAGCATCATGAAATATGGCAACAGCATAATCAGTTGTACCACCGCCTGGTTGTGCTTTCCAACTAATGAGTCCTGGGTATCGGATACTTCTAACGTCTACACCATACTTTTCTTGGTAATATGCACACCAATGTTCTCCAGCCAGTTTTGAAATTCCGTAAACAGTACCAGGATCCATTGGGCCTGATTGAGGAGTATTTATTTTGGAGCTTGATGGTCCGAAAACTGCGATACTTGAAGGCCAAAAAATCTTCCAAATAAGACCGACTTTTGCCATTTCCAAAACGCTCAATAAACTGGTCATATTTAGATGCCAAGCTTTTTGAGGCACTTTTTCGGCGGTAGCACTAAGCATTGCCGCCAATAAATAAACTGTATTTACTTGATGCTTTTTAATACAATTAATAATCGCATCAGCATCTGTTGCGTCAAGAATCTCAAAAGGTCCTTCGATTGATGAGCTATTGTTTGGAGAATTTAAATCTGAGGCTATAACTTGATTCACCCCGTGTATTGCTCTGAGAGTTTGAGTCAATTCAGTCCCAATTTGTCCAGAGGCACCAATAATGAGAATTTTCGGAATCATAAACGATCTAATTTTACAAAAGTACAATTATATTTTAACGGTTATTAATTTTCTTAGTCAATGGATTCAGTAAAAAGACCTAATTTTGTTTTTAATATGAAAGGTAAATCTATTCTTCTAATTTTGAATTTATCGACTGTTTTAATTGGATGTCATTCTAATTCCAATGATTCTTCGACTCCCGAACTGATGGAACCCGAAGTAATACAAGTTGTTGATGCTTATTCTGCGTTAGAAGTCACTCTTACTTCGCAGGCTCAAATTCAGTCTGCTAGTTGGATGTCATTCAGTACTTGGCGTCAGCACGTTCGATTACTTAAAGAAGATGATGATTTATTCTTCAACAGTGAAATGCCTGCAATAGCAAATTTTTTCACTGAATTGGAAAATGCAATTCCAGAGTCAATAGCATCAACTGGTCTCACTGGACGGTTGAAGGTTGTTAAAACCAATGCATTGGCTTTTAGAGAAACGCTCTCCCTTTTCGGTAAAGAAGATGTTCAAACCGCTTCTGCCCGTTATTCTCTCTTAATCTCCCACAACAACCTACTTCAATTCATCAACCAAACGGTTGAAAAAAACGCACTCCCAGATTTTAATGGACCTACCAAATTAAATTAAAAAGGTAAAACTAATAAAAATCACTCATGCGGAATTTTCTTTTAATCATTGGGACCCTGTTCCTAGCAGGACCAACTTTTGCTCAATTTAACGCTGCCGCTCCGTGGATGACCTCTTTCAATCAAGAAGACTTGAAGTCAAATCGCGTAAGGTTTTATGATATTGTAGATGCATTCAATGCTTACTGGGAAACAAGAGATCCTGATGCGAAGGGTAGTGGCTACAAACCCTTTAAACGTTGGGAAAGTTATTGGGAAAATTTTGTCGATCAAGATGGATATCTGCCCTCATCTAATGACATATGGCAAACTTTTCAATCGAAAAAATTATTGTCTGAAACTCGCTCAAATCGAGCAATAAGTGACTGGCAGCCCTATGGGCCGTTTTCACATGTCAATACGGGCTCTTGGTCGTCTGGACAGGGTCGAATTAATGTAGCCGTTCAAGATCCAAACAACGGACTGGTTTACTATGCAGGTGCCCCAGCTGGTGGGGTTTGGAAGTCCACAGATGGGGGTGAAAATTGGATGCCTCTGTCTGATGATTTGGGACAAATTGGAGTTTCTGGAATTGCAGTTGATTTTAACGACTCGAATATCGTTTATATTGCCACAGGCGATGATGATGCGGGAGATTCATATTCTATTGGCGTATTTAAATCGACTGATGGTGGCATGACTTGGCAAGAAACGGGGTTAAATGCCACTAATTCACCTAACAATACAACCGACTTATTTATCAATCCGAATGATTCGAATGTTTTGTGGCTGGCATCGGCCGGAGGAGTTTATAAATCAACGGACGCAGGAGCTACCTGGAATGTAAAAATCTCTGGAAACTTTAAGGCGCTTGATATCAAACCAGGTGATCCGAGTGTGGTATATGCAATGACATCAGATCAGTTTTTTAGATCTACAGATGGAGGAGAGACATTCGTTCAAACTACTTCTGGTCTTCCTGTGAGCGCAGGTCGACTAGCAATGGATGTCACGCCGGCAAACCCAGAAGTGGTCTATGTACTCGCTGCAAACGGTAGTAATAATTTTGGCGGTGTATTTAAATCAACAGACAGTGGTGAAACTTTCGTTCAAACCGCTGCGCCTTTAGCAGTCAACATTCTCGAGTCCTCTCAAGCTTGGTATGATTTGGCCATTGCTGTATCTGCTAATGATGAAAATAAAGTTTTTACTGGTTGTCTCAATATTTGGCGGTCAACTGATGGAGGAGATTCGTTTACAAAATTAAACTCATGGAGCAATCCATCGCAAGCCACATATACTCATGCTGATATTCACTACATGCAGTATTTTGGCGATACTTTTTTTGTAGGTTCTGACGGAGGTATTTATAGATCGTTTAATGATGGCGATAATTTTGCAGACTTAACAGAAGGCATTCAAGTGAGTCAATTTTATCGTTTGGCCGTGGCTGAATCCGATTCAAATTTGATGATTGGTGGTTTACAAGATAATGGTGGTTATGGTTATAGCAATAACACTTGGAATAATTATTATGGTGCCGATGGGATGGACACCGCAATAAACCCTAATGATCCAAATATTTATTATGGTTTTATACAAAATGGTGGAAACTTATATGTATCGAACGATGCGGGCGCTTCTCTACAACAAGTGATTGGCGGTCCAGCAAGCGGTAATTGGATCACACCTCTGTCAATTAATCCTGAAGGAGAACTTTTTGCAGGATACTCAAGACTATTTAAATTGGTAGGTGATTCCTTTCAAGCGGTTTCAACCGAATTAGGTTCGAATATTGACTGTTTGGAATTAGATCCAAGTAATTCCGACATCATCTATGTGGCATTAAATAATATCCTCCGTAAAAGTACTGATGGTGGAGAAAATTTCACTGCAGTAGCACTTCTAACTTCTAACATCACATCCATTGAAGTTAATAATAACGACAACAATATTGTTTATGTCACCACAAGCGGAACAGGTGGGCAGGTTTTAAGATCAACAAATGGCGGATTGAATTTTGATGATATCACTAGCGGCTTGCCTTTTATTTCTAAAAATGTGATAAAACATCGCGCAGAAGACCCCGCAGAATCTATTTATGTTGGAACCAGTTTAGGTGTTTATAGCTATGACGATCAAACAGGCGTTTGGGAAGCTTTTGACACCAATTTGCCCAATGTTTCTGTCAGAGATTTAGAGATTAATATTCTTGATGGTAATATTACTGCAGCCACATATGGTCGGGGAGTATGGCGAAGTGTGCTTCCTGAAGTAGAAGCACCTGCCAATGATATTAAATTGGCTGACATTTCTAGTCCCGTAGGACATCAAACTAATTGTGATCCTATTTTTATACCCCAAATTAATATCAAGAATAATGGATCTGAGGAAATTTCAAGTTTCGACTTGATCTATTTTTATGATACCGATTCGCCTGTAACTTCAAATTTTAATACTACCATTGCTCCAGGTGCAACGATTTCAATTGATTTACCTCAGGTTACACTATCGGTTGGAGAGCATATTTTGAACGTTGAAGCAAGTATCGCTAATGATGCTTTTGAAACTAATAATTCTCGTGAAGTTGCCTTTTCAGTTAATGCTTCGGGCGTGTTGAATGAAGTCAATACACTTGAAAACGATGCTCAAAATTTATTAGCGTTTAATGAAAGTGACGACAACGTGTTATTCCAACGCGGTGTGCCATCGGGCATATTTTTAAATGATAGTAGCTCTGGGACACAGGCATATGCAACTAACTTGTCAGGGAATTATCCCGATATGACCATTGCTTATTTGTATAGCGCTTGTTATGATTTGACAAACATTTCAGATCCAATTTTACAATTTGATATGGCATTTGAATTGGAACCAGATTGGGATCTTATTTACATGCAATATTCAACAGATATAGGTGAAACATGGGAAATTTTGGGTAATGCAAATGATTCAAATTGGTACAACAGTTCTCGATTGTCAGGTGATGGTGTTGCCAATAATTGCTATAATTGTGTCGGTGCGCAATGGACAGGAACAGAACTGTCATTGACCCAATACAGTTATAATCTTGCAGCTTTTGAAGGAAGCGATAAATTTATGGTGAGGTTTGTTTTTCATTCTGATCAATCGGTAACTGAAGAAGGTGTGGTCATCGATGATATCGTGGTGAGTTCAGCCCTGTCTACCCAAAATTTTAGGGAAAATCAGTTTACATTCTATCCCAATCCCACTTCGAGTGACGTGACTATTAAATTGTCTCAAACTGCGAGCTTCAGATATACCATAACCGATCTAACAGGAAAAGTCATTTCCCAACCGGGGACAGTATTTTTGACGGATCATTTGACAATATCACTCGAAGATGTTTCAGTTGGTTTATATTTTATTACCTTAGATTTTCATCAAGGAGAAAAAGTAACAAAGAAATTGATTAAGCAATAGAATCTTTATTTTGAATAATTAACAAAGCCCTCGTCTGAGGGCTTTGTCGTTTATAGTGGTCATATAATTCTAACAATATTTATTCAACAAACTAGCAGCCAACCAATTTGATTTTTTTTATTAAATTTATCAATCCTAAATCTATATTACTATGAAACTATACTACTCACTAGGCTTTAGCCTATTCTTTTCAATCCTTTCTTTTGGACAATTTAACAGTAATGCGCCATGGATGGCACAATTTAATCAGGAAGATCTAAAATCAAATAGAATACGTTTTCAAGAAATTGTAGATGCCTTTGATGCTTATTGGTAGACAAGAGATCCAGAAGTTAGAGGAAGTGGCTACAAGCCATTTAAAAGATGGGAGAACCATTGGAAAAACTATGTAAATCAAGACGGATTTATTCCATCTTCTGCAGAATTGTGGCAAACTTTTCTCGAAGACCAATCGACTGCTCAAATTAGACAAAATCGGTTAGTCAGTAATTGGCAACCAATGGGTCCATTTTCTCATTTAAACACTGGATCGTGGTCGTCTGGTCAAGGGCGTGTCAATGTGTTAGTAAGGGATCCCAGTAATGCCAATGTATATTATGTCGGAGCACCATCTGGAGGGATTTGGAAATCATCGGATTCAGGCCAAACTTGGACACCTCTTTCAGATCAATTGGCGCAAATCGGCGTGTCTGGTATCGCGGTAGATTATAACGATTCTAACATCATTTATATCGCTACTGGCGATGATGATGCGAATGACTCTTATTCAATTGGAATATTAAGATCTACTGATGGTGGAATGACTTGGAATGAGACTGGAATGAATGCAAGTAACGCTCCAGGCACGACAACTGATTTATTTATTAACCCTGATAATTCAAATATGCTTTGGGTAGCCACATCAAGTGGAATATATAAAACCATTGATGCAGGATCGACATGGCAGATGAAAAAAAGCGGTGATTTTAAAGCCTTAGATATAAAACCAGGAGATCCAAGCGTGATTTATGCCTTAAGATCAAACCAAATGTACCGGTCTTCAGATAGTGGAGATACATTTAGCCAAGTTACAGCAGGTGTTCCGACGGGCTCGGGAAGAATTGTTATGGATGTTACACCTGCAAATCCAAATGTGGTTTACCTTTTGTCTGTATTGAGTAATAACAATTTTCAAGGTGTTTATAAATCTATTGACAGTGGATTGTCGTTCACAAAAACAGCCGTTACCAATGATATTCTTGAGAGTTCACAAGCTTGGTTTGATCTTGCCATTGCCGTTTCTGCAACGGACGAAAATTCTGTTTTTGTTGGTTGTTTGAACGTTTGGAGATCGACTAATGGTGGTGATTCTTTTACGAAATTAAATTCATGGAGCACCCCAAATCAAGCCACTTACACGCATGCTGATATTCATTACATCCAGTTTTATGATAATGAACTCTTTGTTGGGTCTGATGGAGGGATATACCGATCAACCAATAATGGCGATGCTTTCACCGATCTGACAGCAGGACTTCAAATCGGACAATATTATAGAGTAGCAGTAGCACCTTCAGACTCGAATTTAATGTCTGGAGGTTTACAAGACAATGGAGGTTATGCTTTTAGTGGCGGTGTATGGAAAAACTATTTTGGAGCAGATGGTATGGACGCTGCGATTCACCCTCATAATTCGAACATTTATTATGGGTTCATTCAGTCAGGTAGTAATTTGTATATTACCAGTGATGCAGGTAATTCGCTTTTGGGAAGTGTTCCTCAGCCTGCTGGAGCGTTAGGAAATTGGGTAACACCACTCGAAATAAATAAGGAGGGTGAATTATTTGCAGGTTACAATGCGCTATATAAATTCGACGGGGAGGCTTTTCAAGCTGTTTCTGGTGGATTAGGTTCAAATATTGACTATCTTGAACTTGATCCATTGAATTCTGACATCATCTATGTTGCCAGCAACAGTATGCTAAAAAAGAGTACTGATCATGGCCAAACTTTTACCGCAGTCTCTTCGTTTAATTCAAACATCACTTCAGTAGAAGTCAATACAGAAAATAATGATATTATTTATGTGACCACCAGCGGCACTCAAGGTCAAGTGATGAGGTCAACAGATGGGGGAGACAACTTTTCAGATATAACTGGAAACTTGCCAAACGTAACAAAAAATGTTGTCAAACACCGTCCTGAAGATATTAACAATACTATTTATTTAGGAACTAGTCTGGGGGTTTATAGTTTTGACGATCTCACTCAAACTTGGGAATCTTTTGACACAAATCTTCCAAATGTTCAAGTTACTGATATAGAAATTAACGCTTTAGATGGAAATATAACGGCAGCTACATATGGCAGGGGCATTTGGAGAAGTGATTTGCCAGCTTCTACATCTGTCACAACAGACATTAAATTGTCCAAAATTAACGTTCCAGAGCAAAGTCTGATGAACTGTCAAACTGATGTTATCCCGCAAATAGAAATAGTAAATAATGGTACTGACACCATTGGTAGTTTTGATTTGATTTATTCTTATGACGATGGAGCACCGGTGACATATACTGTTAATTATACGATCAATGCAGGGGCTACTTTAGTTGTCGATTTGCCTCAAACAACTCAGACGAAAGGATTTCATATTTTACATGTTTCGGCGAATACATCAGGTGATACTTTCTCCTCAAACAATTCGAAATCAGCATCGTTTTGGATCAATTCAAACGCAGTAATTGACGAGGTAAATTCATTTGAAAGTAGTGATCAAGAGTTATTAGTATTAAGCGATAATACAGTGTGGGAACGAGGTGTGCCTGCTGGAATCATATTGAATCAATCGTCTGAAGGAGGAACTATGGCTTACGGTACAAATCTTGACGGAAATTATCCTGATGCGACTAAGGCGTATTTAGTCAGTGAATGTTATGATTTGACTGCTGTTTCAAATCCTATTTTGACCTTTGATATGGCATTTGATTTTGAAAATGATTGGGATATTCTTTATGTTGAGTATTCCACAGACTTAGGTGTCACATGGCAAGTTCTTGGCTCTGCAAATGACCCAGATTGGTATAATAGTGCTAGGATAAATGGTGACGGCATTGCAGATAATTGTCACAATTGTATTGGAAGTCAATGGACTGGTTTGTCGTCCACTTTAACAGAATATCGTTATGATCTTTCTGCCTTTTTTTCAGAGTCAAATTTCATTTTTCGTTTCGTTTTTATTTCAGATCAAACTATAAATAAAGAGGGTGCTGTGGTGGACAATCTCAACGTGCGGTCAGGCTTAGGGATTAAAAATTTAGATGAGAAAAGCTTTATAGTCTATCCTAATCCAACAACAGGAGATGTGACCATTAAGTTGGCACAGCCATTAGATTTTGGATATAAGATCATCGACATCACTGGAAAAATTGTCGTTTCAGTCGATGGACTTGAAAATAAAGACACCATTTCTGTGCCTATGCAAAATCTGCATTCGGGATTTTATTTGATCACAATTGAAACGAGAGAAGGGCAGCAGTTGACGAAAAAGTTGGTAAAACGTTAATATTAAGAACAATAAAAAAAGCCCTCTTTGAGGGCTTTTTTTTCATTCTTTTATTTGTTGTTCTTTTCTGCTAATAAGAGCATTTTTACTTATTGCGGCCAAATTAAAATTAGGGTCAGAGGCCAATGCGATGTCAAGCTTGGCTATTGCTTTGTCTATATTTGTTTCAGGATTCTCTCTAAAAATTAATATACCCTCTAAATAAGTAAATGCACTTTTCTGACTCACTTGATAAGGCTGCTGGGTATCATAATATGTATGCATCATTTCATCTGTACTGTTCGCCAATCCATAAGTAATTTTCATACGAGCCCCAGTTAAATCATCACTTTGAATTTTTAAGTCTGCTATCTCATATGCGATGGCTGGGTTTGGTTGTTTTAAAAATAACTTTTCAAATTGAGCTAAAGCCAATTCATTTTGACCAAGAGCCTGTAGTGAAATGGCTTTAATTTCGACAGCGAGCATTGAGTCGTTTTCATCAACCTCAATTCCAATTGTATTCAAGGCTTGTATGTGCTTATTGTCATTCATGTAATAGGCGGCTAAGGTGTCTTTTCGAGCGTCAGAAGGTGATAGTAGGTTGAGATGGGTTAAAGCGCTGATAATACCTTGCACATCACCTTGAGCCTTCATTTGTTGATAATAGTTCTCGAAATGCGCTGAGAGGACACCATTATTTTGAGATGATACCAAAGGACTAATGGCTAAAGCCATAATCAAAAAGGCTATTGATTTTTTCATATTATTATTATTATTATTTGGTCAAAATTAATTGATTTGATGATGATTTTAAAAGACCTTTCGATAATTTTAACGTTATGCAGATAAAATTGTTACCATTAACACATCATCTACCTTATTAATTTTTAAAACACCATTTTTGGTTAACGATTTTATACTCTTATCCCATGCTTTATTGCTAAGATTGGCCAATTCTTTGAGTTCTTGAAGAACCATCTTCTCGCGAGGTTTTAACAAATCATGAATGATTTTCTCACTCTCAGACATTTCATATAACCGCTGCTCTGGCTTCATTTGTGGGAAGAATAGTACTTCTTGAATCGATGGATTATTGGTCAAAAACATCAACAAACGATCCATGCCAATGCCCATTCCCGAAGTCGGCGGCATACCGTATTCTAAAGCTCTTAAGAAGTCTTCGTCTATCGATTTAGTGGCTTCCTCGTCGCCTTGTTCCGCAAGTTTCATTTGAGCTACAAAACGTTCCCTTTGGTCGATAGGATCGTTTAGCTCACTATAGGCATTCGCAATCTCTTTTCCGCAAACCATCAACTCAAAACGCTCTGTGAGCTCTGGATTGCTGCGATGAACTTTGGTCAGCGGACTCATTTCTTTAGGGTAATCAGTGATGTAGGTTGGTTGAATGTAGAGAGGCTCACATTTTGCGCCAAAAATTTCATCAATCAATTTACCACAACCCATAGTTCGATCAACATCAATACCCATATCTTTAGCTGCGTCAAATAGCTCATCTTGAGTTTTTCCAGAAATGTCAAAACCTGTATGTGTTTTTATAGCATCCGTCATGGTAATTCTTGGATAGGGTGCCTTAAAATTTATTGTATGGTCACCAAAGGTTACTACAGTTGAGCCATTCACCACCGTAGCGCAATACTCCAGAAGCTGCTCACAAAAATCCATCATCCAATTATAGTCTTTATAGGCTACATAGATTTCCATAGCCGTAAACTCTGGATTGTGCGTGCGATCCATACCTTCATTCCTGAAGTTTTTTGAAAATTCATAAACTCCGTCGAATCCCCCTACAATCAGTCTTTTTAGGTAAAGTTCGTTCGCAATTCTTAAGTAAAGAGGTATATTTAAACTGTTGTGATGAGTCACAAATGGACGCGCTGCAGCACCACCAGCAATGGGCTGAAGAACAGGGGTCTCAACCTCAAAGTAGCCTGCCTCATTGAAAAAATGGCGCATGGCGTTAAATAGTTTGGTCCGTTTTATAAAGACAGACTTTACATGTGGATTAACAACCAGGTCAGCGTAACGTTGACGGTAACGTTGTTCAGGGTCATTGAAGGCATCGTGAATATTCCCCTCAGAATCCTCTTTCGGTAATGGGAGTGGTTTGAGAGTTTTTGAAAGTAATTTGAAAGCCTTTACCATAACAGTTTTTTCGCCTACCTGAGTGGTAAATAATTGACCCTCTATGCCTATAAAATCACCAATATCAAGAAGTTTTTTATATACCTCATTATATGAGGTCTTGTCCTCATCAGGACAAATTTCATCCCGATTAAAATAGACTTGAATGCGTCCTGAACTATCTTGCAATTCTGCAAACGAAGCCTTGCCTTGAATACGTCTCGACATTAACCGTCCAGCAATACAAACGTTTTGCCCCTCTTGAAAATGTTCAAGAATAGTTTTCGACAAATGTGTTACGGAATAGGCTTCAGCAGGATATGGATTGATGCCCATTTTTTGTAATTCCTGTAATTTTTCGCGTCTGACTAATTCTTGCTCTGACAATGACATATATTTGTTGGATATTTATGTGAGCAAAGATAGTTACAATTAAAATCGATATCAAACGAATGATTATTTTAGCAAAAGGTTAAACGAAAGGCACATTTCATATGAGTATATTTAGAGTTATCTTATCGATTGTATTTCCTCCTTTGGCAGTAATCGACAAGGGTTGCGGTTCCACGTTGATAGTATTTCTGCTCACTTTATGCGGTTGGGTTCCGGGCGTTATTGCAGCCTTAGTTATTATCAATAATCCAGACCGATGAATAATAATCAACCACAAAACCGTAATATTTTTTGCACGGATATTGGGTTGGTCGATTACCAAAAGGCGTGGGATTATCAAGAAAAATTGTTCCAAGGAATCGTCGATGGTAAAATAAAAAACCGGCGAGAGAATGCCGGAATAACTACCTCAAATTATTTTATTCTCGTGGAACATCCTCATGTTTATACTCTCGGAAAAAGTGGGGATTTATCACATTTACTAATTGATGAGAGGCAACTAAAACTAAAAGGGGCGAGTTATTATAAAATTAACCGTGGTGGTGATATTACATATCACGGTCCTGGCCAAATTGTGGGCTATCCTATTTTCGATCTCGATCATTTTTTTACGGACATCCATCGTTTTCTTAGAACTTTGGAGGATGTGATCATCTTGACCTTGGCCGATTTTGATTTGATTGGGGATCGCAGTCCCGGAGAAACTGGCGTATGGATTGATGTAGGCACTCCTTTTGCACGGAAAATTTGTGCCATGGGTGTAAGAGCAAGTCGTTGGGTAACCATGCATGGTTTTGCGCTAAACGTGAATCCAGATATGAGTTATTTTGATAACATTGTGCCCTGTGGTATCTTAGGGAAGGGTGTCACTTCGATGCAAAAAGAACTTAATAAATACGTTGATATCCATGACGTAAAGCAGCATATTAAAAAACACATTTCAACATGTTTTGAAGCGGCTCTATTAGATGTAAATCCTACTGATATTGATAAAAAATAATTGAATTATCATCACCAAGAGTGACCAATTGAAAACCACCTTTTTTCAATATTCTCATGTCAAAAATTGAACTCCCGTAGGCTGGAAAGTCTGGTATCAAATTACCTTTAAAGTCATACAAATAGATTTGATTCGCCTGTAAATCAGTAACACCCACGAACATATTATCATGGTTGCGCCATACTTTTGGTGGCGAATAATTCCCAAAAGGTAGTTCAATTTTTATTTCGTTGATTTTTAAAATATTTTCACTCATGGTGATAAGACTCTTACCTAATGCAGTAAAACTATGATCGGAATTTAAGGACAAAGGCGTTTTGTCAATCGACCCATTGAGGTCAATTTGGAATAATTCTCCACTGGTAGTGGTTCCAGTAAAATGGTTGTTGAATACGGTAATTGGAGCTTGAGAGAATTGGATTTTGGACTTTACAACAATCCGATCTTCACCGATCCGATTTAATATCTTTATACGATCTTCATCTGTTTTGAATACTATATAATCTTTGCCTCCAATTCGATGATGAACTGGTTTGAAACGAATAAGGCGATTATTTGACTTGTACTTAAATCCTTTAACACGCTTGGATTGAACATCTATCAAAAACAGCTCTTTGCCTTGCACTACTGTTATCCGGTATTCTTTTTTTTGATCGTAATCAAAAACAGCTAGAGGTTGCGTTATGGGTTCTGTCAATTGTAGCGGAAAAGGTGCTACGTCATTGCCATTAATGTCAATAATATAAATGGATTGTGAAGTGGTAAAAGCCATTTGTAGACGTCCGTTTTTGTAGATGTCGAGCTGTTCAATAGCACCCAAAATTTCACCGTCAAGTGTTTTTTGCCATTTTAAAGTGCCTTTTGGCGAAATATATTTAAGTCTATTATTTTCATCCTGCACCACAATATCATATGTGCTTGTTTTGTGGTTAAAAACCAATTGTGGGTTACCGATAAGTCTTTCATCAGATTTCAAACTAAATTGTTCCGTCAAACCTTTTTCTGTACTTGTTGTAGATGTTTCAAACAACAAACCATCAATAAAATAGAAAGAGGTGTCCGAGGTCAATTGAGAGACGATTTCTCTCGTGATAGTGTTTGAAGTTTGACCAATCTCTTTAAAAAATGTCAGCGCAGTATTTTTTTGTTTAAACGCAAAAATATCTGCAGTACTGCCCAAGGTTTCGTTTATTCCATTTTGAATTAATTTAGTATTCAGAGAACTATCATTTTGAGAGGTTGAGATGATAGCTTCAAGCGCATCAATCGATTCTCCAACCGCAATGATATTGTCAAAAACACAATAGACACTCCAAGAGTTTTCCGGAGCAATTGTTTTGAAAATGGCATTTTTTGCGAAATCGTCCAAAACAAAAATATCCTGATTTCTAAATGTCCCAACGGACTCGCTTCCATTACTAATTTGAGATAATGTGTTAGAAGTCAGATTAGACTTAAAAAGTCCTATCATTTGGCCATCAAATTTCATTAATCCCCATTGAGTTATGCTGTTCATAAATGTTTTAAGCGGGGCAGCGTTTTGTTCCGACATGTCCATTGTAAAACGCTCAAGAGTATTTGAGTTGGACGTGAAATCCAAGTAAGATTCAACATTTTTTGGAACAAAGGCCGTGAGCAATTCTGTCGTATTTGGCTCAGACGGCAATTGTTCATACCTATGCTGCTGCTTTCTTCCAACTAATTCCCATCGAACGCTATCGCCATCGGCATATACATCTACAAGAACCAGCCCTGCAAATATTGAGTCGGGTATTTCAAAAAGCTGACCAGCATATTGATTGGCAATATTAGGTTTGATGACCATAGAGAATGTAGCACGTTCGCTACTCGATTTAAATACATTTTTATAGGCCAATCCTCCACTGTTGTTCTGAGGCAAATTTAAATTCACTGCGTCAGGTATGACAACAGAAGACATTAAGCTATCAGATTTAATACCGATTAGGCCTGATCTGTTTTGATCTGTTGTGTTTAAATGATCAATATGACTAATGAGTTCTGGAGAAATTATTGAGGCTAATATCTCGTTATTGGAAATAGCACTTTTCAATAGTTCAGCATCATTTACTTTAATGACGAGATCAGTTGACTCAGGTATATAGTTAAAAGGATCGTATATGTCTGAGGACCCTCGCTGGCATCCAATAGCTAATAGTGCAACACAAGAAGTTAAAATCAAATTTCGCATCCTCAAAATTACTAAAAATCCAAATCGATTTCGTTGGCTAGTAACTTAAAAGATTGTCTATGGTATTTACATGGTCCATGCCTCTTGATTCCCGAGCGATGTCCAAAGGTAGGGTAGCCTTTGTTCTTATCCCATTGATAGTATGGGAACTCAGTATGAATTTCCGTCATGTAAGCGTCACGAGCTGTTTTCGCTAAAATTGAAGCTGCAGCAATATTCATATATTTTTCATCACCCTTTATTATTGTTTGATGAGGAATCATTTGATAAGACTTAAAACGATTGCCATCTACGGCAATAAATTCAGGTATAATTTTTAATTTATTAATAGCCATGTGCATGGCTAAAATGGAGGCGTTTAGAATGTTGATATCATCTATCTTTTTGGGAAAGACATGGGCGATACTATAGGCAATGGCATTATTTCGGATATCTTTAGCTAAGGCTAAACGTAATTTATGACCCATTTGTTTAGAATCGTTGAGCTGCGAATTTTTGTAATTGGCAGGGAGTATTACTGCTCCCGCCGTTACTGGGCCTGCTAAGCAACCGCGACCGGATTCATCAGTGCCGCATTCCAAAATAAACTTAGAATATTTGAGTTTTAACATTTGACTATTTTTGCATGGAGATGAATGTGGTTACATTTGCAAGCACCTGCGAATTCAAAGAAATAAAATTTATGGTAATTAAATCGGATTTTGCTTTTAGTATTTTATTCATCTTGATGATTTTTACCTTTGACAGTTGGTCTCAGGTGCCGACCGAATTTATTCGTCCAGTTGGAAAAGATAAGCAAATAGAATCAAACCCAGAAGGTCAGCGATTTGGCGACTCCATCAGTATGGGAAGCGCTACCTCCAGAGTTACTTTTAAAAAAGCTAAAATTACAGATTATCATTACTTCTCGCATCTTAATGACAGTGTAGTTGTCGATACCACTTTGAATCTAATTAAAGATCTGAAGTTTAATTATTTGAGAGAAGATGATTTTGACTTAATGCCGTTTGCAAATATGGGTCAAACCTATAACACATTGAGTTATCACTTTAGCGAGTGGGATTGGATGCCAAAATTTGGAGCCAATTCTAAACAATTTGATTTTAAAGACATAAATGATATGCGATATTATCAAGTAGCGACACCGCTTACTGATTTGGCTTTTAAAACTGCTTTCAAGCAAGGTCAAATGCTCGATGCACTTTTTACCGCAAACACAATGAAACGCTTTAACTATTCTATAGGTTACAAGGGCGTTAGGTCTTTGGGAAATTATCAACATGCGCTAACCAGTGCAGGATTTTTTAGATTCACAGCTCACTATACTAATCCAAATAAACGTTATCATTTTAAGGCTCATGTCGCTATGCAAGATATCCTAAATCAAGAAAATGGAGGTATAAGTAACGAAGATTTGATAAATTTTGAAAATGGAGACCCTGAGTTTATTGATCGTGCTGTTTTTGATCCGCTTTTTGAAGATGCAGAGGCAAAATTGATTGGCAAAAGATTTTATCTGAATCAAAATTATGTTTTAGTGCGCCCCAAAGATAGTTTAACTGATCGGAGTTTAGTTTTAAGCAATACCACCTATATTGATAATAAGAATTATGAGTTCACTCAGGCAAGTCCTTATGACGCTTATGGATCAGTCACATCAATGGGAACCATTAAAGATCAAAACTACTTAAAAAGATTCTACACTGATTTTAATGTTAGCTTTTCATCATCTGCTTTAGGTCGATTAAAAGGTGCGTTGTCATTGAGCAATTACTCTAATGGACATGAAAATCTATTTATCGATGAAAACACCACAGGTTCTGAAGTGGTTAAGGGGAGTTTGGTGGCGTTGAATGGAAGTTATGACAATCAGATTGGTAGATTTGAACTTCAATCAAAAGCAGGCGTCATTTTATCAGGTAATGAAAGTGGTTACCGTCTAGATGGTAATTTATCTTTTAAATGGAACGATAAGTTTAGCCTTAAAGCAGGAGCTTACAGTCATTCGGTTGCGCCAGGTTTTAACCTTCAAAACTATCGAAGCGCTTACACGAGATACAATTGGACCACTAGCTTGAATAATCAAAAAACAAATGGTTTATACTTTGAAATGAAGGCGCCAGAACTTATTGATATTAAAGCCGATGCCTCTGTAGTTAATGATTATTTCTATTTCGGAAAAGTTAATGGACTAAACGACATAAAGCCAATGCAATATGGTCAGTCAATTTTTTACCTCCGAATTAAAGCCTCTCGGGAAGATCGTTTTGGTAAATTCTTTTGGAATAACACCCTTCGTTATCAAAATACTGGAGACCAAACTTTTCTAAATGTTCCTGATTGGCAGGTCAGAAGTACCTTTTATTTCTCTGACGAAATATTTGATAAGGCCATGGTGCTTCAAACTGGAATCACCTTAAATATGTTTTCATCCTATCATATGAATGGGTACGACCCAGTTTTGTCTGAATTCTTTAGTCAAAATACCGAAACCTATGGCGGATTTCCGCGACTCGACTTTTTCGTGAATGCAAAAGTGCGCCAAACTCGTATATTTCTAAAAGCAGAGCACTTCAATTCGGCTTGGACAGGTTATAATTACTACAGTGCTCCTAATCATCCATACCGCGATTTTACTGTACGTTTCGGACTTGTTTGGAATTTCTTTTTATGAAATCAAAAAATAAACAAAAAATAAAGGGATAAACTTTGGATGTTGGATAAATAAGGTTTTATATTTGCAGCCGCTAAAAACGGGAGAGGTTTTGTTTTTAGATAAAAAAGGAATTAAAAAAGA
>Ga0115570_10000789_pt1 | contig 25949 bp, 25 predicted proteins | sample COGITO_mtgs_1205_3_FD_87294 | JGI IMG/M metagenome (GOLD analysis project Ga0115570, IMG submission 87294) | Pelagic marine microbial communities from North Sea - COGITO_mtgs_120524 | ecosystem: Environmental > Aquatic > Marine > Epipelagic | place: Germany:Helgoland, sampling site Kabeltonne... | reverse complement strand
TCGCAGGACTTAGCGCTAGAGTTAAAGAGCTAACCGGCAAAAAAGTAAATACCCAGGTGCTAGAGCAAATGCCGGATGAAAAGCGTGAGCAATGCCTACTGGTCTGGGAAAAAGCGGCCGAACAATGATTGCCCGGTTGCAAGCAAATTTTCCTGTTAATAGCCGGGATAAACAGACGGAAGACATCGTATTGACATGAAGAAAAAAGCAGTCGTAGTTTCCGGATACTTTAACCCCATTCATAAAGGGCACCTTGAGTATTTTAATAATGCCAAGGCAATAGCCGATGAGCTTTTTGTGATCGTAAACAACGATCACAAAAGAGCGCTGAAAGGCAGCAAGGAGTTTCAAAGCGAAGAGGAGCGCATGATTATCGTGTCAAACTTCAAAGCGGTGAATCAAGCAATTCTTTCTATAGATGAAGACCGTACGGTTTGTGCGACGCTGGAAAAGATTGCTAATGAATATGGTCAAGACTATGATCTAGCCTTTGCCAACGGCGGTGATCAAAACAATGAAACCATACCAGAACACCCAATCTGTAAAAAAAAAATTGGCATCGCCCTCATTGACGGTCTAGGAGATAAAGTACAATCGAGCAGTTGGTTGCTCAAGAAGTTATAATTAATGGAAAAGAAAATTGCAGTTATTGGATTAGGATATGTTGGCCTTCCTCTAGCAGTTGAGTTTGCTAAAAAATATCTAACCATTGGATTTGATATCAACACGAACCGTGTAAATGAGCTCATGTCAGGGCATGACCACACTTTAGAAGTTGAAGATGCTGATCTTAAGAAAGAGATCGTGTCAGATCTAATAGGCGTAGAGTCGAATGGTAAAGGACTGTATTGCACTACCGCTGTTGGTGACATTGAATCTGCGAACTTTTATATTGTCACAGTACCAACACCAACGGACAAGAACAAACGCCCCGTTCTTACACCGCTTATCAAAGCTTCTGAGAGCGTAGGTAAAGTCCTTAGAAAAGGAGATTATGTAATTTACGAAAGTACTGTTTATCCAGGTGTAACTGAAGATGAATGTGTTCCTGTACTTGAGCAGTGTTCAGGACTAAAGTTTAACGTTGACTTCTTTGTAGGGTATTCACCAGAGCGTATTAATCCAGGGGACAAAGAACGTACGGTAACTAAGATATTAAAGGTGACTTCAGGATCGACCCCAGATGCTGCTAAAGTCATTGATGATCTGTATAAGTCAGTGATTACTGCTGGTACACATCTTGCTCCTACAATTAAAGTAGCAGAGGCTTCTAAGGTTATTGAAAATAGCCAGCGTGATATTAATATCGCATTTGTAAATGAGCTAGCGAAGATTTTCAATAAACTAGAAATAGATACAAATGCAGTTCTCGAGGCAGCAGGAACTAAGTGGAATTTTTTGCCCTTCAAGCCAGGTCTTGTCGGAGGTCACTGTATAGGCGTAGATCCATATTACCTTGCTCAAAAGGCCCAGGAGTCGGGTTATTATCCTGAAATTATACTTGCGGGAAGACGAATTAACGATTCCATGGGCTCTTTTGTAGCGTCGGAAATCGTTAAGAAGATGGTTCAGAAAGACATTCCTGTAAAAGGCGCTAAAGCGCTATTGCTTGGTTTTACGTTCAAAGAGAACTGTCCAGATATCCGAAACACAAGGGTAATAGATATTTACCATGATTTGCTAGAGTACGGACTGGAGGTAACGGTCTATGATCCATGGGTTGATACAGAAGAGGTTAAACGAGAATTCGGAATTTCAGCTCTTAATAAGCAATCTGAACTAAAAGATGATTATTCCGCATTAATACTTGCGGTAAGTCATGATCAGTTTAGAGATTTAAACATTAGTGCTCTGAAAGGAGAGCAATCATTTGTCTATGATATCAAAGGATTCTTTCCAGAATCGTTAATTGATTCGAGATTGTAATATGAATCACGGTATGCTAGAATTAGTAGGTAGATCAAGCCCTCTTCTACAAACAGACATAAATAACAATGAAAAGTTATTAGTTGAGCATGTTGCTAGTTCAAAGTTTTTAGTAATAGGTGCAGCTGGCTCAATAGGTCAAGCGGTTACTAAGGAAATCTTCAAGCGAAACCCCAACAAACTTCATGCAGTTGACATAAGTGAGAATAATTTGGTTGAGTTAGTCCGTGATATTAGAAGTTCCTTGGGCTACATCGATGGTGATTTTAGGACTTTCGCTTTAGATGTTGGTTCGTGGCAGTATGATGCATTCATAGATTCTGATGGACAATATGATTATGTACTTAATCTTTCTGCCTTAAAGCATGTTCGTAGCGAAAAAGATGCATATACCCTGATGAGAATGATTGAGGTAAATATTCTCAACACATTAAAAACTATCGAGCAGAGCAAACTCAAAGGTGTAAAAAAATATTTCTGTGTCAGCACGGACAAGGCGGCAAATCCTGTGAATATGATGGGTGGGTCCAAAAGAATTATGGAAATGTTCTTGATGCGTGAAAGCGAGAATATTGACATTTCGACAGCACGCTTCGCTAACGTTGCTTTTTCAGACGGATCACTATTACACGGATTTAATCAACGTTTGGAGAAAAAACAGCCACTAGTTGCCCCAAGTGACGTGAAGCGTTATTTCGTGGTTCCACAAGAATCTGGCGAATTGTGTTTGCTGTCATCATTGCTAGGCGAGAATAGAGATATATTTTTTCCAAAATTGAGCGAGGAGTTACATTTAATCACATTTGCTGAGATTGCACAGAAATACTTGCGCAGTAAAGGTTTCGAACCATACCTATGTGAAAATGAAGACGAGGCACGAGATTTAATTAAGAAACTGCCTCAGCAAGGCAAGTGGCCTTGCTTATTTACTCCTTCAAACACCACAGGTGAAAAGGATTTTGAAGAGTTTTTTACTTCAAATGAGACTATTGACTTGGACAGATTTCAGAATCTGGGTATAGTTAAAAACGGTCTTGCAGACAATAGTGCTAAACTAGACTATTTCTTAAATACAATTTCCGAAATGCGAAAGCTAGGCAAATGGACAAAAGAAGAAATCGTTAGACTATTTCATGAGATGATCCCCGATTTTGGCCATGAAGAAAAGGGAAAGTATTTAGACAGTAAGATGTAAAATGAAGACAGATTCCTTCAATTCATTTGTTCGAGAGCTATACCAAAGCAAGGAAAAATATGTTCCTCTTCATGTGCCAGTATTTAATGGTAATGAGAAGGAGTATCTACTTGAAACAATTGATTCCACTTTTGTTTCTTCAGTAGGTAAATATGTCGACCAAGTCGAGTCCTTTTTAGCAGATTACACAAAGACATCTAAAGGGGTTGCTGTAGTAAATGGAACAGCGGCCATACAAGTCGCTCTTAGGCTAGTAGGAGTTAGTCCTAGCGATGAAGTGATTACCCAAGCCTTGACATTTGTGGCTACAGCAAATTCTATTTCGTACAATGGGGCAAAGCCAGTTTTCGTGGATGTCGACAAGGATACTATGGGGATGTCTCCGAAGGCATTAGAGGCATTTCTTGAAGAGTACGGAGAGAAAAGAGACCAAGGGGTTTACAACAGAAAGACAGGCAAACGAATTTCGGCTGTGTTACCAATGCACACGTTCGGATTCATGTGTCGAATATCAGAAATTCAAACTATATGTAATGAATGGGGCATACCCTGCGTGGAAGATGCCGCAGAGGCTTTGGGCTCTCAAAGCGAAGGCAAATCAGCGGGCAGTTTTGGATCTCTAGGGGCGTTTTCATTTAACGGAAATAAAATTATCACTGCTGGTGGTGGGGGCGTTATTGTGTCTAATGACCCCGAGTTGGGGATTAAAGCAAAGTATATAACGACTACAGCGAAAAGACCTCATGCATTCGACTACTACCATGATGAACTTGGTTATAACTTCAGAATGCCTAATGTAAACGCGGCTTTGCTTTTAGCTCAGTTAGAGAAACTCGAAGAATATAGAATTTCTAAGTCGTCAGTTTATGGCAAATATCAAAACTTCTTCAAAACGAATTTTGAATATGCTGAATTGATGCCAATACCAGAAACGACTTGCCAATGGAATTATTGGTTGATGAGTGTTCAGCTAGAAAATCGAGAGGCTCGCGACGAATTTCTGTATAAAACTAACAGTCAAGGGGTAATGACAAGACCAATTTGGCAGCTAATGTACAAGCTTCCAATGTATTCAGATTGTCAACGCGATGATCAACAGAACGCTGAGTTTCTTGAAGATATAATTGTAAATATACCTAGTAGTGCAATCTAAAAACGGAAAGGTTATATTAGTTGGATATTCAGGACATGGAATTGTTGTTTCTGAGGCAGCGACGCTCTCAGGATTTCAAATCCTTGGTTACACAGATCGCAAAGAACTAAACTTCAACCCTTACAATTTCGACTTCTTAGGGGATGAGAATGATCCAAACTTCAATTGGGAATATTGTAATTCATATTTATTAGGTGTCGGATCTAATATTATCCGTGAAAGAATAGCTTCACGTGTTGAAAAAGCAGGGGGTAAATGTATGACAGTTGTACATCCCAATTCCTCTTTAGCAAGGACAGTTGTAATTGGTGAGGGAACTTTTGTAGCAAGGAATGTAGCCATAAACCCTTTGGTAAGTGTAGGTAAGAATTCAATTTTGAATACAAGTTGCACAATTGAGCACGAAAGTATAATTGGAAACAACGTTCACATTGCACCTGGTGCGGTGCTTGCAGGTAATGTAGTCGTTAATGATGGAGTTTTTATTGGCGCTAATGCTGTAGTCAAACAAGGTGTTATTATCGGCCGGAATGCTACTGTTGGTGCTGGTAGTGTAGTTCTTAGAAACGTTGAAGAAAATCAGGTAGTTGTTGGTAACCCCGCTAGAATTTTAACGAGATGAAAATAAATCGTGTGTTAATCATAGCAGAAGCAGGTGTTAATCACAATGGTGATTTAAATAAAGCAAAAGAACTTATTGATGTAGCTGCAAATGCCGGAGTAGACTTCGTTAAGTTCCAAACTTTCAAAGCTGATGATCTCGTTTCGAAAGAGGCGAAGAAGGCTACCTATCAGATCAATAATACAAGGGATGATAACGACTCACAATATGACATGCTTAAAAAGCTCGAGCTTAGTGAAAGTGACCATACTGCATTAATTAAGTATGCTAATTCGAAAGGCATAGAGTTTTTCTCCACGGCATTTGACGTGAAGGGCTTAGAATATCTTAATAGTCTCGGGTTTAGTTTATTCAAGGTGCCTAGTGGGGAAATAACGAACTATCCCTACTTAAAGAAAATAGCGTCTTTTGGTAAACCTGTTATTCTCTCCACAGGTATGGCAAGTCTCAAGGAAATAAAGCAAGCACTTCAAGTACTTACGTCAGAAGGGCTAACCAATGAAGAAATCACGGTTCTTCACTGTAATACAGAATACCCAACACCAATGAAAGATGTAAATCTTAAAGCAATGAATACAATTCGCAGCGCATTTAATGTTGAAATTGGGTACTCTGATCATACCTTAGGTATTGAGGTTCCTATTGCAGCTGTTGCATTAGGAGCGAGAGTAATCGAGAAACATTTTACCCTAGACCGAAATCTCCCCGGACCAGATCATATGGCCTCATTAGAGCCTAATGAGTTAAAGCAGATGGTGGATTCTATCCGTAATATTGAAGCGGCAATTTCGGGTTCTGGAAATAAAACGCCAAGTGAAAGCGAAGCTCGAAATATGGAAATCGTACGTAAGAGCTTGCATTTAAATAAGGACTTGAAAAAAGGGACTGTAATTAGTTCCAAAGATTTGGTTGTTCTAAGACCTGCAACCGGTATTTCACCGATGCGAATAGAAGAGGTTATAGGCAAAAGCTTGACCAAGGACGTTAAGGCCTATGATTCTTTAATGGAGGAGGATATAACATGAGAAAAGTTTGTGTAGTTACTGGGACAAGGGCTGAATATGGCATCATGCAAAATTTAATAAAACTTTTGCATGAAGACCCTGAAGTGGAGTTACAGCTGTTGGTTACAGGGATGCACCTTTCACCAGAATTTGGCAATACCATCGAAACTATAATTGAGGATGGTTTTCCAATTAGCAAGAAAGTAGAAGTTCTGTTATCTTCTGACACCCCTATTGGTATATCCAAGACGATGGGTCTTGGGATGATCTCATTTGCTGAAGCCTTAGAAGAATTAGCTCCTGATATAATGGTAGTACTAGGGGATCGCTTTGAAATCTTTTCAGCGGTTACTGCAGCAATGATTGCAAGAATTCCAGTTGGTCATATTCATGGAGGCGAGGCTACTGAAGGTTTAATTGACGAGCCAATTAGACATTCAATTACAAAGATGTCTCATGTTCATTTTCCAGCTACAGAGGAATATCGGAACCGCATTATACAGCTCGGTGAGCAACCAGAGCGTGTGTTTTGCACAGGGACACCGGGCTTAGATAATATCATGTCCTTAGATTTGTTATCCAAGGGGGAATTTGAGAAGTCCATTGAATTTAATTTGGAAGATTCTCCAACCGCCCTTCTAACGTTCCATCCGGTAACTTTGGATTTTTCGAGTGCTGAGGAGCAATTTGGTGAGGTCTTGGCGGCCTTATCTGCCAAACCAGAAATGAAGGTAATATTTACAATGCCAAATTCCGATACTGATGGAAGGGTAATTATAAAGATGATTAATCATTTTGTAGCCAAGAACCCTAAACGTTATAAGGCCTTTGTCTCTTTAGGTCAACTCAGGTATTTGTCGGCGCTAAAACATGTTGATTTAGTAATAGGGAATAGTTCGAGCGGGCTAATTGAGGTCCCAAGTTTTAAGATTCCAACGATCAATATTGGTGACCGACAGAAAGGTAGAATTAAAGCGCCATCAGTCATAAACTGCGAACCGACTAAATCGTCTATTATTCAGGCTTTGAATAAGGCTTTTGACAAAGACTTTAGAGCCTCTCTTCGATTATTAAAAAACCCATACGGAGAAGAAGGGGCCTCAGAAAAAATCAAAGACATCTTATGTGAGTTCGACCTAGAGAATATTATTAAGAAAAAGTTCTACGATTTATGAGAATCTTTTTTATAGGTGCTGTTAAGTTTTCCGAGGCCATGCTCAATATTTTAATTGAGCATAAGGATGCCGAAATCGTTGGAATTGCGACGAAATCACAATCACGGTTCAATGCCGACCACGTCAATCTTTCATTTATTGCGGAAGAGAATGACATTCAGTATAAATATGTTAAGGATATTAATGCGCCACATATTTTAGAGTGGATTGAATCCTTAAATCCAGAAGTAATCTATTGTTTCGGATGGTCTTCATTGATTAAAAAAGAATTATTAAATCTTTCCCCCTTAGGAGTAATTGGGTATCATCCAGCGGAACTGCCCATGAATAGGGGCCGACATCCCTTAATTTGGGCATTGGTACTGGGATTAGAAAGAACCGGTTCAACCTTCTTTAAAATGGATGAAGGAGCTGATTCAGGAGAAATCTTGAGTCAATATTTTATTTCGATTGAGCGAGAAGATTATGCTGCTGATCTTTACGAAAAAATTATTGAGTCAGCCAAAATCCAAGTGCATAAGTTTACGCATCAGCTAGCTAAACGCGAACATTTGTTTATTGCTCAAGACCACTCGAAGGCTAATCTATGGCGAAAACGAGGAATGGCTGATGGCCGAATTGATTTTCGAATGTCTTCCGATTCGATTTATAATTTGATCCGTGGTCTTTCTAAGCCATATGTGGGAGCTCATATCGATTTTCAGGAAAACGAGTATAAGGTTTGGGCCGCACAAACATGTGACGACTTATATCCTAATTTTGAACCAGGTAAGGTTTTAGAGATAGACAGTCAGGGAGCAATTAAAGTTGTAACGGGTTCATCGAGCATCTGGCTAGTTGAACACGAAATCCCAAGTTCAAATAGCATTGAATACCTATTTTAAATGAAGAAAATAATTGTAATATCCGCTCATCCTGATGATGAGATCTTAGGCGTAGGAGGTGCCCTGATCAGGCATCGTGATAATGGAGATGAAATTCATTGGCTAATTGCTACTAATATTTTCGAAAGCCAGGGCTTTAGCAAAGAAAGAGTTAGTAGTCGCCAAGTTGAGGTTGATAAGATAGCCTTGGAATTGAAAATGCACGTTCATAAATTAGATTACCCAACAATGAGTCTTTCAAGCCCGGACTTGTTGACAATGGTTCCGAAGATTTCTATGGTTTTTCAAGAAGTGGAGCCTGAGGTTATTTATGTATTAAACAGAAGTGATGCACATTCAGATCATAGAGTTCTTTTTGATGCAGTGATGGCCTGCACAAAGTCATTTAGATATCCATATATACGCGAAGTTTTGATGTATGAGTGTATTTCTGAAACTGAATTTGCGCCAGCTTTACCTGAGAAGGCTTTTCAACCTAATGTTTTCATAGATATTTCTGTCAATCTTGAGGAAAAATTAGAGTTAATGAAAATTTACGACTCTGAGTTAGGCGAACATCCTTTTCCTCGATCAGAAAGAAATATTCGTGCGTTGGCTACTTATCGAGGTGCTACTTGTGGGGTTGAATATGCTGAAGCGTTTCAATTATTAAAATCTTATCGCTTTGAGAGACTATAAAGAACACATAATTACCAAATACGCCACTATAAAAATGGCCTTGGTAGCTTTAAACAATTTAGGACCTGAAGCTATTCTTTTTGTAGTGGATGAGAATCAAAAGCTCATCGGAAGCTTAACGGATGGCGATATACGAAGAGGATTATTGAAAGGGCGCAACATAGAGGATAATGTGCTGGATTATGTTCAGACTAATCCTAAAAGTGTAAAAAAAGAAAATTATTTGCTTTCTGAAATTATTACACTCCGTGAACAAAACCTAAGAGTAATACCTGTATTAGACGCTGCTGAACGAATTATTAACGTGATTAATTTTCGTTATCAAAAATCTTACCTACCGCTAGATGTATTGGTGATGGCGGGTGGCCGTGGTTCTCGCCTACGTCCAAAGACGGATACCGTACCTAAACCGCTACTTAAAGTAGGGGGTAAAGCCATAATTGACCATAATATTGATAGATTAAGGGCTTTTGGTATTGATGATTTTTATCTTTCTGTTCGTTATTTAGGAGAACAATTAGAAGACCACTACAGGGCCAAAGCTTTGAAAGGCATACATATTAACTTTGTTTGGGAAAAAGAGGCTCTAGGAACATTAGGTGCTGCTAGTCTGATTGAGGATTTTCATCATGATTATGTTTTGATTACTAATTCAGATATCTTAACCACCTTAGATTACGAAGACTTTTTCTTGGACTTTTTAGCAAAAGAAGCTGATATGGCTGTAGTCACTATACCTTATAAGATTAATGTGCCTTATGCGGTTATGGAGACTAACGATCACAATGTAGTTTCATTTAAAGAGAAACCTACCTACACATATTATAGTAATGGAGGAATTTATATTGTGAAAAAAGAGCTTCTTAAAAAAATCCCAAAGAATACATTCTATAATGCTACGGACTTAATGGAAACGGTAATTGAAAACGGAGGCAAGCTCGTGTCGTATCCAATTCATCAATATTGGTTAGACATAGGGAAGCCTGAGGATTTCGAAAAGGCACAATCGGATATAAAACGCTTGGAATTATAATGAATATCTTAATTACAATATGTGCTCGAGGAGGGTCTAAAGGAATTCCTGGAAAAAACATTAAACAAATAAATGGCAAGCCACTTATTGCTTATACCATTGAGGCGGCTCAGGCATTTGCTAAAAAGCACAATGCAGATATTGGTTTGAGTACAGACAGTAATACAATTCGGGAGGTTGCTGCTGAATATGGTTTGCACACCAATTATTTTAGACCTGCTGAATTGGCTACAGATACTGCAGGAAAGGTGGATGTGATAAAAGGTTTAATTGGTTACCAGGAGCAAACTTTGAAAAAGAAATATGATTTTATTCTTGATCTAGATATCACTTCTCCATTGAGGACCCAAGAAGATTTAGAAAAAGCGTTAGATGAGCTAATGACGAATAGTGAAGCACTAAATATTTTCTCGGTAAATCCTGCTGCTCGTAACCCGTATTTTAATATGGTGGAGCAAGATGCATCAGGATATGTAAAACTTGTGAAGGACAGCGGTAAAATAAAATCAAGACAAGCAGCGCCTAAGGTTTATGATATGAATGCTTCTTTTTACTTCTTTCGGAGAAGTTTTTTTAGTGAAGGGCACGAAATAAGCATTACCGATAGATCTCTAGCTTTCGTAATGAATCATATGTGTTTTGATTTAGATGAGCCACGTGATTTTATAATAATGGAACTGATGATGAGTAATAATCTTTTTGAGTTTAAGTTTTGAAGGTTCTTATAATTGGCTTAGGTTCTATAGCCCATAAGCATATTGTATCATTGAAGACTGTAGATCCGGATTGTGAAATCTATGCGTTAAGGTCTAATCAATCGAGTCCAATGGTAGAAGGGGTCATTAATTGTTACTCCTTGAGTGAGATGCCTTCAGACCTAGGATTTATTATTATCTCAAATCCTACTTCAATGCATCTGCAGACAATTAAAGAGGTAGTCCATTTTGGAGTGCCTTTGTTTATTGAAAAACCTCCAATAGATAATTTAGAAGATGCAAAAGAGGTGCTTCAACTAGTTGATAAGCTAGATTTGCCAACATATACCGCATTTAACCTGCGTTTCCACCCAGTTGTTCAATGGCTTAAGGAGAATATTGATTCCCATAGGATTACAGAGATAAATGCCTATTGTGGCTCCTACTTACCGGATTGGCGACCTAAGCAAGACTATCGGCAAGTGTATAGTGCACGCGAGGAGTTGGGAGGTGGAGTTCATTTAGACCTTACACATGAAATTGACTATTTACTCTGGATTTTGGGATATCCTATTAGTACCAAATCAATAAAAAGAAAACTATCTGATTTAGAAATAAATAGTGTTGATAGTGCAAAATATTGGATGGAGTATGAAAGCTTTACGGTAAACTTAACTTTGAATTACTTTAGAAGAGATTCGAAAAGAGTTATTGAAGTTGTAACGAGTGAAACCACCTTAGCATGTGATCTAATATCTAATACAGTGAAGGATTTATGCACAGCAAAGGTAGTTTTTAAAAACGAGTCAATTACAAATATTTATACATATGAGAAGCAGATGAAATATTTTATAGACTGTATTGAGCGTAAGACTCAACCAATGAATTCTCTTGCCGACTCAATGCGAACAATGGAAGTCTGTTTAAAATGAAATATAGTATGTTAGAAGGAAAAAATATCATTGTCACAGGCGGAAATGGCCTACTTGGTCGTGAGATATGTAACGATATTCGGAAAAAAGGTGGAAATGCAATAAATTTCGATATTGATCACAAAGATGCTTCAGAAAAAAATTTCGTCTGTGATATTACGAATTCTGAATCTATTACAGATTCGTTAAGCCTTGTCGAGCATAAGTATGGAGTAATTCATGGTCTAGTGAACAATGCATATCCCAGAACCAAAGACTGGGGTACTACATTCGAAGAATTATCGCATAACTCGTTACAAACCAATGTAGATTGGCAGATGAATAGTTATCTAAACTTTTGTAAGCTGATTATTCCATATTTTCGAAAAGGCGGCGGGGGATCTGTGATTAATATGACATCGATTTATGGTGTCGTAGGGAATGATTTTAACATTTATGAAGGAACTGAAATGGAACCTCCTATTGCTTATTCAGCCATCAAAGGCGGTTTAATAAATGCCACTAGGTTTTTAGCGTCTAAGTATGGAAAAGAGGGTCTAAGATTTAACTGTATTTCTCCTGGAGGAATCTTCGATAATCAGCATGCTACATTTGTAAAAGCGTATGAAAAGAAGGTTCCTATGAGGAGAATGGGAAATCCAAGCGATATTGCTCCGGCAGTTACTTTTCTGCTTTCTGAAGACGCTCAATATATAACTGGTCATAACCTCATCGTCGATGGGGGATGGACCTCAATTTAAGTAAATTGTGAAAGGAATAGTATATATCTGTCATCACATCGACACAGAAGGGCCTCTTTACGAAAATCATTCAGAGCTAATAAATAGGATAAATTATGTAACGGGTCTTAATTTGTCAAAGGATGAAAACTTAAGTTCTCAAATAAACCAAATAGAAAAAACCTTAGGTGATAAGGAAAAAAAAGAATTAAGAGCAGTTGTTAATCCGCATGTGGTAAATCTTTTAGGGGATTGGAGCGAAGTAGATAAGACAATTTCAAAAGTTACTTCCAAAGAGTTTAGGGAACAGATGTTAGATAGCTATGGTAATTCGTGGGTGTTTAATTGGCATATAATGGATCATGTTGGATTTACAGGTGCGAATCCTAGGAGACGTGACTTGGGCCATCATAAGATTTGGGAATATTACAGATCAAAACTCACGTCGAAAACACATTCTTATGATGGATTTCATTGGCATTTTCACCCAATAGGATTCGATAAGCACGCCCATATTCCAGCAACGAGTTATGAAAATTCGATGACTGAACTCCATCAAATTATCTGTAGGAGACTAGTTGATTATTGTTGGTTTCCATGCGTAAATAGAGCTGGGTTCCATAGTATAAGATGGGATTCGAACAATTTTTTAGAAAGTTGGATTCCTTTCGATCCTTCTAATCAGTCCGTATCTGAAGAATATCAGCCAGAACTTCAGCGAGACTTGTCTAATGGTCGATTTGGAGATTGGCGCGGTGCCCCTAGTGATTGGAGTATTTATAACCCGTCCATTAGAGATTGGAGAAAAAAGGGTGAAATGAATAGATATATTGCTCGAGTTTTAAACATGTCTTCTCGCCATAGAAATATCAGCGAAAGTGAAATTGAAAAGGCTTTTGCACGAGCTAGTAGAGGTCTAGACACTTATTTGGGAATAACCAATCATGATTGGAGAGACATGGCATTCGAGATAAATGAATTTCGGCATATGCTTAAAACTGTTTCGGAACGATATAAAGAAGTAGATTTTAAATTCTCTGAAACTAAAAGTGCATTCAGGAATATATTGTTTAGCAAGGTAGAGTTGGAGGAACACAATCATTTGGAGTTTAGTGTGAAACTTGAGAACAATAACTTAAATATACATGTGACAAAGGGCAAAATTTTTGGGCCTCAGCCTTATTTGGCAATTAAAACTAAATCGGGTAAATATTTACATGATAATTTTGATTTTGGTGATAATGATAATAGTTACAAATATTGTTTTGATGAATATACAATCTTAACAAATCAGCTAGAAGCAGTAGTCGTGGCTGCAAATGATAAATTTGGTAATCAATATATAAAGAAATTGGATTTTTGAATGAATCGATAACATATTATGATTCCTTACTTAACAATAAACTTGAAAAGGACACTGCTTTTAAGTATGGAGTAGAATCCTCTATTAAAAAACTATCGGTCGGTCTCAGGTGTAACCCTGATCAACTTACTACGCATGAATTACAAATTCTTGCGAAAAAATTTTCGCGTCTGTACTTCAACGAAGTAAGTAAATTTTCAAATAGTCAAATTCGATTCAAGTATCAATATGTGAATTATCTCTGCCAAATTGTATTGGGAAAAAGAAAACAAAGTACTTGTACAAGACCTTCTCAAATAATCACGAGTAATCTTGTAAAGCCGTGGGATATACTCGAGTATATGGGGAATTTAATTGCGGTAGCTTCATTGGATGAGGTTTTCATCAACGGCAGATTAGATGATAGGCTATCGAAGAAGGGTTTTCTTTTCACCCAGGTAGAGTGTGTAGGTGGAATGTTGTTTTTTTCAAGTGTTTACAGCAATATTGCAATAAGTTTAGACAAGTCTTTGAACGTATTAAATAAATATGAAAATACGGGATATATTACATATTTTAACGATGATCTATATTCTATTAATATTGAAAGTTTAACTCTCAATAGTTCTCTAAATACAATATTATTGCCTGCATTAAAGCCATGGAGGTTTCGTAGAATAGATAACTACTTATTTATTGCAGATTGGAAGGAAATGTCTACTTTGTTGAAAGTTGATTTAGCTACGGGAATAGCAAGTAGAGTCAGCTTTGATAATGTCTTAATTCCGCATGAAATACTTAAAGTAAAAGACAAGTATCTGGTTCTTGATAAGCAGCAAGGAATGATCTTTATTTATAACTTAAATTTTGAATATTTAAAACAAATAGGCTGTTTTTCGGTTCAAGGAGACGGCTTGTGTGATCCTATCTCGATAAGAATGTTAGGAGAGGATAAGGTAGGCGTGCTGAATTGGTTAAATGGTGACACCGTGGTTTATAAACTGTGATAGGTTTAGCTTATATTATATTAACACTACTCTGCCTCCGTTTGATGTTCAAAAGGAACCCAATATTGATAGTATCAATCGGATACGCCTATTTATTTAGTTTTGGCCAGAATTATTTAGTTGACTTAACAGGCTTAACAGAGTATTCGTTCAATAAGGGCATAGTTCCTGATGGAATGATGCTTGATTCTCTGCAATATGCGTCTTTATGCTCTATCGTATTAGCGTTGATTGTATCCGTTAAAAAGAATCTGATAAACTCTGTTTCTGATGTTTCTTATAATTCCCGCCAGAAGGATGCTGTTTTCTGGTTCGCCTCGATTTGCGTGTTTGTTTCTATTGTCCTCTTTGCTTTAACAGGGACAGGTATGCATGGTACAGAGTCAAGCAATGGTTACATAATAAGATTGTTAGATGCGGACATTTCTATAATGGTCTTTGTTGTGTTGCTTTTTTTCAACACGAATAAAATAAAGCGACGTGATAAGTGGCTTGTTTTATTTTATGTAGCTTATAGTGTTGGGCGGGGTTCGAGAAGCTCAGTCTTATTTATATCGTTGCTTTGGATAGGTTCAAAGATTAAAACGGGTGATTTTAGTGCTTTAAAGTTGTCAAGGATATTACGGAAATATTACTTGGTTCTTTTTTTAGGCATTTTCGTCTACATCGGTGGTAATTATTTCCGGATAACTAACAGCTACGGTTATATATCTTTGAACATGTTAATGGAAACGATAAATCTGCAAATGATTGTAAATATATCGAATAGGTTTGGTGATTTAGATATTTTGAGTGCGATACTAAATTCTCATTTCGTCAATGATTACAATAATGATGAAATATTTGATCGAATTCTAATCTTGAAAGAAACAGTTAATAGCTTTCTACCTGGTTCGCTTTTCGCTAACAATTATGAGTCAGCGGAGAAGGTATTTCCCTATCATTTTAGAGGTTTCGATAAAGACATGTTGCACGCTGAACATTGGACTTTGTTCGGAGCATCCTACGCTAAAACTAAGTCTAAAATATTGGGATTGGGAGTTTCTGTATTATCTATAGTCCAATTGATAGCTTTTTACATGATAGCGAGAAGATTTATATTTGACAGAACCTTGCAAGCTGTATGGGATGTTATTTTTTCTATGGTGATACTATCTGGTTTTATTAGTACGGGATCGCCTGTGGCAACTTACAGCGTGATTTTACGGTATTTATTGGTATTAACACCATTATCATTGATAAAAGGACGAGTTCGTGAATAAAAGAATACTGTTCATAGTGGATAATAATTTTTTTTTGAAGAAATACAATGGCACACACTTACCAGTATTATCAATTATTAAACATTTGGAAAGTCTTCAAAATGTTGAATTTGAGATATGCTATGAAAATGAAGGTCAAATCAATGGCGCTTTACGTTTGTCTTGCAGGGAAAATAAACTTGCGGCCCTGAGTCGTGGTTATTTGCCGTCAACCCTATTACTCAAGAATACTTACGAAAGTAATTATGACGTAATTGTGTGTATGACTGAACGGTATATAAATGTAGCAAATAGCCTAAGAGATCACAGAAAGACGAAAACGGTTTTAATTGCGAACGAACCTTATTGGACTGTGCCGTTTAACAAGGTTTTAAATAGACCGTTTTTAATTTATCAGTACTTCGTTCTCATTATGGTATATATGCTAGAAAATATCTATTTACGAAAGGTTGACCATATTTTTGTCCAATCAGAGTTCGAGATGAAGCGCTATAAGTACATGATAAACAGGAGTATTCTCAGAAAATTGTTAATACATACTAATGTCTAGATATTTATTCTTTTTAAGAAAAAATGAATTGTCTTCTCGGGTGACAAGTTGCATTCACAACATTAGTCATTTTAGCGAGACTAAAGAGGTATTTATAACTAATAACGAACTCCTTAGAGCATCTAGTAAAATCAAATTGGTGGATAGAAATTTGGATTTGAATACTATATTGGATCAAGTAGATATAGTAGTAATAGTTACTCGTCAGAGGTTCGGACTTTTAAATAGAGCCCTAGACGCTTTATTAAAGGATAAAATTGTATTTCTTCCCTATGTTACCCACAAAGCTTTCACTTTGATTTATAAATCAGAGCGATGCATATCATACCATTCGCTAAAAGATTTGGAGGATAAGATTGCTCACGTCGATAGTTACTTGCGCTTAGATGTTCGAGATCGTGAAAATTTAGTGGAACAGCGAGAAAAGTTAGAATCCAGAAACATGATCTATTTAAAATTTTTGCTTGATGAAGCGTTTAGTAAAAAATAGTTTCTCTCTATTTTTGTGGTTATTGCGGAGAGTCTCTTTGTTTAGATCACCGAGTGTTCGTGTAATTTTAGGACATGATACTCCAAGTGAGAGCTACGCTTGGTGGGAACGTTTAATACTAGAATTGAGGCGAGATTTTGATTTCATTACCCCTGAGGAATTCACTGACTATATTGAGGGAAATTTAAAATTGAAACGAAATGCAATATTATTAACGTTAGACGATGGCTTTCACAGCAATTATGACTTTTGTAAGAATGTATTATGCAGAAATAATATCTCCGCTTTGTGTTTTATTATTGATGACTTTATCGGCCTCAATGAAAGTTTATCCGTGGAGTTTATTAGAAAGAATATATACCCAATAGCAACTTCAATTCCAGCTCATTGGAAACCCATGAATTCACGAGAATTGAATGAGTTATTAAATCTTAACCATGAATTTGGCTATCATACAAAAAGTCATATGTCCATGAAGCATAGTACGGATTATGAATTCGAGTCCAATTATTTAGAAAAACCCAAAAGTCCTATTCTGAAAAAAAACGGCATGAAGTTTTTGGCTTATCCATTTGGTGATATGCGCAATGTTTCAATGGATCGAATTCAAATTCTGGCAAAACGCTACGATTATATATTCACGGGCTTTTGCGGTTGGACTAAACCTGCAAGTTCAATAATTCCGCGTGATAGTGTTAGTCATATTGACCCAATTAGAACAACACTGTTTAAAATATACGGTGGTTTTGATATTCTCTATTGGTTCCGACGATACAAGATAAAAAATGGTTTACGTAAATAATTTCTCTTCCGCCACACGGGCGCTGGTCGGTTATATAAAGGTTAAGTTCAATAGATCCGACGTTTCTATGCTTGTATCAGATCGGATTTGTGATAGCTCAATAAATTATTTGTTAAAAAAGCAAATCATTAGTAAGGTCTCTTTCACTTCCGCATATAATACAAGTGAGACATATAATTTGGGTTTATTTCTGTCGGAATCAGAATGTAATACGTTTTCTCCGTTTGTAGATACAGTTATACTTGACAGGGTACTGATTCATCCTTTTTGCGGCGATGAAACTTGGAATTTTTGGCGAAAACTAATTAGTAGAAATAATATAGACGCCATATTAATAAATTATACTAAGCACTATGATGTGGTTTTAGGTGGTGGAATTGTGTGTGAAGAGAATTTCGGGCGCAAACCATCTAGGATACTATCGATTTTCTCATGGACAATTAGGCAATACCGACGGATAAAACAGAGAAAAAAAAAGATTGACTTTTCAGTTCAGCCAAATTTTGATAAGATTGATTTTCCTTTTCACTACAATTTAAAACGTATTTCAAGAGTAGATGCTAATCGTCTAAATAAGTTTATTTTAGAAATAGAGGGGTCTGATTACCTAAAAAAATTTGAAGCGTTTTCAAGAAACGGTCATTATCATCTGCACAAGGAAGTAGAAGAATCATTTGAAACCTCGTTTTATCCTGATATAAATCGGTCCCTAAGGAAGACACTTCCAAAGATTAACATTTATAATATTAAAGGTAAATATGGACGGTAAAATACCTATACATTTCACTAAAAAGTACCTATTAAGTACCGGCAAGGGTCACAAGTATGAAGTGATTCAACGAGAAAATGTAACAGAAGCTTTACTTTACAAAAGATACGTTGCTGGCATACTACCTATTTGGGTAGTTATTACTGACAAGAGGGTGGATAACCGAGCTTATTTTCGAAGAGGGATAATAATTTCATTTTCTGAAATTAATCCAAAACCGATTCTACTTAAGAAATTAATTTGGTTTAGTGCGCGAGCAAAATCGGGAACGAGTATCATTGAGAATGCAGATTCAAAATGGCGAAGCACCTATAGAAAGGCGAAAAAATTGTCGTCTGATTTTCTAATATACAGAAGTGAATACACTGTAGATATATCTAAGCGACTGTCTATTTTGGGAATTTATAATTTTGACGATGATTTATTGTCTAGAATGCGAGATAATCTAGTAGTTTTTCTAGCTCAAGATGCAAGTGGATTAATACACGGTGTGGTAATCTTCTACATTGACATGGGCATAGCGACTTATTATTATGGTTGGTCTTCAGATTTAGGAAGAAAAAGAAACATTAATTATTTACTGATAGTAGAAGGTCTTGAGAGTTTATCCTCAAGTGTAGAGTACTTCGACTTGGGTGGTTTATCTATCAATGGTAACCTTGGAATAAATAGATTTAAAAAGCGATTGAATTTCGAGGAGTATATATTATATCCTAAGATTGCTATAAAATTATTATGAACGTTTTGTTAGACATTCGAAATTGTCGATCGGGAGGTGGTTTGGCGATAGCAACGAACTTTCTAAAGTATCTGAATTATGCTGACTTAACAAATATTTCGGTGTCTGTTTATTCTCACAAAGAGTTTAACTATAACGTTATTGATACGGTACAAGTGGAAATATTAATTAGGCGTAGAAGGTTAATAGAGTTTCTTCCGAAAAAGTTCGACAAGGTTTTTGTGTTATTTGGACCTACCCTTTTTCTAACCACAAAACCTGTAATCCAGGGCTATGCTAATGGCTGGTGTTATATGAATTCAGATTTGGCAATGAAGCAGTTGTCATTTCTGGAGCGGATTAAGGTTAAATTAAGATGTGCGTTATCTATGTTTATTTTGAGTTATTGGACGGATGAAATTATTATGGAATCTGACTACGCAAAAAACAACCTTGAGAAGCGCTTGTTTGTTGGTAATAAGGCTATCAGAATAATACCTAACGAAGTATCTTTGCCTGAGCCTCTAAGTTATGTATCGAAAAAAAATTCCGTAAATATTGGTTTTTTGTCTAGTTATTATCGTCACAAAAATTTTCAATATCTCGCTGAAATTTTCAGCTTTTTACCAAGCAACTTTCATCTTCATGTTTCATTGAGTGATGATATGTTTGATCGTTACTTCACAGAAAGGGATCGAATTACTAATCACGGTTATGTTCGAGATATTGCGTCATTTTATTCTGAAATTGATATTGTTTTATCCACTAGCCTATTAGAAACTGTTAGTGCGAGTATGGTTGAAGCGTATTATTACGAAAAGCCGTTTTTTGCATTAGATTTGGACTTTAATAGATTCAACGCTGGCGAAGCCGCAATATATTTGCCTGTTCATGACGCTCGAGGAGCTGCGAATATTGTTGTTCGCGATGTAAGCAACCAAACATTGATGGCGAATCTTAAGATCAAAGGTAAATTACGATATAATTTAACAAAAAGTAAAACAGGACGATTTAATGAGTATTTAAGTTTGATGAAATGATAGAATTATTTAGCAGATTGTGGAGTTTCGGACGAACATTAAGGCGAGGGTTCTTTTTAGTAGTATTCCTGAGTTTGTTCACGGCGTTAATTGAAATATTGTCATTATTTTACTTGTTCAAATTTGTTGATCGATATATTGGTGGGGGGGGAGACGTGTTTTTCGATGCGATGAACGTAGGTCCTATTACTATTGACTTGCAGAATCCGATTTGGCTATTGATGCTTCTGGTGTTGGCGACTGTTTTTAAGATATCTGTGAATTATACAGTATCAAAGTTGGCTAAGACAAGTTCCATACACACCTCAAGTGTAGCTATAGATTCTATATTGAACAGTGAATTCACGGAAATTCGTAAAATGGATAGCGGAACTCTTGTTGATTTTGTGATAACTAAAATAAGCGCGCTCGTTTACAACATAATCCTGCCACTTAGTGCGGTTATTTTGTCGGTGTTAGTCATGACGGCCTACGCAACTTACGTGGTGTGGGTTATGGGACCCTTAATCTTGTTTGGTTTTGTATTTTTTGGTGTAATCGTAAGTGGGGTAAATCTATTAGTAAAGAACAAACTTGATAGGAATTCTCGTTCTAATTCAATGAATTCTGAAATGGTTAGTTTGCGACTGGCAGAAGTTATGAGGAATCATTTAGTTTTATACATGTACGATGCGCGTGATAGGTATAGGTCTCTAGTAATGAATAATGTAATAGGATTTAGAGTTTCACAAACATCCTCTTTTTTTCTATCTACTTTACCTAAAGTCATTCTCGAGTTATTAGTGTTATCAAGTATAGTCTTAGTATTGAGCTCACGGAATTCATGGTTAGCTCTAACCGAGTTATCGATGTTGTTATATGTTGCATTGCGTGTACTTCCTGAATTGAATAAATTTGCAACTGCACTTAATACTATTCGAGCTAATCGTATGCAGGTCAATCATCTTTTAGACTTCATGAAAACGTTAGCCGATAAAAGAAGAACACCTTTTTACGGGGGTAAAGACTTTGAGAAGATTACTTTAAAAAATATCCACTTTAATTATGACTCGCATGATGAACCAATTCTCAAAGATTTTAGTATGAGCATAAAGAGAGGTGACCGAATAGTTATATCAGGTCCATCTGGTTCTGGAAAGTCAACTCTCATGGAGATATTATTAGGGATCTTACAGCCTGTTCAAGGTGAAGTGATACTAAATCTGCAAGGCAATAATGTGAATCCAAAAGAGTTAATTTCAAATTGTGCTTATGTCAGTCAAAACGCGTTGTTATTTTCTGGAACTTTAGGGTATAACTTGAGTATTTTAGTGCCAAATTACAGTAAGTCAAAGCTTCTTAGGCTATGCGAGGATTTTGATTTTTTCCCTGGTCTCAACTTAGAAGAATTATTGGCTATAAATATTGGTGAGAATGGAACTGCTTTAAGTGGTGGACAAAGACAAAGATTTACAATACTAATGGCGTTACTGACAGAAAAAAAGATTGTATTTTTTGACGAAGCGTTCTCTGCTCTAGACCGCGTAACTGCGGAAGGGATAATGAAGGTTTTATCGTCCTTAGATGAATTCTACACCTTAGTTTTCATAACTCATGATCTCTCATTGTTTGAAGGAGATTATCAATTAATTAAGTTATAATGGCTACTTTATTTATTGCGCCCGGGCATCATGAGGCTCGTTTATATGCGCTCTCAGCTGAGATAGCATCTCTTGACGAATATAAAATAGTCACATACATCTCCAACAAGTCGAAATTACAAGATTACGATCAATTTATGATTTATTTAGATAAACATGATACTAGGTTGACGTTGGAGGAAGCTGATTCCACAAAGATTAACGGGTTGTTGGAATTTACCAAATCGAGAACTTTCTATGATTTAATTTGTGCCGATAATAAAACGAATGAATTTGTTAAATACGATTCAAAACGAGCCAAGTTATTGGTAAATAATTTCTTAGTTAGCATCACCAAAATTGTTGAGGACAATTCTATATCAAAAATATTTACCGGTCAAGGTCCAGAATTATTGAGAATAATTGCCTATTATATCTCTGCCAATTCAGCGAAATTGAATTCATATATGCATTCATATTATGGTGTGCATGGACGTGCAGTTGTTTTTAACAACCCGTTCGATTATGAAATATATGAATTAGATATGGCCAATAGTGTTGTGGAAAGTGAGCCGTTGAAACATGAACTACATACACGTAATTTAGATTTGATCATGAATCTTTTTGAAAGTGGAAGATTACTTTCTCTAACACGTTATCGAAATTGGCAGATCTTCGGTTCAAATATTTGGCGACGCGCGAAATCATTGTTGTTGTATTTATTTATTTATACAAACAAAACAAAAACACAAAAGAATGCAGTGTTTTTCCCGATGCATTACGACAAAGACCTTGTAATAACATTATTGAACCCATTAAATTCAAATCAATCTGAGATCATAAATTTCTTGGCTGATGAATGTTCTGAAATAGGAGCACATCTAGTTATAAAGGAGCACCCATATGATAAATGGAATATGTCTTTATTATGGTATACCATTATGAAGCTAAAAGGAGTCAAAATAATTAATCCTAATTTGTCAGGATATGAGGTCCTTCAGAATTCGATGGCACTAGTTTGTTTGTCATCCACTCTCGGTTACCAGAACTTCTTTTTTGGCTATAATAAGCCAACCATAGTATTAGGCCATTCATGGTACTCGAAATATATACATCCAAACTTATGCAAAATAGGAGATTTAAAGAAAATACATTCTGAGGAAATTAGTCAGAGAATAGATAATATTTCTGAGTATAGCTTTCGTTTTGAAATACCCTACACAAATTTACAATCAGCTTCTCGGGATTACGCGAAGTTATTAATGCATATAGTTAAATGAGAACATTGATATTCGGATGGAATGGACATGGAAATTTCGGCGATGATGTCATGCTTGATGTTTTGTTGGATAAGAATAGAGATTTTGCAGTTTGGGGTTCTACCAAATTTGTAAAGTCGGTGGGTCTAAGGAGGACTTTGATTAATGTCGTCTACGATACTTTTTTTCAGATTCCTTACGTGGCGAGAGTCGTTCCTTATATTTTGGGAGTGTTAATACCTAGTGACAGTAAAATAATTTTTGGTGGCGGGAAATTATTTGCAACTAAGCATGCACTTTTGTTTTATGTGAGACTTATTCAAACTATGCATAGCTTAGGGAAGAGAGTCGTAGTTGTCGGCTATGGGGTGTCACTATACCATGAAGAGGGAATGGACGAAAACAGACTAAAACGTTTAGTCAGTTATTTTGAATTTTTGTATGTGCGTGATGAGGTGTCGTTAAACTATTGTTCCAAATTTTCTAGTGTAGTTGAGTACGCTCTTGATCCTGCCTTCTATAAATTTAGTAGGTTTAAAAGAGTAACATGTGCAAACGATTATACAATTAATGTTTCACTAAGATCAGGTTTGTGCAAGCAAAGCGATATAGAATTGGTTAGGGATGCTATTTCTAATTTTGTAAACACTAATCAAAATAAAACAATAAGAATAAGGTTATTTTCATTCAGTAATAATCGATTAGAAGATGACATTATTGAGTTGAACAGACTTGCAGATATTTTAGCTGATTTACCAGATGTCAATTTAGAGGTTTACCCGTATACATCCATGAATCACTTAATAAATAGTTGGGCACATGGAGATTACTGTATTTGTCAACGACTTCATTCTGCTATTTTATCAACTGCACTGAATATACCTTTTTCCGTTTTAGCCTATGATCAGAAATTGACTGATTTTACAAGGAATTTAACGCCGATTAACATGGAGCTTCGTGCAGATTCAATAACTAGCCAATTAAGAATTAGCTGGAGTGTAAAACGAGAAATACAAAAGATTGCGGAGTTAGTAAACAAGTGCTTACAAATTAAAAATAACTAGAACTCACATGAAAGCTTTGGTGCAATCACTTCGAAATGGTAAAACTACGTTAGTTGACGTTCCGATGCCAGGTCTAAATTCGGGATCAGTTTTAATTCAAACTTCACAAACCCTTGTCTCCTTAGGAACAGAGAAGATGTTGGTTAATTTTGGTAAGGGGACGGTGTTTCAAAAAGCCAAGCAGCAGCCTGACAAGGTTAAGGAAGTATTAGCTAAAGTCAAAACTGACGGACTTGCCTCTACCATTTCTGCCGTAAAGAATAAGCTCGAGCAGCCAATACCCCTTGGATACTGCAATGTTGGAACTGTAATTGAGGTAGGACGTGATGTTACTGAATTCAAAGTAGGTGATCGTGTAGCTTCTAATGGCCCGCATGCTGAATTAGTTGCTGTTCCTAAAAACCTTGTTGCTAAAATTCCTGAAGGTGTAAGTGAAGAACAGGCTGCTTTCACTGTAATTGGATCTATTGGTCTTCAAGGTATTCGATTGGTTAACCCAACTCTTGGTGAGACTGTTGTTGTGGTAGGTTTAGGTCTCATTGGTCTTATTACAGCGCAACTCTTGAAAGCCAACGGTTGTAATGTAATGGGTTTTGATTTTGATCAAAGTAAGGTTGATTTAGCACTCAGCTATGGTATAGATGCTGTTAACCCTGGTAAAGGAGTAAAACAGGTTGAATACGTTTTAGAGAAAACCAATCAAGTAGGTTGTGACGCAGTAATTATAACTGCATCAAACCCTTCTAATGAAATCATCAGTCAAAGCTCCGAGATGTCTCGCAAGAGAGGGCGTATTGTCCTTGTTGGTGTGATCGGCCTTGATATTAAACGTTCAGATTTCTACGAGAAAGAATTATCCTTCCAGGTGTCCTGTTCCTATGGACCGGGTCGTTATGACTCAAGTTATGAAGAGGGGGGGAATGATTATCCACTACCGTATGTACGTTGGACAGAGAAACGCAATTTTGAGGCTGTATTGAATGCGTTTTCCAATGGAACTTTAGATGTTAATTCACTCATTACTGAAAGAGTGCCTTTTGAGAACTATTCCGAGATCTACGACAATATCGGGAAAGGAAATAGCATTGCATCCTTACTAGTTTATGATACGGAGAAGAAAAGCACTGATCCAAAAAACGTAAGAATAACTGAGTCTAAGAATTATACGGCTGGTAAGCCAGTCTTAGGAGTGATTGGAGCTGGAAACTTCACTGGTTCAATGATTCTTCCAAAACTTAAAGCAGCTGGTGCTCAGATTAAGAGTATTGCGAGCTCCAAAGGATTAAGCGGTAGTATTCAAGCGAAAAAACACTCCATTGAAAACAGCACTACTGACTACAAAGGAATCTTAGCAGATTCAGAGATTAATACTGTTCTTGTTACCACACAACATGGGAGTCACTCCATGTTCGTGAGCGAAGCATTAGTGAGCAATAAGCACGTATTTGTTGAAAAGCCGCTCTCAACTACTTGGGCAGGTCTAGAAAGAGTTCAAAACGCGCTCAAGAAGTCCGAAGGATGGGTTACCGTTGGATTCAACAGACGTTTCGCTCCTTTAGCTCTAGAACTTAAGAAAAGACTATCTCCTGCTCCAATGAATATCATTGCCACTATGAACGCTGGATTTATCCCGCCTGAGGTATGGGTCCATGATATCAAAGCGGGCGGAGGAAGAATAATAGGTGAAGCGTGTCACTTTATTGATCTCTGTACTTACTTCACAGGTTCCAAAGTTATAGAGGTGTGTATGAATGCTATGGGGCCAGATGCTCAAGCTAATACAGATAACGCGAGTATCCTACTTAAATATGAGAACGGTAGTAATGCTGTGATTAACTACTTCTCAAATGGTTCTAAGACTTATTCTAAGGAGAGAATCGAAGTTCACCAGCAGAACTCAACATTAGTATTGGATAACTGGAGAAAACTAACTGGCTTTGGAGTTCGAGGTTTTAGCTCAAAGAGATCTAAACAAGACAAGGGTCACTTCAATCAGTTCAAACAATTACTT
>Ga0115570_10000777_pt1 | contig 26102 bp, 21 predicted proteins | sample COGITO_mtgs_1205_3_FD_87294 | JGI IMG/M metagenome (GOLD analysis project Ga0115570, IMG submission 87294) | Pelagic marine microbial communities from North Sea - COGITO_mtgs_120524 | ecosystem: Environmental > Aquatic > Marine > Epipelagic | place: Germany:Helgoland, sampling site Kabeltonne... | reverse complement strand
TGGAGATTACCTCCCCATTTTTGCATACGTATTTGTGGATCATTAAAAATCGCTGGTTTATCGCCTGCATTACCGGGTACATTTAACATATATCTACCGAGACCAGTTGCTTGTTGTAAATTTTTTTCCGTTCTACATTTATCATAATTAAATCTAGTGAAAGCCATTATGATAACTAATTATATTTTATTTTTATAAATTTCTAAAGTTTATTTTGTATTAATTGTTTTAATTCATCTATCTGATATTGTAGAGATTCAATTTGCACCTGTTGAGATTCAATTTGCGTTTGCTGATTTTCAATTTGCTTTTGCTGATCCTTAATACAAGATATTAGAAATGGTGTTAATTTTTCATATCTAACGGCTTTATAGCCATTTTGGCGTGTGGTGGTTATTTCGGGTAAAACTTCTTCAATTTCCTGTGCAATGACCCCGATATCATTTCCTTTATTTGAATGAATGTCTTTTTTTTCTATCCAATCAAATGTATAACCATTAATTTTTTTTAATTTTTCTAAAGGATTTTGAATAGGTGTAATGTTATTTTTTAGACGTTTATCAGATGATGCAAATGCAGTGATATCGCCATCGGTCTCAATAGAAGTACTTGCAAAAAAAGTTCCATTAACTTCTAATTTATAATTGGGCGAAGAAATGCCGATGCCCACTTTGCCACCACCATAGCATATGATAACGTTGCCTGAGCTATAATAATTCAAAAACATTGGAGATTCTTCTGAGGATTGTGTGTACGTTTCGGTTGAAGATTGATAGGTGTCCCAATGGTGTGAGGACCTAAACTCACTCCAATAATTATTGTTATCACGATCTAATATTAATTGTGCACCAGAACCACCTCCTTTTATTCTTACCGGCAACGAGCCAATATGAACATCTAATTTATATTCGGGCGATTCAGTGCCAATGCCCACGTTGCCACCATTGAAATAACTACTCCCGTTTGATTGAATATCTACACCGTTGTCCGAAATATTACTATAAAGCTTGATGTATGGGTCACCAGTGCTATCTCCTCTTGCTATTTTAACGATTAAACCGCTTTCATCATCTAAAAAAATTCCTTGAAATTGTGTGGTAGACTTAACGTGTAACGCTGATAAGGGCAGCAAATCTGTGCCGATGCCCACGTTGCCATTCGCGAGTATTCGCATTCGGTCGTTGTATCCACCAGAGCCAAATATTAAATCCCCGGCAGAATATGTATTATATATTTTAGCATTTCCACCAGTCTCAAATGTTAATTTTAGACCACCACCAAAGTCTTGTTCACCCAACTCTCCTATTTGATCATTACTAATTAAAAATGAAGAATTAGTATGTGTAAATAAATTTAAATGTGATGCATCTGATAAAAATTCATTTGCACTAAACATTGCATTACCAATTCCTACATTACCATTTTCATTTATGCACATATTATAATTTTCACCCAAAGTATTTGTGAAAAATTTAAGTCCACTGTTATTAGTACCATCGTTGGTGGCCTCAATTCTTGTTTTTTGATCTGTAGAAATAACACCACCCAATCCAGTCCAAACTAATTCGGGTCCATCACTGTTTGGCTTTGCCGTGTCAATAACACCAATAAATTGGTTTTGAGAAGTATCATACATTATCATACCTGCTTTGGCTGTAGCACTACCGTCAATGGCAGTACTCATTCTAGATTCGTATGGGCCTCGCGGGACTAATAATGCAGATCCACTAATATCAACATAATTTCCACAAGGATCTATATTGGTAGACCGATTGCTTTTAATTGTTTTTAAATTTAACGTTGACTCCTCACCAGACATTAATATATTTCCACAAATATCAATATTTTGTAAAATTTCTAAATCCTGTGTAATTTTTAAATCCTGTGTAATCTCCAATTCTGTAAAAATATTAAGGGACATTGATTTATATACTATATTTTTTTATTTTTTTATATTTTAAATATTGAAAATATAAAATTTAAGAGAAAGGTCCAGTTGGTCGTTGACGATTCTCAACAACGAGCGGTACAGGCATTTGCGCATCCGTTTGGTTGAAAAACTTAATTGTATCAACTTTATTAACAAGCATAGGTGGATTTCTATAAGGTTTAACTAAATTGGATGACCCGATACCAAACAGAAAACTCTCTAAATCTGGAGTATTATGTGAAAGAATTTTATGTGAATAAGCACCAGACATTTTACCCATATTTATACCAAAATCAGGCAAAAACGATTCCTTTGGAATAACACCACCTTTATAAACAAGATATTCCCGTTCCAAATGCTCCCTTCTTTGGTCGTAACAATATTGTCCTCGTGAATTTTTTAAATTTGTTGAAGCCATATTGATATATGTATATATTAAATAAATTTATATTGAATTCATTAATAACTGAAAATTAGGCTCCGATATATTATTATTCTTATTTAAATCTATTAAACATTTATGAAATATATGAAATAGATCAAATCTAAATAAATACATAAATAATGCATCATCTGTTAATTCAAAAGGCATTTTCAAATTCTCTTTTATATTTTTCAAAAGAATTAAAATTTGCGAATTATTTTTATATTTTAAATAAATTTGGTATGCGTTATCTGAGAGAATTTTAAAAAAGATACGATCATCTATTTTTTCATTAAACATATCTTTTAAATTAAAAAAATGTATTATGTCTTCTCTATATTGTGTGTCATTTGAATCACTCATAATATAATTTTTCTTAAAATATGTAATTTTGTAATCTAAATTACAATTCATTTTAATTAATAATTGAATTAAATATTTATATCTTTTTAATTAAAAAATATAAATTAACGATATTTGCGTTGGAAATAATCATTGTCGCGGGTGATTTCTCGCGATGGGATTCCTCCACGAATCCATCCTTTATTAGCCTCACCTTCAATTAAATTACTCGGGTTTTGAATAGTTTCACGTAAAGAAGGTACTAAATCAACTTGTTCAACTCCAAATGATTTTTCAGTATTTTTTTTACAACTTTTTTTATCACCAATATAAAGACCCTGTTGTAATTTAGATTCTTTCTCGGGTTGTGAGCGACCTCTTCCTAAAAATGGTACAGTTTTGAAAGGTCTCTCGGATAATGAAATACGACATTTTGGATTTGTTTGGATAGATCCAATTCTTAAATTTGAATCACTATCAACATTGCAACCTCCCGCACCGACAACTCCGGGACCACCATTGTAAAATACATTGGGTTGTTTTGTGGCAAAATTAATGGGTTGAGCCATACCGCAAAATTTTTCAAAATAATTTTTTGTTGTATAAGTGCCAAAATCATTATTTTGTGTATCTCTCTCAGATAAAGCACAAACATCATCACCTATTCTAGATAAATTATCAAAAGTAAATGTATGTAAACTGGCCATTTATATATATATGTTATCTAATATTATTTTTTTATATAATTTTTTTGTTATAAAATTATATAATTAGAACGGAATACCACCAACTCTTCTTAAATTTTTAGTACAAGATATATCATCACCATCTTTACAAGAAGCCATATTTCCATAACAAAACTCTGCAAAACTTCTTTGGTTATTTGGTATTTTTGTATTTGGCATAGTATGGAAATTTCGCATCGTATGTTCAAAATTTAAATTATCTCCTAAATCTCTAAACAATTTATTATTATCAGTTAGTTTATTTGATAATGATGGATTTTTAGATACGTTATTTATATTTTTTTCAATTGATTTATTATACGAAGGTGCTGCTGTTTTTCGTTTATTATTATATTTGTAATCATCCATCATAACATTCATCAAAGGATTTTTTCTTGTTGGTAATGTAAACTTATCCTTCATAATATTTTTAAAATCGGAAGCGCCTTTTTCAAATTGATTATATTGGCCACCCCTTTTGTGTTCCCCAACCATACCTTCTTTCTTATTATTTTTTTGCACGTGATAAAGGGTAATAAAAACTAATATTGTTACAATACCCGAAATTAAAATATTTATTTTTTTAGAAAAAAAATACCCTAAAATTGTTAAATAAATAATTAATCTGCTTATGGAATTAAATTTTCTTTCCAATGTTAAATATTGATAAGGCCATATTTCTAAAAGATGATTTTTATTTGCTAAAACTGAAACGTCATATATCCAAAATTTTGTCATTATAAGATATATATAGTATTTATTTTTTTATTAATTATTTTTATTTTTTTTCCTTTTTTTTCTTTTTTTCTTTTTATTTATTTTACTTTTTTTCATAACTGAGTTATCTATATTAAATGTTTTTTGTATAAATTCATCATAACCATCTTTATCAGTTGGTATATTATTTTGCGCGGCCTGTTGAGCAGCTTTTTCTTCACTAAGTTGTCTTATTTTGGTTTGTATCTGTTTTTCCAATTGTCGTTCTTTTAATTTTTTTAACATTCTATCGCGTTGCGATGATTTTTTAATATTTTGCTTCATCATTGTTTGAAACAAATTCATATTAACTTTGCCACCACCTTTGCCTCCCAAACCTCCCATACCCATTTTATTTAACATACTTTCCATATTTTTCATACCCGGTGTATTTTTCATTTTGTCAACTAGTTCGCTAGCTTCTTTCATTAATTCGGTTTCTTTTAATTCGCCAGATTTCAATTTTTCATCTAATGTAGAACTTACTTTTTTAATCATTCCCATCAATTTACCGGGGTTTTTAAAAAGTTTTGCGAAGACATCATCAACACTGGAGATATTATCAGGATCAATATCCAAATCTTTCGCCGTATCATTTGCAATTTCTTGAGCTAATTGACCTATTTTACCACCCATTAATGATTTTAAATGATCTTGTAAATCATCTGGGTTTGGGATATTTTTAGAATTGCCTGAAAAATCATTAAATATATTACCCGACATATCGCAACCAGACATATCGCCGAATATACCAGACTTATCATTTCCCATATTTTTAACCATATCAATAAAATTAAACCCCAATCCTGAAATATCCATATCCTTCATCATTTCTTCAAAATTTGGCGGTTTAGTCTTCATAAAATTTTTCATCATTTTTTCAAATTTTTCATTGCCAGATAAATCCATATTTCCAGATAAATCCATATTGTCCATCATATCTTTAAATAAATTATTTATATCGTGAATATTGTCCGTATCATTTTTTATATTTTCACTTACGTCAAATACATTATTAATGGATGATACAACTTCCTCCAATTTTTGTTTTAATTCGTTTTCGTCAATAGCTTCAAATAATTTTGCTGTATCTTTGAAACAAGTTGTATCATCTAAATTATTTGTAATGTAAAACAATATTAATTGTAAATATTTCCAAATTATTTTTTTTGTGTTATCCGAAATACCTTCTTGCCATAAATCTTTAAAATCAATATTTTTGAAAAATTTTGTATTTTTATTGTCATCTAAAAACAATTCTTCATTTTCATATAGAATATCAAAAAATCTCTCAGGATAAATGTCTAAACAATAATTAAAAACATTGTTCATTTTTTTTTCATCTCCAGATTCTTTTAAAAACTCCAATTCATCCTCTGTGAATTTATCACGATATTCTGGAAAAGTATTTAATAAATCAGTCATTAAATCCTTAATTAATTTTTTAAAATCTTTTGTAATATTTTTAACCATCTTATTTAAAAATATATAATTTTAATTTTTAAATACATAAAATCTTAATTTATATTATTTGAAATATATAATTGATAATTTTGTTAAAATTTGAACATATTGCATCGCAATTAATTTGTTCTTTTTATCCAAATTTGAAATGGATAATCGTAAATTATTATAAGAATTTAAAATATATTCGTGATTTCTTTTAAGATCTTTCAAATCATCCGAATAATTTTTATTTTCAAAATAATTAAAATCCCCAGCTTGAATAACATCTATATACGGAATTGCTATATAATAATTCCATATTTCTATTAATTTTACTGGGTTATATTTGCAAAAGGTTAATATAAATGTATTAAATGTTCTAATTGAATCTTCTTTTGGAAAACATTTAATAATATTTTTTAAAAACAGTTTAATCTCTTTATTAAAAATCTGTAATATTTGTGATTTATTTACACTCATAAATTTTTATATATATCTAATTAATAAATTTTAAATTATTTTTATTAATAAATTATTTAAAATTTATTAATAAAATTTTAAATATCCATTTTTTTACTTCTTTCTTCTTGCATTTTACTTAATAATTTTGAAACGTTGGACGATTTAATATCATCTGGGGAAATATTTTCAGGCGGCGTTTCTATTTCGTCTTTATAATCACAAGTTGAAAAGGAATGCATCTGTCGCATACCACCTTTACCCTTAGTTGATAATTCATCTGGATTTTGATCTAAATATGAATAATTATCAGATAACATTGCACCCATTTCATAATGTGAAAATGCTAAAGGTTCCAAATTATTATTTGTATCTTTTTTGTGATTTGATTGTAATATAGGCTTAAATAATTCTATAATTTCATTACCATAAATAATTCTATTCCCTCTATTTAATAGTAATAATGCTGGTACTTGTTGAATTTCAGGTGGCATTAATAGTTCTTTTCCATCACTTAAAACAATATACATCTTTTTTTCTATTTCTTTACGTTTATCGATGCATAAAAAATGTATATCGTTTTTAATTTTATCTTTTCCGACTTTATGAATTATTTTTTTACAATTATTACAATATTTGCTATAATATAATACATAACTCATTTTTATATTTACAAAAGTTTTTCAATCTAAAAATTAAACTTATTAAAATTGATAATATTAATTAATTAAATATTATAAAAATAAAATAATATAATATATAAAATTATGAGTGAAAGTAATTTGGAATTACCTCGCATTATTGATATCAGAGAAGAGACAAATGAAATGTTATATTTTACAGCAGAAAATTGCAATGTTAGCGTTATAAATGGGTTGAGGCGAACAATCCTGAGTGATATACCTGTTGTATGCATTAAAACAGACCCACATAATGAAGTGGGGACTGAATTAGTATCCACTATTATTTACGAAAATACAACATCTTTGACAAATGAGATAATAAAACAACGACTGGGTTGTATCCCATTGCATATTAAAACGCCAAATCTTATTGAAAATTTAATGGTTGAATTGGATATGACGAATAAAACCGAAGAAATTAAATATATTACAACGGAAGATTTCAAAATAAAAGATATTGCCACAAATCAATATTTAACCGATGCATTCGTTAAGAACATTTTCCCCCCAAATAAAATTACAAATGATTATATATTATTTAATCGTTTGAAACCAAGTTTATCAAAAACATTAGACGGGGAAAAACTAAAATTCCAATCAAGATTGCATAAATGTACTTCTAAAATTAATAGCCAATGTAATGTATGTTCAACTATCGGTTACGAAAATACAGTTGATGAGGTGAAAAGCAATGAAGCGTGGTTAATGCATAAAGATAAGTTGAAAAAAGAAGGTAATGATAAGGATATTGAAGATATTGAAAAAAATTGGATGGTGCATAATGCCAAAAGATATTTTATTGACGATTCATTCCAATTTAAATTAGAAACAATTGGTATTTATACGAATGAAGAATTGATTAAAATAGCTTGTAATATATTAATTAATAAATTTGAAAATTTAAAAAAATTAGTTCAAGATAATAAACTTGAATTTATAAAGGATACAATTAATACAAAATATTCATTTGATATTGTTCTTCCAAATATTAGTTATACAATGGGGAAAGTTTTAGAGTATTTATTCCACGATAGATATTTTAAAAAAAATAAGACATTTTCATATGTTGGATTTATAAAGGAACATCCCCACGACGACGATTCATTTATTAGAATAGTATTTAAAAATGGAGAAAATTCAAGTGAAGAAAATATTAAAATGATTTTATTGGCTTGTATTGATTATTCGCAAAGAATTTATAAACATATTGATGATTCATTTATTTGAGATGGTTTATTTGAGATGATTTATTAATATTTTTATCAACAGATCTATATTTATAATTCATACTAAACATTATTTTTTCTGTTGGGATATATTTGACATATTCTTTAATGTATGTAAAATTAACTTTCTTATCATTTGGGTACAATTCTTCAATATAATGTTTGTGGAGATAATAAAGTAAAGGTTTATATTCAAATTGACAATCTTTTAATTTTTTTTTCTTTTCAATAAAACAATCAATATATAAACCATAAAACTTTTCGGTCCATCTATAAAACAATCTTTTATATTCTTTAAATTTTTCATTATTTTCAGGAAAATAACGAAGGTATTTTTCAACTTCATTACTTTTATATAATTCCAAAAATTGAAATTGAAGTTTAGGACTATTCCCTCGCAGCCTTTTAATCTTTTCATAGTCTATATTCCTAATTTTTGTTCTCTCATTTCTATCATTCGTAATTACAAATCCCTGTAAATCAAAACTAGTTTGTTCACCAGAGCAAAGTAAATTAATATATTCCCAATTTGAGATGTTTGGATACATCTCTTTGATATTTCTTGGATATTTAATATGGTCAGAGATATTGTGCAATTGTGCTTTATAATCATCAGATAAATATAATAAATTTTTATCATTAACACAATTGTCTTTTGATTCATAAATATTTGTTAAGTATAGAAGTGGACTTCCAACTTTATGTACAATGCGATTTTCAGGATGTTGAAGAACAAATGAATAAGAATATTTTTTATCTAATCTATCAAAGAAATCTGATATGGGTAACCCACTTGGAACGCAAGCTTCATAAAACATTTCGCGAAATGTTTTATTTGAATTTAAATTAAATCTACAATTAGCACCAATATTACTTCTTGTTGCTAATTCCCATTTTGGCTCATTTTTACCATTTTTATTAATATTAGAAGTATTATAAAATACATTTATCATAGTACCGTCAACAAATTCTGTTATATTGCAATGATCATAAATATTATCAGCAATAAATTGGTTATAATTAACAGATTTAGGTGGAGCAAATGATAATATTTTATTACCATCTGTAATAACTGAGCGAAACAAACCCAATGTATATGCATTTTGAATTGTTAATAATTTTTTTTTATATTTAATTAAATACAACCCATTGTGTTTTTTAACTGTTAATTCGTCATCTTCGTTTTTCAGAGCTTTTTCAATATCCAATGTTGTCATTATAATATATATTTCTGTAACTATTTTAAATATATTTTTTATTTCAATTTATAAAAAAAAAAGGTATTATAATATATATTAAATATAAGTAATGGAAAAAAATACTAAAAATTTAATAACAAGTAAAAATGTTTCAAAAGAAATAGATGCAGAAAATGCAGAAGAAATAGATGCAGAAAATGCAGAAGAAATAGATATTCCACAAAATATACAAGAAACAAAAACAGAAACAAAAACAGAAACAAAAACAGAAACAGAAACAATATTAAAAAAAAGTAAAAAAAAGAAAGAAAAGGATAATATATTTTTAGAATTGGGACAATTTATTGAAATAGAAGCTGTCGGTAATGATGATTTAAATAATAAAATATTCTATATTGAATATTTAGATGAAAATATAATTACATTGATCAATGATTTGGATAAAACATCAAGAGATATTACATTAAATAACGGTAAAATAAGCGATGAATCAATAACATCTATAAATATTGTTTATTTTCCCGAAGAAAAAGGGTTCGCCAGACAAAATGGTTTAATAATACAGTCGTGGTGGACATTTGAATTTGGAGGAGATGTGCCGATAATTATTAATGGTCAGATTTCAAATTTGGAAAATGATATGGTTGAAATTTCATTATATCCATCAAGAGAAAAAATTTACATAGATTTTGAATACAAGGGTTTGCCAAAAGATTTGAATATTATTGAAATAAGACCATTCTCAGAACCAAAAGTTAAAATTTCGCTAGAAGATATAGAAAGCGATGAAGAAACAACAGCAAATTTAAGTGATGCAATGAATAGTTTAAAAAAAAGTCAAGGTGAACAATTATCCATAGATGTTGAAATTGATGATGACGATTATGATGACATTCAATTAAACTTTGAAGAAGATGACATAAAAGACGAATTAAAAAAAATAATAATAGATGCAAATTCTATCATTTTATTAGAAGATGAAGAATTGGAAAAAATTGTTAATGTTTTTGAAGTTGACTCGGAAAAAAGAAAATATCCTATAGATTTTCAAATAAATGATATGTTAGATGCATTATTGGCAGAATATCCAACATCGGAAAGAAATTATAAAGTTTTAGAAAATATACATATTGAAATTGATAGATTTAAAGATTTACGACTAGGATTCTCTGATTTTTCTAATGATGGTATGATTAATTCTTTAAAAAAAATAATAAATACTAAACCTTTGATTAAAAATTTAAAAAGTTTTAATACAGAATTGTCTTGGTTAATACCGGTTGTTAAAAATAGAAAAAAAATATATGATATTAATATCGTTGAAAACAAAATTCAAAATGATATTGTCCCAGATGAAACTAAGAAGTTTATTAATAATTTTAACAGAATTATGGAATCATATAGGACAAACGTTGTTCCTGATAACTCGCAAAAATTTTCGTATTTACAACAACAAATCAATAATATACAATTATTATCTCAGGGACCGAATAACCGGGAAAATGTTATAAGTAAAGTAAATATAAATAATAATATCCATACGATAATTGATAATTTGGATGAATATAATTCGAGCGTGTCTATATACGTTGATGAAGATACAAATATCCCGGGTGAGAAAAAATTTGCGGTTCAAAAATATATAAAAGGGGAACATATGTTGTTTAAAGACCCAATGATTAAACATAAAATATATCAAAAAATACAAATAATACAAAATGAATCGGTTTATTTGAAAGGATTTATAATGATGCCAAAATATTTTACCGAATTATCAAAGCTATCATTGAATAAAACAAATATTTATAAAAAAGTTTTACTGCATAATAATTTAAAATTTTATGATGTTTTGGAAAATAAAGAATTAATAAAATATTATATTGATGAAAATTTTGAAGATTTGTCTTATGGTAACAAGTTTTTGAAATATCCTTCCGAAATATCATTCGTTGAGACATTGAAATATTCTGAGAGAAATAACGACGAAATATATGATAAATTTTTAGATAAAATGATACCAACAACTGAAAAGATCATTCAAAATTTTAGTGGTTATTTAAAGTATGAAACGAATATTAATAACTTTTTAAACGAATTAGAACCATTTTTGATTTATTATAACAATTTAACAAAATCGCAATATACACTTATTGATAATTTAGTGAATGAAAATATTGCGAAATTTAAAAAAACATTATCTGGAAGAATTATGGGTTTTGAAAAAGTCCCTGATTCTGATATCATTTATCCAACAATTTTGGATAAATTGTTTTCAGCAGAAGATAATATAAATAATGAAGACTTGATTGAAGACTTAAGTGAAGAGAAAAAAAATCAAGAAAAGAAGGATGCGAATCCAATGGAAAAAAAAATATTAAATCTCCGCGATATTATAAAAAATGCTTATAATTTTGAGGATATTGGAAATAATGATATCACGCGGGAAATATATAAATTAGATGGTGGAAATATTATGAATACATTAATGGGGTTGTTACAAATAGATTTACGCGAAAGCTTAAATTTACAAGCAAAATTGGAAAAGGAAATAAAATATGCAGATGATAATCTTGATAGCAAAGAAGACTTACCAGAAAATCCTTGTAAAAATTTTGTATTAACAAAAACATATAAAGATATTGAAACATTGCAAGCTGATAATAATGCCGAATTTGTATTTTATGATAAAAAATATGATAACACAATGTATGATATTTTAAATGAATTTTTAAGGGAAAAACGCGATATGTCCGATGAAGAATTTAAAGATTTTTTAAAAGATCATTTAATAAATGTTGTTGGTGTAAAACCTGATATAGCTGAAAGAGATTCGGAAAGCATGGTTATTACTCAAAAAAGAGTTATAAATGGTGAATATGCAATATTGGATATGGGTGATTATGAATATAGATATTATGAGAGAATAAATAATCAATGGAGATTGAAAGATGAATTAAACGATAAAATGCCCGATGATTCTATTTTTTGTAATATAAGAGATAAATGTTTAAAAATTAATAGCGAATGTGCAACGGATGATCAAAATGAAATTAAAATACATAATAAATTAATAACAGATATTATAGATAATTTTTCAAATGAATTAGATAAATCATATACTGACTTAAAAAAAGATCTAAATAAAAAGAGAAAAAAACAGTTGATTTTTATTGAAGAACGATTAATGTTTTTGAAAAAAGAATTTTTAAAAAAAAATAATTTGATGTTTAAAATATCACATAATATTGATCAAGATGAATTAAGGATTTCACCATATTCAAAAATACTCAATTCTATCTTATCGCAAAAAGATATTGTAAAAAAAAATAATGATATTATATTATTTTACAATAAATATTGCCGTCCTTATGAAATTACAAATGCGAAAGAAAATGTATATTGGGCTTATTGTTTGGATACTGGTTTCCAATTGATGCCAACATTTTTATATGATTTGGCTCAATCGTATAAGAGTAATAATTACCAAAACACAATGGAATATATTTCCAAGGAGAGGGGTGTTTTGAGCAATGATGGTGATAAAATGGTGGACAAATATAGTGGATATGTTATTAAATATATTGAACTGGATACTGAAGAAGGCTATAATGCAGAAGGCTATAAAAATAAATCTAGAGGTCTTTTGGAAAAAGATGATGGTGATTTAATTATTGAAACAATCAAGGTGAGTGAATACTCGCATAAAACTAAACTATCAGGCGTGATATACGCGATATTGGAAACGATAGATAAACATATTGGATTTGATATGTTAAATTCGTATGATTTCATTGTTGAAAATACAAGTAAAATATTAAAAAATATAATTTCAGAAGAAAAATATAAAAAAAAGGAATCGTTTGCAAAAAAAAGGGGGAAAAAACTGAAACCTTATAATAATATTGTTGATGAAAAGATAATTAATTCAATTATGGCTCTATATATTATTTCTGCCCAATCGTCTGTTCCACCAATCCAAACATCCAAAACTTTTCCTGGATGCAAAAGAAATTTCTCAGGATTTCCATTAGATGAATCATCCTCAAATAATGGATTTATTGAATATATTTTGTGTATATTTTTAAAAATAAAAAATGATTCAAGGCCGTGGAATGGATTACCGAGAATTAGAAAAAATAAAGACAAGTCTTCTCAAGAAAAAATAGAAAAATTTATTATTAAATTCAAACAATTTATAATTTCTGAAGTAATAAGCATTCGCGAGATAAATGAAAAATTAATAATGAAACGCGAGTGGTTAATTTCAAATTTAGATCAAATAATGATAGCAGATGAGTTTAATATAAAAAAATGGACTAATTTTTTACCACCTCTCACAACAATAAATATTGATAAAGTAAAAATGTTCGGTAATTCAATAAAACCAAAATTGTTGGCAACTATTGCAAAGAATAAGAATGATCAGTTTGTTATTATTAATAAAATTAAAGGAAAAATAATATTACTCTCAATGTACATCGTTAGTAAAATAAATAGTATTATTAGAAGAAAAGATAAATTATTTGTGACAAATAGTGGTGTGCCGTATATAGAAAATGCCTGTTGTAATGAAAAAAAAATAAATACATATTATTATTTTATTGAAGAGGATCCAACTATTAAACGAGATGTTGAATTTGTTCAAACATTGATTGATTTACTCAATAGAGTTAAATTATTAAATAAGACACCATATATTTTCTCAGAAAAAGATACAAAAACTCCAATCGGCATTGTGTCTGAGAATTATTCAGAAGAAACCATTTACAGAACATTTATTAAATTTTGTAAATATAACAGTGGGTTAAGTATACCACCGGAATTAGATTCACTTTGTATTAAAAATATTAGCGCATTTGAAGATTTAAATACAATTCAAGAAAAAATAGCGATAATTAAACGTGAAAACGGTGATATTTATAATCAGAAAAGTTTACAATTGCTTATGAAATATATAAATAGGGAAAATAAAGTTGATATAAAATTTGAAAAAACATATAAAATAAACAAAATTGTATTTGAAGAGTTATTAAAATATATACAAAGCAAGGAGGATGTTAAAATATGTAATAAAGAAATAATCCCTAAAATATTAGATTTAATTCAAAAATATTCTGTAAGATATACACCACAAACGAATGAAGAAAAAGATAATTTATTATTATTTTTAAATGAAGAAATAAAATTGCAAACAACAAAAATAAATAAATTTTTAAAGACAAAATTAAATAAAGGTTTTAGAAAAGTAGATAAATTTTTAAAAACATTTATTAATTATGATTTAAAAGGTAATGAGAACTATATGTCTATTCAAGATGAAACATCTTTTTTTACGGGATCCCAAATAAATAAAATGATAGTTGATATTTGTTTAATATACCCCAGTATTATATTGGAAAAGGTTTCTTATGATATGTATGTCCCCGAACATTGGGGTATATCACCGAGGCACGAAAATGATGTAAAAAAAATTATAAAAGATGAACATATATTATTGAATGAATTTTATGATAATAAAGAAATTATTAAATTATTATTGATTATAAAGGCAAAAACAGTTGATTTAATAGAAATTGTGAAAAATATACCATTTTATTCAAAAATTATTGGAAATAATAAAGATACAATAATCAATAATGAAATTTTCATAAAAATACACCAATATTTCTTTTTCTGCGCATTAATTTTGCATATAGATCTTTATAATGAAATTAAGATAAAATCGTCAATTGACAATATTGGTTCAGAAAAAACAACTAGAAAAAAAACAGTTGAAGCAACTATTATGAGCGGTTTTCAAGACCCTTTAGAGAAAACAATAGCTAAACTATTAAAAAATTATATATTAATATTTATTAATCGAAAGAAAATAATGAATTTAACAAATGGTAAAATAGAATCAAATATATTAAAATCAAAGGAACAAGAAAAAGACAGAATTCGTTTAAATTTAAAAAATCTCACAGTTGAATCGCGTCAAATAGAAAACATAATGAAGAATCATAAATTGGGTAGGTGGGGCTTTGGTGGATCAAGAGCTGTATTTGAATATGACCCCGATCAATATGATAAAGAAAGAAATGAAATAGAAAAAAGAATATTAATAGAAAAAAGAGCTGGTATCATTACAGATACAACAAGGGCAAATATGGAATTATTTCAGATGCAACAGGAAGAAATGGATTATTTAGAAGAACAATACGTTGATGAAAGAATTGAAAAAGAAAATAATTTTATAACTATGCGAGAAGAAGGAGAAGATGACGGCGAATACGGGTGGTGATTTCAATATTTTTATATTTAAAAAATATTGAAAACAATGATTCAATAAATTTAAAAACAATGATTCAATAAATTGAAAAACAATGATTCAATAAATTTAAAAACTATAATATAAAATCTATATATACTGTATTATGTATCGTAATTATATTCAGAAAAACGTTACTTCTGTATCCATAGTATTGTTTTTATTCATATTTTTTATTATTCAGTATATACAACCATCGTTCATATATAAAAATGATGGTAGTTTTAGAAGATTTGGATTGGGTACTAAAAATAAAACTGTAATTCCAATATGGTTTATAACATTAATAATATCAATTTTAAGTTATGTATTTATTTTGTATTATGTAAACATACCAAATTTTGATTATTAATTTTTATTATTTTGAAAAATTAATAGTATTATGCATTCAATTCGTTCATATCAGCTTGTTTTGACATGGTATCGGCGTCGGGATCACAACTACGATCGATAATATAAATTTGCGATAATGAAAATGTCAATAAACTCGTAACAAATAACCAAATAAATTCAGAAATAGAATCTTTTACGACAACAGCTTTATATAGTGTTTTTTTTACATCATAATCCACACCATCATCTCCTGGTGTTTTAAATGTGAGACCCAATGAATCAACGGCTTGAAAAAAGTTTTCGGGTGTTAATTCATTTACGAAAAATGTTCTATTTGATCTCTGATTAAATCTAGCCAACTCGCTATCGCCTTCTGTTTCACCCTGCTGTAACCAATCACGAAGACTAAATAATTTTCTGAATATAACATTTTTAATAAGTCCATAACCTAAAGTATTAGAAAAGGGTGCCTTCCATCCAGGCATTAATGATAATGCAACGACAATTGTCCCAAATAAGAAAATAAAAGGAATAAAAGTACTAAAAAATACTTTAGAAACTAAATTGGTTGTACCATTTGGACACATTTTTTTCATTGTTGTTGTATTTAAAGCATACATAGTTGAAAAAATAACCACCAATAACACTATTTTCAAAATGACTATCTTAGATGCTATATCGGCCATTGCCAATGGGTCATCATATGACCCAGTGTATAATTTATAACTTACAAAATAAAAAGCAACTAATGGTACTAAAATACCTATCATAAAATTACCAGTCCCTTCGCCAGAATTATTTGGTTGTTGGGTATCATTATTTGATATATCTTCTTGATTTTCTTCGGCCATTTTATTTATAGATAATGAGTATAATATATTTTCATAATAATACTTATTTATTATATAAATGTCACAACCTTATTTAATTGAACCAGGCACGAAATATTTTTTATCAGCAACACTGCAAAAATCAAATATTAAGCGTGGTAAAATGAAAGTTTTATATTTTAACATATCATTGTTAATAATTTTTATAATTATAATGGGTACTTTCTTAACATATAAATTTAAAAATAAATTAACAGAAGAAGAAATTTCTGAAAAAAAAAGAGAAAAAGAAATTTATATTTTATCTAAAGTTAGAAATGTTATTGAAAGGAGAGAGATGCAACAAAAAAATAATATTACAAACCTTCCTAAATTTCAAAGTGATTATAAATTATTACACGAGAAATATTATAAATTATAAATCATTATAAAATATATTTATAAATTATAAGATGTGTGATGATTTTGGTCCAAAATATAAAGAGTATTTAGATAATTTAAATACTTATTTTGCACTTAAAAATAAGTATATAAAAAAATGGCAATTGAAAAAAAGAAAGTATTCACGGTCATTAAAAAATAAGAGTGAATATAAAAAAAAAATTAATCTTTTAGAAAGAAATTGTATTCAATGTAAAAAAAATGGCGGTACTACATTTGAAATTTCAAATGGTGTGTATACGGCAAAATGTAATGCAAAAGACAATAAATGTTCTTTAAATATTGAAATAAAACCGGCTAAATATTTTATTTATGATAAATTTGAGAAAAGAACAATGGAAAATTTAGAAACCATTAAGGATAAAATTATTAAAAATAAGTTAAATTTATTATTTAATTTAGAAAATGAAGACGTTGCTTTAGGTGAATTTCAAAATTTAAAAGATGAGTTTAAACAAGAATCAAATATGATGAAATTTATAAATACTCATAAATATGAAGAGTTATATACTATTCCTGTACCGAAGTTGATTGACGCCGATGAAGACTCCGAAAAAAACGCCGATGAAGGGAAAAAAGAAGAAAAAGTAAACCGTATTTTCAAAACAGATCAAATATTAAAATTAAATCGTACTTTGGATGATAATATTAAAAAATTTAAAAAATTGTTAAAAGACTATAGATTGGGTAATGATAATACATTTTTAAAAAACGCTATGAATAATTATATATATAATATTTTGCCAACTGTAAAAGATATACGAAAATTAGAAAATGATGAAATGTTTGTTGAAGATGAAGAAACGTCAACACCATTTAATACAACGATTCAATATAAACTAATCAAAAAAAAATATAAAGATGTTTGCAAAGAAATATTGGTTGAAGATTTTAATATTATTAAAAATCGTGTAAAAAAAAAATTACATTCAAATACCAAACATAAATCAATTAAAAAATCTAAAATATCTGTAAAATTACCAAGTATAAAAGATAGCGAATTGGATTTTAATCCCATAGATATTTCCATTGGTGACAATGTTGTTGGTAAAGAAATTAAAATTGATTCTGAAAAATTACAGCAATTAAGTAGTAAAGATAGCGAAGATATGAGTGAATATATGGAAAACGATTTGATGGATGGTATGGATGAACTTGATATGAACGACCCTGAAATGGGTGGTCTTTACAATGATAAAGATATATTTAAATTTTATAGTCGTTCGGCAGATTCTATTCCTGGAAAAGGAAAAGCTGGTGCGGGTGAGACTTTAAGTGACGATTCTGATTTCAGTGAGTTAGCTGGTATCCGTGATTGGCGAAAAGTATTATCTAATTTTCATACAAGAAATGATGCTGACGGTGATATATTAGCTTTATTTACCAGTCGTTCCGAAGAAGGTGAAACATTAAATTGGGCATCGGTTGAACATTGGTACCACGCGCATAAATTCAAGAAAAACAATCCGGATTACTTTAAATTATTTTCAATGGACTCTAAATCAGAAATTGCAACCGATCCAAGAAAAGCATTGGGTGCCGGTGGAAGAACTGGCTTTATTACAGTAGACAAGAAAAGAAAGAAATTTCTCGATGATTCTATTAAAATGGATAGCGATTTCTTTAGTAATGGTAATAATGAAATTATTATGGAAGCTGGTCAACGTTTAAAATTCACACAGGATGAACACTCCAAAAAAGTTTTATTAGCAACAAAAGAGGCAAAGCTTGTACATCTTGAAACACGTCGCGGACAAGCAACAAAATTGGTACCATTTATAAACACAATGAAAATAAGAAAAGAATTAAACGGTCAATAATATTATTTTATTATATAATTATAAAATGATATTACCAAAAGTTAGTAATGATTTTATTGGTATTTTTTTAAAAAATATGAATAAAATTGAAGAAACAAAATTAACAGCAAAAAATAAAAGAATTATGCGCGATTTTTATAATCTATTAAAAAAATTTGATATAAATTTAGATAATACAAAACAAATTTCTATAGAACAAACAATTATTAATATAAACAATAAACAAGATATTATAAACAAATATACTTTTTTAAATGATTATAGTATTTTTATCTCAAGAAATATTCAAATTTTAATTAATTCTAAGTTACGTTATTTGTACACATTTAAAATTAAGATTGGAGGTATATTTTTTACAACAAACATATTTATTTTAAATCACGATGAATATAATGTTGAACAAATGAAGGTAAAAATTATTCAATTATTATTTTTTATATCAAATTTCATAACAAATCGCAAACTTCGCACATTAGAAATAAATATAATTTTAACTAAATTAAAAAAGGAATTACCAACGAATCCTAATGAAATTTTGGATAGTTATCATATTAATACTGGTGTAACTTGGCCGTGTAAAAGTAAAGGAGAAATACTTGTTTATAGGGAAGAAGAATGGTTTAAAGTATTAATACACGAATTATCCCATTCTATGTGTTTGGATTTTTCACATTTAAACATTAATAAATTAATAAAGGATAAAATAACAAAAATGTTTTTTATTAAAAATAGTTATTTTTCAATATCAGAAACATATTGTGAATTTTGGGCAAATATTATAAATTCAATATTAATGTCTTATAATATAACTGATAATTTTAATGATTTTTTGTATCAATTTGAAATTTTTAATACATTTGAAAAATATTTCTCAATATTTCAAAGTATTAAAGTGTTAAATCATATGAATTTAACATATGAAATATTAATAAGTAAATCTAAAATTCATAAAAAACTTTCTATTCAAAATTATAAAGAAAAAACAAATGTACTTGGATATTTTATAATAAAAATGATATGGTTATTTTATACGAATGAAATGTTCTTATTCTTTTCAGATACTCACGAAAAAAATATAATAAATAGTAATAAAAATTATAATTATTTAACATTATTAATAAATAAAACAAGTCAATTATACAATAAAGGAAAATTATTAAAAGAAATAAAAAAATATTCTAAGATTTTTAACCAATTAATATTTGATATACCCATTATTGACTCGCAAATTGATATAACGAGATCATTGAGAATGACTGTGTTAGAAATAAATTGATTATAAATATATCAATAAATAATACATAAACAATGGGTATTAGACTATTAAACAAATTTTTGAAGAGTTCTTGTAATGCGGAAACAAATTCATTTAAGAAGTTAGAGAATAAAAAAATTGCAATTGATATATATAATTATATATACCGATTTTTGGGAAATAACCGTTTATTGGAAGAACTAGATATATTATGTAAAATTTTGCATAAATATAATATTCGTTCGCTTTTTGTATTTGATGGTAAATATGGAGAAGAAAAAAAGAAAGAACAGGAAAAACGTAGAATTCAGCGGAATGTTGCTGATAAACAATATAATAAAATTAGCGAGCAATATAAGAAAAGACCATATTCTTTAAAAATAAAAAAGAAACTGAGCAACCTTAATAAAGAAAGAGTAAAACTTAATAAGTGGGACATTGTTGATGTTAAAAAATATTTAGAAATTTCGGGAATGAAATATATTATTGCAGAAGGAGAAGCTGAAGAATTATGCAGCGAATTGGTTAATAATAATAAAGTATTCGCCTGTATGAGTGAAGATACCGATCTATTTGCATTGGGTTGTAAAAGGATTATAAAAAATATTAATTTCAAGAAAGAAACATTTGTTATGTACGACATTGTTAATTTAATGGATACGTTGAATATGAAATTGGAAACATTTCGTATGATATGTACTCTATCGTGTAATGATTATACTAATAATAATGTAAGAAAAAATTTTATATATTTTATAAATTTATTTGATAATTTTATAAAAACTCAAGAAAACAATAATGAAATTAACAATGATTTTATTCAGTGGTTATTAAATAATAATTATATTACCGAATCCGAACAGCAAAAATACTTCACATTGGCAAATATTTATGATGTTTCCAATAAAAATCTTTTACAACCCTTTAAGTTTATGTCTTTACACAATGGTATTTATAATAAACGTAAAATTAATATATTATTTGTTGATCGTAAAATGTATTTAAATGGTACAAAGTGATCAATATAAATTTTTTTTTTATATTGCAAAATATTTATGACGGTAAAATTGCAGTATGAGCCACAGTATAAGCATTATACCAATTGCGATATTTTTTGGAAATGTTCTTTTTTTCAATAATTGTATCAATGTTAAAATTAAAAATAATGTAATTATTAATACATATATTGTATTTTCATAATATTTTTGACAAATATCCACGTTTTTAATAATAAATCCAGAAAAAATTGAAATTGGTATCATTGCTATTGCAGCAGCCAATGATGGATTTTTAATGATATTTGCAACATAATAAATAGATGATAATAATATACCACCTAAAGCAAAGTGAAATGCTAGTTCTTTATACATTATATAATTAAGAACTATAATTATATAATATTCTTTTTAAAATGGGAACGATAAGTATTTAAAAAATATTATTAATAATAATATTTTTTGTTATTTGCAATAACATTTATGAGATTCTGGATAACGACAACCGCTCTATCAACTCAGCTATATCCGGTAAACTTATATTTTTTTATATTTTTTTTATATTTTTTTTATATTTTTTTTATATTTTTTTTTAAATTATGCAGAGGTGGGTGCAGCATTAACAGCCTTTTTAACAGCCTTGGCGAAATGAGGACTCATGTAACGCTGGAGATTAAAGTATGTAAGCTCGTCCGTATCGGTGAGCTTAAGAAGCTTTTTGAGCTTACCATCCGCGAGGATACGGCGACCATTCTTAGGGTCTTGCAAAGAATGAGCGCGGATGTATCCATTAATCTCACGCGTTACTTGGGTACGCGCCATCTCAGTTCCCTTTGGTTTTCCGAGAAACTTAGCAAGTTCAAGACTAATCTTTGTTGGCTTCACAAATCCACTTGGTGCGCGATTTCCCGTTTTACGTTTCTTGCGACCATTTTTCTGTGCAAGTTTAATTTCTCTTTCCGAACGCTTGGAAAGAGCTCTGACTTGAGTCGTAACACTGGTGAGTTGGCTGCGAAGATCTGCAAGTTGTGCAAGAAGAGTAACAAATTGGGTTCCCAATGTTGGCTGGACAACGGCTTCAACTTTCTCAACAACAGGTGTTGTCACGGTTTTTGCGGTCACAGTCTTTGCGGTCACGGTCTTTGCGGTCACAGTCTTTGCGGTCACAGTCTTTGCAGCCTTGGCTGCGGTTGTTTTCGTTTTTGTCTTTTTAGTCATTTTATAATATTTTATATAATTTTCTTTTTAAGTGGTTTATATTAAATATTATTTATTTAAGACGCTGATTCACGTAATAAATAATATTTATTTTTTTAATTTAGATTTTTTATTGTTAATTTATCATAAAAGATTCATACAACCATGGAAGTGATGATGCCGCGGAACTTGAAACGATTGTCATTGTTCCTAAAGCATACATACAACCTAAAGAACGCGACTCATCATCAGTGCCGTGTGTTATTAATCTTTCAATAATAGTTAAAATTGTATTTTTTAAATATAAATCTGTTTTTGTGGACGCCATAGAATGTATATTTATACCATAAAACGGAGAACCCGATGGGCAAATTTTCAATTTTGTCTCATTTGTTATTTGCGCTCTATATTTCCAAACATCTGTCAATTCCATCATATATTTAATACATCTATGCCTTGCTAATCGTGTTAACCAATTTGTATCTGTTATATAACCAAAATTATCTATTTTTTGAAAGATTTCAATTGCTCTCAATTCTAACTTTTTTTCACTAGTTAAATTATCATTCAGTTTTAATTTAATTTTTAATGGAATTTCTAAATTTTTTGCCATTTTTACTATTTTTTTTATTTTTTTATATATGTCTTTTGGTAAAGGATTTCTATTATAAGGGTTCTTATCATATTCATTATTTTTTAACATATTATAAATAGTACAAATGTCAAATCCATACACAAAATCATCGTCGTCTTTATAACTATAAAACTGTTGATATGGGATGTTTTCTATTCTTTGAAATGTTAAAAAATCTTTATCATTCACGCATTTTTTATTTTTTATTGCTGGTCCGTGCAAATCCAAAAATACTCTGAATAAATGTCCTCTCGTTATCCTTTGTATTTTTATTACAAAATTTGAATATTTTAAATAATTATATAATCTAAATATTAATTGTGATTTATTCCCAGAAATTTTTTGTTTATAATATCTTGCAATACCTTTTAATTGACTAACATTGAAATTAATATGAATAATATTATCGTATTCATTATAATTTGGTATTTCAAATTCAGACGCACTTACTTTAATTTTTGGAACTTTTATATTTTTAATATCATCGTAAATTTTTTCTTTTAAAAAAGTTTTTGGCGACACAACATTTATAATCGTGTTTTTATTCTTTTTTATTTTAATATTCTTTCTAACCATTTATTATTATATCTTGATAATTTATTTTAATATCTATTTCAAATAATATTTTAATATTTTAAACACTTATTTTTTAATATTTTAAAAAACTTATTTTTAAAAATAAAAAATAAATTGATTTTAAAAAATGATATAAATAATTATTTCATAAATATATAAAAATGTCTTCTATTACGATTACCAAAGCAAAAACATTTGACGCTTCCAAGATCTCTTACAAAGAGCCTGTTGTCAATAAGAGAGGTGGGAAAAGTGTCCAGCTTCAACTTAATGGTGAACAACTTGTTATTCAAATCCCATTGATGCTTACGTGGGGCGTCAATGAGCGCATTGATGAGCAATCAGGTCGCATTAGTTATGATATGGCCCTCCAGTTTAACGATGAAAGTCCTTCTGTTTTGAAGTTTCTTGATGCATTGAAACTTCTTGAAAATAAAATTAAAGATGATTCGTGTGGTGAAATGTGCAAGAAATGGCACGGAAAAAGTAAAATGTCAAGAGAAGTAATGGATGCTCTTATGTATCCAATTCTTAAATATCCACGTTTGAAAGATCGCAATGGTCAACCGACTAGTGATCCCGATTATAACCGCTTTCCAACTATGAAGTTGAAAATCCCTTTCTGGGAAGGTAACTTTAATGTTGAACTTTACAGTATGGATAGAAAACCATTATATCTGTCTGGTAAGACTGATCCAAGTGTAACTCCTGTAAATGCAATCCCCAAAGCATCTCATATTAACGGACTTATCCAATGCACTGGTATTTGGTTCGCTGGTGGTAAATGCGGTGTTACTTGGAAGTTGGTTCAAGCGTGTGTGCGTCCACCAGCTCGCCTTCTAGGTGCGGGTACGTGTCACGTGCTGGACGATAGTGACGATGAAGATGCGGAGGAGGCAATTGCGCAGAAAGAAGAGCAAGCTGAGGCAACTGGACCGAGTTTTGAGGATGATGAAGTTGAGGAAATTGTTGAGGAAGAGGAAGAAGTTGCTCCAGTTAAAAAGAAAAAAGTAGTTCGCAAGAAAAAGGTGAAGTCTAGTGATTAAATATTAATAATTTATAAATAATATATTTTTTTTTTTAAATATATTATTTTATCTGGCTTTCTTTTTGGCTTTCTTTTTGGTTTGTTTCTTTGTTTTCTAAGCCTCCATTATTGAATAGGGATTGTATTTTATGCTACTAATTGCTTGTCTTCCGTATTCTTCTTCTTCTTCTTCTTATTCTTATTACTATCACCTAAAATCATCATCTCTACACCATCTTCATTTGCTTTTGTATTTGCTTTTGTATTTGCTTTTGTATTTGCTTTTGTATTTGCTTTTGTATTTGCTTTTGTATTTGCTTTTGTATTTGCTTTTGTATTAATTTTTATTATTGTCGCTTGGTCTTCTTCTTTTGCTGCTGGTTCTGTTTCTTTGTTTTCTAAGCCTACATTATTAATAGAGATTATTTTTGTTTTTGATTTGATGCTTCTGCTGCTATTTTTATCTTTATCTTCAACTACATTTGCTTAATTGGTGTGCGATGTGCGTGAGGTGGACACGTGTGCGTTATTCGCTCCAACATCACCTTCAGCGGTAACATTCGCCGGAATTATTGTTAATAGAGCAACACCGTCGTTATTTACTTTTTCTATATATTTTTTTTTTTGTTCCGACTTGGATTCATTTAATGTTTCAAAGTGGTTCCACATACTAGAAATATACTTCTTTTTCACCGCATTTCTGATAAAGAACTCAAAACTTTTTTCAGTTGACTGTCTTTTGTCATCTCTCTCCCAATTAACGAGCCCCGTTGGATAAGACAAAATTTTGCCAAATGTTCTCAATTTGCCATAATATTTATTTCTTACAAATATTCCTCTACCTTTGGGCGTTATCCATTTTTCAAATACGGCTATACCGGTTATATCATCGTCCATAATATTAAGTGGTTCTCTATTTTTTGCAAATTTTTTAAATTTTTCTATATGTTCTTTAATAATATTAAAAGGAATATTTAAAAAATTTTCCGTGGCGGTTGACCACACGCCCCACCACTTTTTAACTTTAATTTTTTCTACCGCTATATTTACACTTTCTTTTTTTCCTCCAATATCTGTCGCAATTGGATACTTTTCAGTTTCCCATTTATCATCAGCAGTAGTTTTTTTCCTATCGGCGTTCGCTTTATAAAAGCCTCTTCCCACGCCGCCTTGCGATTGTGGTAGGGCTCCATCAGAAATCTTAATTTTTCCTCTTTTTTCTTTTTCTTCATCGTCAATATATACAATCTCATACATATTATCCATCATTTTGTTGCTCTTCCTATTAGTCTCTTCTGCAAATATTTTGAGCCATTTTTTATGTAAATCAAATTGTCTAGTGTCTCTTTCTTTTTGATTCCAAAAATTCAATATTTCTATTAAATCATTTATCTCTCCTCGGTATTTATTTTTTTTAACATTCAATGGGTTATCCTTCGCGGCGACTGTTTTTTTTATTTCTTCTGCTGTGTTATTCTTCTTTTCGTCTTCACC
>Ga0115570_10000774_pt1 | contig 26126 bp, 22 predicted proteins | sample COGITO_mtgs_1205_3_FD_87294 | JGI IMG/M metagenome (GOLD analysis project Ga0115570, IMG submission 87294) | Pelagic marine microbial communities from North Sea - COGITO_mtgs_120524 | ecosystem: Environmental > Aquatic > Marine > Epipelagic | place: Germany:Helgoland, sampling site Kabeltonne... | reverse complement strand
TTTCTTTTTTTTTCTTTTTTTTTTTTTTTTTCTTCATAGCATTTTGTGTTTTCAATATTTACTTTTTTTTCAATATTTACTTTTTTTTCTTTTAATAATTGTTTTCCAATTTTTCCAGTTTTAGATACATATCTACCAGTTTTTGGATTTAATATTTTATTTTCAGTATCCATACTAATATATGATATCATAAAATTATAATGTCATTTTTTTAAAAATGATTTAAATACTATTGTTATTAGTAACATAACAATGATAACAACAATATACATATTAGAACTAAATGAAAATAAGTATTATATTGGAAAAACAAATAAAACAGTAAAAGATAGATATCAAGAGCACCTAGAAGGCATTGGTTCTTTTTGGACTAAAAAATATAAACCGTTATCTGTAATTAAACAAATTGAAAATAGTTCTCCATTTGACGAAGATAGGTATGTTAAAGAATATATGGCTATATATGGTATTGATAATGTAAGAGGTGGTTCGTATAATCAAGAAGTATTAGATAACAATACAATTAAATTTCTAAAAAATGAATTGAGAACTTCAAATAATGAATGTTACAAATGTGGAAGTACGGGTCATTTTTTTAGCGAATGTGAATATATATCAATTAATGATTATATCCAATTATTTATTGATAATTTTAATAGTATTCGTTATTTAGATGAAGAAATACGATATTTAAAACAGAAATATAAAAATATTAAAAGAACTAATGATTTATATGAGACGAGAAACAAGTTATTGTGTAATGTATTAAAATGTGATTATAGTGAAATTGATATGTATACGAATGACATTAAAACATATTACGATAAATTTTGTGATAACAATAATTATATTGATGTATTGACAATTCAATATTATGAATGTATCATTGAATATAAAAAATTTTATAATAACCAGTTTAGTAGTTGTTTTTCAAGAATGGAGAGAGATTTGTTAACAGAAAGTAAAATTAAACTTGCTAATATGGAATGTGAAAAGTTTAATATAAGTTTAGATACAGTTAATTTAGATATTATTATCAGACAAATTGGTGCTATTATGAAATTGTATTATGATTTATTAAAATAACATGTTAAATATAAAAAATGATATTATAGGATTTATTTATTATAACATATAAATTGAAATGACAATCAATAGTAGTAGTTATATTATTGTAGAAATAGAAGAATTAAAAAGTAAAAAAAATTTGAAAAGATTTATTCGTGAAGTTTCTATAAAAATTCAAAATAATAATCCAGAAATTTCAAAAGCATTATCAATTAGGCAAGCTCTTAAAATATGGAAAACAAACAAGTAAATATATATTATAATATATTCTTCAAAATAAAAAAGTATTCAACATTAACACTTTTTTTATTTTCTTCCTTTACTCTAACTAGTTCCCCAACTATATCACCATACTGATTTGGCGGTCGCAATCGCGCTCTAGCAACTTCTCCATCCGCATGATTTCCTGCATTATTTTCTCGAAGACTTCTGCCTGTTTTACAACACCATGCTTCCTCATGACGGCGAGGGTGTATTTAAGACTGCTCAACTTCTTAGGGTTATTAACAAATATCTTCTGGATTTTGTAGAAGGTGTCTGCAAAACGGGTGGTCTTAATCTCTTCAATGAGAACAACAGGTTGTGTATACACGATTTTCTCACAGACCTTGTCTTGCAGGTCAGTGGGAAGAGCGTCGAAAAGAGCGTTCATGTTGTTCTGGTTCATTTCAAGACTTACTTTAGTAGGTTTTCACTAGAGTTTGTTGTCTGAAGTTTTTGTGTTTACGTTGTCTGCGTTGTTGGTATCAATAACTTGAATAAATTCTGTCAATTTTTTCTTGAATAGTCATTTTTCTGTACAAATAAGTGTAAACAATGAAAAAAATTCATAACCCGTTACTAAGGTAATACATATTATCAGCGATTCTTCTTAATCTCTGGAAACATATTGTTTCCGTCAGTGATTTAGATTCTTGACAGATTGTCTTCTGAATAATATGCACTATTTATCCGTTTTGCTTCGAATGCAGAGAAAGTATTTGATACTTTAATCTTATACTGTTGTGTGTTTCACAAACAGAGTTCTTGTAATTAATTCTTAAATTCCGGTACCAATGTCTTTCAAGGCATGAATAATTATGAATCCTTTTCGTTTAATAAGAGTTTATTCAAAAGAAAGAATCATTTTTTTCAATTTTTTTGATATTTGCATACAAATTGAAAAAAATGATTATTAAATTGATAATTTAATTTTAAAATGTTTTCTAATGTATTTGATGAATATTCAAATGATACATACTTCTATCTAGGAGGTTTAAATAATGAATTGTTAGAAGAATATTATAAAAATATAGAAGAGGAAGACAATAAATATTATGATGAATTAACAGATTATTATGATAATTATTATGATGATTATGACGATTATTAAAAAATATTTAAACCTTTATAAATAAATTATAGTAAATGATTTGGGATGAATTACCGGATTGTATACTTGACAAAATATACTCAAAAATAATATATAAACAATGTAATGAATTATTGGATGATATAAGAAGTTATGTTTTTATAATGAATTTTATTAAGTCTGGATATACATCAATAAATAATATAACATGGTATATAATTTTTAATTATGAAAATAAACTAAATTATGAAGAGAAATTAAATAAATATGATATTTTAAAATGTAATAATACTAAATTAAATTATATAAAATTTAGAATGTTAAAATTAAATTCATATGGAAGATATAAATTTGTAAAAAAATTTTTATTTGTAGAATAATAAATAATATTGATGAATCATAATTTTATAGGTTCCATAGGCATCGCTGGTTTTCTATCTTCTTCAGTCAATTTTGTTTTAATTTTTTCTACTCTTTTTTCTTCTTTGTGGTTATATTCTTGATATTTTACTTCATTCCAATCGTCACCATAACATCTATTTAGAAAAAGATGTGGATTATTAGGACCGTTAACTTCAAATTTACCGAATTTATATTTTTTGAGTGGATATATTTCGTCATTTAAGAAATAACATTTTTGTAAATGTTGCATAGTTTTATTATTAGCAATTTCAACACTTACTTTATCGTTGGTATTTTCTGTAATTTCAACACTTACTTTATCGTTGGTATTTTCTGTAATAAAGATATCTAAAAATGGAAATTTAACTTCCATATTTTTTCTTAAAGTACCACTAACACTATATATTTTATAAAATCCATTACCCCAGTTAACTTTTTTGATATTATATCCTTTTTTTTGAAGAGACTCTTTAAAACTGTCATCCAATAGTTTTTTTTCATTATTTTTGGTAATACAAATATCAACATCATCATCCCATGGTATAATACCTTTATTTCTAACTGCTCCAAGTAAAGTTCCAAATATAACATAATATTCTATATCATGTTTTTCAAATAATCTAGTAATATCATATAATGTTTGATAACATAATAAAGTATCTTCTGATTTTGGATAAAATAACTGTGAAAAATTTTCAAAAGTATTAATAAATAAATTTCTATTATAAAATATAATAATTATTGTAAGAATTATTAATAATAAAATTATATTTTTAAATTTAAAATTAAATTTTTTTTTCTTCATAGTATTCTATATAAGCTTTATATATTTAATTTAATTTTTTTATAGCAATTACTCTTATACAAATAGGATTTTCGTTTTCAAAAATTGCAAAATCTTTTTTTTCATCAATATATAATATATCAAATTTATTTCCAAGTAAATTTTTTAGATAATCAATATTTGTATAATTTCTATAATGTTCATTACCATGAAATTTATATTCATCTTTATTTTTATCACTTCTAGTTTCAATAGCAATATATGAATTAACTTTAATACTATTTAAAAATGTAAGATGTTCTTCATTTGTTATACTATGAAATGTAAAGCGAGAATATATTAAATCATAATTTTCTTTATTATAATTTACAAAATCTTCATTATAAAAATTACAAGAATTATCATTTTTTGGTTTAAACCCATTATTATCTATACCATCAACTTTATATATTTTATTAAATTCGTAACAATCTCGTCCGTTACCACAACCACAATCGATAATAGTTTTTATGTTAATTTTTTCAAAATAATTAATGACAAAAATGCAAAAATCGGATGCTTTATTTAATTTAGTAATATTATTATTATTATAAAAATTATTCCAATATATTTTATCACAATTTTCTTTATTATAATTAATGTTATTCATTTATTATATATTAATATTATAATTTTTTATTTATGTAAATAATATAATAGATATATTATGAAAAATAAAAAATTAAGTATAAAAAATTATACTTTTTACATAATCAATTTTTTAATTATTATATTTATAATTATAACAATTTACATTTTTTACAAACGGACTATTGAAACATTTAAACCAATACCAGATCACGATGATATTATATTTTATAGTTATGGTAGTGAATATGAAAAATTCAAAACTCTTGTAAAAAGTGCAACAGCAAATAATATAAATATACATATAAATGGAATAGGTGTTAAATGGATAGATTTTTCAAATAAATTAGAAAATTTTCATAAATTTTTAGAAAATGTGGATGATAATAAAATAGTAATGTCTCTAGATGCTTATGATGTAATAATATTTAATAATGCAGAAAATATAAAAAAAAAATTTGAAGAATTTAATAAACCATTAGTATTTTCTGCTGAAAAATATTGTTGGCCTGATGGTAATATATGGGGTAAATATCAAAATCAAAGTAATATATTCAAATATGTAAATGCCGGTAGTTATATGGGATATGCTTGGAGAATAAAAGAGATGTTAAATGAATTTAGAGAAACAAATTATAATTGTTTAACATATGATACTAACAAATATCATGAAAAGGTTGATGATCAGAGATGTTTAACTAGATATTATCTTAATAATGTTAATAATTTGAATGATATTGCATTGGATAACGAACAGAAAATTTGGAGTCTATGTGCTGGTACAAAAAGAGAAGATTATGATATGACCAACTATAATTATTTATATAACAAAATTACTAATACACAATCGTGTATTTTGCATACAAATGGTGCAAATTCATGGTATAAAGATTTATATATATAATAATAATATATATAATAAAATATTATATATTTAAAATAATAAGAAATGAATATAAATAATGATGATACATTCAATATAAATTTAATAGATAATTTATTTTATTTATCTACAAATACATTTAGTATATATATACTTGATAATTTGATACAATATATTTCAACAAGCGAAGGACGTTGGTATAAAATACATTTTGTAATTAATTTTTATACTTTCTATCATTTATATGATAAAGTAATAAATCTAATTATAGATCCTAGTAATAATTATATAATGCATGATGATAGTAATAATTTGTCAATGAATTTAATGAATTATCATTTAAGTTTGCATATTTATCATATTATATTTTTCAAAAATTTAAATTTCTGGGATTATTTTCATCACATAATATTTGCATTTTTTGGTATAATACCAGGTATGTTATTTATAAATTCAAATCAATTATATTTTCAAATGATATCTGGTGGAGGACTACCAGGTATGATAGAATATGGTTCATTAAGTTTAGTTAAACATAATATTATTAATAAAATAACACAAAAAAAATTAAATGTATTTTTATATATATTTATAAGATTACCATTATGTATAATGGGTTCTACATATAATATGATAGCATATAATAATGGTTATATATCAGATTCTTTATGGATAACATTATATGTAAATATATTAATGTATTTAAATGGAACATTATTTACATATTTGACATGTAATAGTTATTATAAACATATCAATAGAGCAAGATTATTATATTAATCAACCTCTTCCATTTTAGTTTCTAAAGTATCTGTAGAATCGGTAGAATCGGTACATACTATACATTGTTTATCTAAATCAACATCATCGTCTAGACTGACATCATTTTCATCATTTACATCATTTACATCATTTTCATCATTTTCATCAATTGATAAACCCAATTTAACCATATTGTACATTCTATCCGAAAATAATTTTGGATTTTCAATTGTAAAACCAGATGCGAGTAATGATGTATCATACATTAGATAAATTAAATTTTTTAATGTAATATCATTTTTATCAGAATTAAATTTATTAATTAAGTCTTTAACAATTACGTGATCTGAATTTAATTCAAGAGTTTTTTTAGACATCATATATGAGTTCATTGATGTATTATTAAGTGCTTGCGCTTTCATTATTCTTTCCATATTTGCAGACCAACCATATTCTGATGTTACTAAACAGCACGGAGATGTAACAAGTCTATTTGAAATAATAACATTTTCAATTTTATCACCAAGTATCATTTTGATTGATTTGCAAAAATCTTCGTGTTTTTCCAGAGTTTCTTCTTGTAATTTTAAATTAGATTTTGAAATATTAACAAATTTTTTACCATCATATTCTTTAAGTTGTTGCATCATATATTCGTCAATAGAATCAGTCATATACATAACTTCAATATCTTTTTTAACAAGTTTTTCTAAAAATGGAGCTTTTTCAACATATTCTTTAGATTCTCCAATAATATAATAAATATTATTCTGGTCTTCTTGCATATTTTCAATATATTTATCAAATGAAATAAGTTCATCTTTAGATTTTGATGTTGTAAATCTTAATAATTTAGAAATTTTTGTTCTATTATTTTCATCTTCGTGAATACCTAATTTAATGTTTTTAGAATATTGTTCGTAAAATTCTAAATATTTTTCATTATCTTCGGTAATTTCACGAAATAATTCTAATATTTTTTTAACAATATTTTTTTTGATAACTTTTAAAATTTTATTTTGTTGTAAAATTTCTCTAGAAATATTTAAAGGTAAATCTTCTGAATCTACAATACCTTTTACAAAATTTAACCATTCTGGACATAAATCTGTATTATCGTCTGTAATAAATACTCTACGAACATATAATTTAATATTATTGATTTTTTTATTTTTAGTAAAAGCGTCATGTGGTGCTCTTTTAGGTATAAATAATAATGATTTAAATTCAATTTGTCCTTCACCTGAAAAGTGCTTAAAAGCAAGTTCATTTTCCCAATCATTTGAAATACTTTTATAAAATGAACTATATTCTTCATTAGTAATATCTGATTGATTTCTAGTCCATATAGGTTTTTGAACATTACATAATTGCCATTCTTTTTCTGTTCGTGTAATTGTTTTCTTTTTTGTTTCAACTTTATCAGTTTCTTCATCTTCAACATCTTCAATAATAGGTTCATCTGTTTTTGATTCATCAGTATCTTCTTTAGAGTCTTTGGTATCATCTTTAGAGTCTTTGGTATCTTCTTTAGAGTCTTTGGTATCAACATTTGGTTCTTCGATATCATCAACTTCTTCTTCGATAGTTTTATTAACTTGAATAGAAATAGGATAATTGATAAAAGCACTATGTTTTTTAATTAATTCTTTAATTCTATTTGTTTCCAAATATTCAAGTTGATCCTCTTTAAGATATAAATCTATTTTGGTTCCTCTTTTTAAATTATTGTCTGGAATATCTTTTTTAATTGTAAAAGTTCCTCCCGCTGAAGAATCCCAAATATATTGTTCATCATCGTTATTGTTTGAAGTAACAATAACTCTATCTGCAATAAGATAAGAAGAATAAAATCCAACACCAAATTGACCAATCATACTAATATCTGCACCCGCGGATAATGCTTGCATAAAATTTTTAGTACCCGATTGTGCAATTGTACCCAAATTATTAATTAAATCGTTTTTTGTCATACCAATACCAGAATCAATAATAGAAATTTTTTTGTTATCTTTATCGCAAATAATATGAATAAATAATTCTTCTTGTTCTTTTAAAACTGTAGAATCTTTTAAAGATTGATATCTAATTTTATCTAGAGCGTCTGATGAATTAGATATAAGTTCTCTTAAAAATATATCTTTATTAGAGTAAAAAGTATTAATAATAAGAGATAAAAGTTGGTTAATTTCTGCTTGAAAGGCAAATGTTTCACAATCTGTCATTTTTAATTATAATAATAAACTAGTTTTTATATAATTTAAAAAATGATTTAAATATTATATTTAATTAGTATTAAAGATAATTTTGTATAATGGATATTGATATCATTATTAACAATATTAAAGAAATGTTAGTACAAAGAGGAGACAATATCGATGAATTCGAGGAACATGAAAAAGAAATTGAGAGAGAAGAATTTTACAGCGATACAAGAATTTTAGAATTTCACACATCAAAAACAAGTATAATCTTTGCAATGACAAAAAAATTAAAAAAAAATATTTTAGATGAATTAAAAAGTTATCAAGAAGATTTAACAAAATTTGTATTAAAATATAATAATAAAAAAAATATAATTTTAGTATTTAATAATGATATAATTTCGGCACCAATATTACAACAAATAACAAAATATGATAAAATGTTACAAAAGAATAATGGTATTTTACAATATTTTTATGCAAAGCAGTTAAGTTTTAATCCAACAAAACACGAATATGTACCATTACACGAAAAAATAGATGAATCTAATATTCAAGAAATATTAGATCAATATTCTGTTACAAGTAAATTAAAATTGCAATGGATATATAATTTTGATCCACAGGCGAAATGGTTAGGATTAAAACAAGGTGATATAGTTCGTATTACTAGTTATAATTCAAATAGTGGTACATATTATAGATATAGATGTTGTATTTAAATAAATATACTATATATAATTAATAGTATGCCAAATAAAATCACGGAAAATGATGTAAGAGACATATTATTTGGGGATGGGAATGTAAGTTTTGAAATAATTCCTGTAAATGATTTCAGTGGTATAGATAATGATATCTTTATTAAAAATTATGGTTCAAATAATAATATAATAACAATGTCTTTTTTATATAATGAGAATTTAACAGAAGAAAATAATGTTAATAAATTTAACTTAATATTTAAAACTGATAATTTATACGAAGGTTCTGTATTAATTGTTGCAGGGGGAGGAGGTGGTGGTTATGATATTGGTGGAGGTGGTGGGGGTGGAGAAGTTATATACATTGATAATATATCTTTTAAAGGAAATATAAATTATAATATTGTAGTTGGCAAAGGTGGCAAAGAAGGTACTAAAAGTTATTATCATGGTGATAGTGGATATAATAGTGGTATAAATGATATAGTTGCTATAGGTGGTGGTGGTGGTGCTTCATATTATGCAGAAACTCCTTACAATTTACTAAATAATTCAAAATCAAGTTTTAGACATCTTAAAGAGCAAGGACGTGGTTTAGATGGTGGTTCGGGGGGAGGAGGGTGTGGATTTCAATATGGTAAAGATGATGAAGTTTCAACATATAAATATGGAAAAAAAACAAATTTAAAAAATCCAATTTCTGCATTTGATAACTATTATACATTTGGAAATAATGGTGGTATAGGAAATTCTTATATAAAAGAAGAGGATCAATTGGCAAAAGTAAGAGGAGGGGGTGGTGGTGGTGCAGGAGAAATTGGTGATAATTCAACAAATGAAGATACAACACATTTTGGTAAAGGTGGTGACGGAATATCTATTGAAAAAATAGATATAAATACCGGAACAACAAGATTTTGTCCATTATTGAATAATAATAATAAATTTTCTCATCCTCCTCCTCCTCTAAATAATTTATACTATAGTAATCTAGAGTGTAATATAGTAGACATTGAAGAAATTGTAACAAATAAAGTTCAAAAAAAATTAAGAACTACACATACTGGTAATGATAATAATGTTTATTGGGGGGGGGGAGGTGGTGCTGGTTCATATAATACACAAGCAGGAGATGGTGGAAAAGGAGGAGGAGGTGGTGGTGGATATTATGAAGGCATCCATGATAATATTAATGAAGACTTTGTTGGATTGATTGCGGATTCAACTAAACACGCAAGTGAAATAAATTATAATGGTACATCATCTTCTGTAGAAATAACACAAGATAATATAGATAACGATATTGCTAAAGGAGGTGATGGTATACCACATACAGGAGGAGGAGGAGGAGGTGGTGGTTTAGCGTCAAAAGGAGGAAATGGTGGTTCTGGAATTATAATAATTATGTTAAAAACAACAGAAAAACCAATTGAAGTTGAATCCCCCGAATATACTCTTACAGATATTGAAAATATGTTATCAGAATTTGAGAATAATAAAACAGAATTTGGTAAAAATTTAAGTAAATTATATAATTATAATATAAAAGAACATAGAGAATTTTATGATTATATAGATAATATATATGAAGATAATATTTTAAAACAAAATGTACCTCATGGAATTATAAACAATGAATATAAAGAACGAGGAGATTTAGAAATAATTAAATATAATTACGATAGAGATGTTTATGATATTAAATTTCATCAATATTTAAAAATAATTTTTGATTTAAAAATTAATTATGATAGTTTTTTATTATATTCAAAAAATAGAGATGAGGATACATTTGGTATAAATGAAAAATTATATGATTATCAACGACTTATGATAATTATACTAGATATAATTGAGAATATTATAATATTAATTAGAAATGATAACAAATATTACGAATTAATAAATAATACAGATATATTAGAACTTGCATTATTAGATAAAAAGAGAGAAAGATATGATTTAAAAGAAGATTTGTCAGAATTGGATAATGATATTGAATTACTAACCACTCAATTGAAAGAAATAAACAATGAAATATATAATTTAAAAAAATTAGAGAATGATGGTGAAAATACAAAAAATGACAAAGATAAATTAACAGAACAAAAATCAAAGTTTGAAATATTATTAAATAATAAACAAACAAACAAAGAAACGAAACTGGAAGCGGAGTTATATTATAATTATAGTGAAAAAAAAAATGCTGGTCAAAAAAAAAAAATACTTAAATTTTATATATCAGATAATAACAATTTTGAAATTTACAATAGTAATTCTCAAACAACAGAAAAGCTTTTAAAAGAACAACTTTTTGAATATTATAAAATTAATACAATTGACCTTAAAAAAATTTTACAATACAAAGATATCAAAGAATTAATAAAAGAGGAAAATTACGAGGATAGTGATATACAATTAATAATTAAAATATATATTTATGCTTTATTAAAAATAAAAAAACAAAATTTTATTAAAAATACATTAAGTTTATATATTTATATGAGTTATGCAATTATATTGCAAAATTTGTATAAAGACTCTGAAAAATTTTTGTTAGGCAATAATTATGATAATTATAACAATCTAAAAGAAAAAGATTTATGTAATACCAAATTATATAATAATCTGTATAAAATTGATTATACAATTGATAGAATGAATTCATTATTAGGATATTCTTTTATAAATGAATATATTAGTAATTATAAAATAAATGAGGCGAACTTAATATCTTCAAGTTGTCCATATGTTAATATAGTATTAAATGATTATGACAGTAATGCTATCATATTAATGTTATTTAGAAAAACAAAAAATGATAATTTAATATTAAATTGTGAAGATGATGATACAGAATGTCATTCAAAAGAGACATTGAACTTAATAAAATATAAAGATTATTATAAGAATTTAAAAGAAAGTTTTGTTATTGAAATAGATAATAATAGATATAGTATTCATGATTTTTATTTTAGAAAACAAAATACTCCTGATGGAAAAATAAAAGATATAATAGAATTTATAATAGATGATAGATATAGTAAAATATGTAAAACAAGTGTAGAAAATAAAATTAAAGATATATACATATTAGCAAAAGATTATTCACATGTCAATGATATATATGATAAAGATATATCATTATTAGAAAAATATAGTGAAAATGTAGAAAAACAGAAAAAAGAATTAGATAATATAAATGATAAATATACAAAATATAAATATTATTACGAAAAATCAAAATATAAAAATTATATATATTATTTTATATTATTTTTAATTTTAATTGTTATAATAATAGTAAATATTACTGGTACAAATTCATATATGAAAACATTAACATATTTGATAATATTATCAATTTTGACAATTTTAATAATATATAATCACTTTACAAAAGTAAATTTAAATATAGTTGAAAAGTTTATAAAATATGAAGAAGAAAAAGAAAAAATATTTTATGATTATTATAATTTAGCCTCGGTAAAAGTTTACTCTAATCACCAAACTATTGGTAGTAGCGCTACATATGATATTAAATTAGAATTAGACGAATTGGATAAATATAAATTAAAAATTAGAAAGTTTAAAAATTCAAATACAAATACAGATAGTTATGTTAATAAATTAGTTAAAAAGAATTTAAAAATTTTTTATAATAATAGATATGAAAATATAACAGATGTAATAATAACAGACGATGACCCTCATTATTATTATATTACATATATAACCTTTAAACATAATAATCCAATACAAACAGATTATATAACTGATGTTGTATTATTAAAACATGATGAATCAATAATTAAAAAATTATTAAACAATAAAAAGTACGAAACTATTACGAAAGAAGGAAGAAGTAAGTTATGTGATGATGTGTGTAAAACAACTGAGGAATTAATTGGGGTAACGATACAAGAAAAAGTTAAAATAAAAGAAATGAAAAAAATATATATATATACAGTTAGAAATGACATATTGAGATATATAAATAATAAATTTATAGATATAAGTAAAATAATAGAATCAATTGAGATAGAGAAGGCAAATAATTTATCAAATAAAGTTCATAAAAGTCTAACAAACGAAAAGAAAAACTTATTAAATTATCAAAAACAATACGATAGTAAAAAATTAAAAAATATAAATGTAAATAATTTATATAAACATGAAATAATAGGACAATCTGCATTTATTAATTTTATAATAATATTTTCATCAATACTTGTATTATTATTATTACTTGTTGATATATTCCCAACAAAAATTTTAGTAATAATGATAATAGGGTTTATACTTATTTCAGGAAATATTTATAATTATATATTAAATTCATCTTATCGGCAAAGAAAAGATGCTAATAAAAAATATTGGTAAAAATACATATAAATATATAAAGTATATATATATTTGTTATAATATATGATTAGAAGGTCTCTAAGAAAATATAAAGATGATGATAAAATAGATTCTGGCGACGATAATACAGAAAAACAAGATTCTGATAGTGATAATAATATAAATTCTGATTCAGATGATTATGCGCAAAATGAAAGTGATGAAAGTGATGAAAGTGATGAAAGTGATGAATTTGATGAAAGTGATGAAATTAATGAATTTGATGAAAGTGCTGAGGAAGAATATAATAATATTAATAAAAAAAAAAGGAAAGCAGAAAAAAAAATTGAAGATGAAGTTGAAAATATACCAAATATAAAATTAAATGAAAAACTGTTAAAAGGTAATGTAATTTTAGTATTAAATAATAGAGATTATTTTAACAATTATGATGATGAAAATGATGAAAATGATGAAAATGATGAAGTTGATGAAAATAATGAAAATAATGAAAATGATGAAGTTGATGAAGATGATAATACAAATATACAAGAAAATGTTAAAAAAAAGCAAAAATATAATGATATATTAATAAAATATAATAGAGATGAGAAAATATATTTTAATAATTTAAATGAAGAAGAGAAAAATAGAATATTAAATTTAGAAAATAATCTAAAAAAAAATAATTCAATAGATATACCAACAAGATTTAAATTACTTGATTATGATATTAACAGTATTGTAAAAAATTCATTAATTTACAGTATTGAACAATTAAATTGTATGTCCAAATCTAGTAGTGAATATTTTAAACTACATAATTGGATTAATACACTTTCAAAAATACCAATTGGTAAATATAATAAACTAGATGTAACATATAATGATGATGTTTCTTATTATTTGGAAACAATAAAAAAAAATATTGATAATAATATATACGGACATATAGAAACAAAGGAACAAATAGTTAGAATTTTGGCACAATGGATTAGTAATCCCGAGAAAACAGGTTATGTAATAGGTATTAAAGGTCCACCTGGTGTTGGAAAAACAAAACTAGTAAAAGAGTGTATTTGTAAAGCAATGAATTTTCCTCTTGCATTTATATCTTTAGGAGGCATTGATGATGCGTCGTATTTATCTGGATTTAATTATACCTATGAAGGTTCTAGATATGGAAAAATATTAGAATGTTTAATTAAATCAGAAGTAATGAATCCCGTTTTTTTATTTGACGAATTAGATAAAGTATCAACAACTTCAAGAGGAGATGAGATTATTAATACTTTAATTCATATAACGGATTCTGTACAAAATGATAAATATACTGATAAATATTTTCAAGAAATTGATTTAGATTTATCTAAATCAATTATAATTTTTACATATAATAATGAAGATTATATTAATCCAATTTTGAAAGATCGTATGATTACAATAAATGTAAATGGATATAATGCAAAAGAAAAATTAGAAATTGCAAAAAATTATTTAATTGATGAATTATTACCAAAATATAATATGAAAAAGGGTGATATAATATTTGAAGATAAATTATTATCACATATTATATCATTAACAAGTACAGACGAAGGGGGTGTTAGAAATTTAAAAAGAGAAATAAATAATATTATATCATGGATAAATATGATGAGATATATTAAAACAGATAATAGTTTAATAACATTACCATTTGAAGCAAAAATGGAATATTATAATAAATATTGTAAAAAAATAACAAAAAAATCATGCCAACCAATGAGTATGTATTTATAAAATTATATAACATATAATAAATATATATAATTACAAATATGACAAAAATAGTTTCATTAATAGTTGCGTGTACTTTAGATGGAGGAATAGGTTATAATAATAAAATACCATGGAATATAAAAGATGATATTTTAAAATTTAAAAAAATTACAAGTGAAACACTGGATAAAACCAAAAAAAATGCTTTAATAATGGGTTCAAATACTTATATGTCTTTACCTGTTAAAAAATTAAACGATAGAATTAATATTGTTATATCTCGAAAAGATGAAAATAATAAATTGTATCAAGATAATGATATAATTAAATATTCTTTAATAGATACAGCATTAAATTATTGTTATAATAATGATAATATTGAAAAAATTTATATTATAGGGGGATCGTATTTATACAATTATTTTTTAGAAAATTATAACTTGATACATACGATTTATTTAAGTATTATAAAAGATAAATATGAATGTGATACTCATGTAAATATTTTAAAAATATTTAAAAACTTTAAATTAGAGAAAGATATTACTTATATGAATAATGAATATATATCATATATATGTTATAACAAAAGATAACATATAAATGATTCAATATATATAGGTTCTCTTCCTTTATTTGTCAAATTTAATTTATGTTCTAAATCTGCTGCTTTTTCAATAATATAACTATTTGTTTTTTTTGTAATATATATATAATCATGTAATATATCTAATATTGTAATATTATATTGAAAACAGTTATATGAAATTTTTCTAATATCTTCTAAATTATATTTTTTTTTATTAAATGTTTTAATAAAATTATATATAGGTGGATATTTTAAATTACAAAATTCTTCGGTTATCAAATGAGGTTCTTTATTTTCAATTTCTGAAATAAATATACAAAATATTAAATTTCTACAATTATATTTAATTAAATAATTATTCAAATTTTTATTTAAATAATTATTGAAAATCACATTAATTTCATTTGTTTTAAATAAAGGAATTCTAAAACAAGTAAATCTACTTTTAATAGCATTTTCAATACTTGAAATTTTATAAGTAGTGCATATAAAATAAACATTTTCTGAGTATTTTTCTAATAATATTTTAAGAATAGAGAATTGTTCCTTTAGTAAATTAATGTGTTTTATAATAATTAAATGTTTTTGATTATAAATATTTCTAATTTTAATTAAATATGCAATAAAAGTTGTTAGTAATTCATAATTTTTAGAAAAATTTGGATTCATTAAATCAATTTCAAAGAAATATTTATTTTCATAATAATTTATATTTTTTTCCCATATACTTTCATTTTTAATTATGGTACATATGTTAAATTTTTTTTTTATCAATTCATTAATAAAAAAATCAATTGGAAATCCATTTATAGAATAAAGTAAAATATTGTAATTATATTTTTTAGTAAAATTGAAAATTTTAAATAATTCATTATTTGATTCTATAATGTTGTAAAAATTATTTTCTATTTCATTCATTATATATTTAAAATATTATTGATTTATATAAAAATAACTTTTAATGTAAATATATTATGAATAAAAATCCTTATAAAATTTTAGGAATTACAAAAAATGATTCTATCGAAGAAATAAAAAAAATATATAAGAAAATAGCATTAGAATGTCATCCTGACAAAACATTAAATGAACCAGAACATATTAGGGATATAATGAATTCAAGATTTAAAGAAGCAACGGAAGCTTATAAAATAATAATAGATAATCCTAATATTGATTATACAAATATTGATGATAATTATTATTACGATAATTTTAATTATGAAAGTTATAATTACAATGATTGGATTGATATTTTTTCTGATTTTATAAATACAAATAATGATGCAAAAAATTATATTAGTAATATTGCAGAAATATTTAGAGATAATAATATTATAAAAAATAAAAAATTTTATAAATTTGCAAATATCCCATTAATACATAAAGTAACTTTAAATGTAACTTATAAAGAATTAATTAATAATACTAAAAAAAAAATACAATTATTATTAAAAGACATATCTGAACCTATATATATAACAATATATGCATTTGATTCATATCCGGTAATTAATAAATTATATATTGACGATGATGATGATGTAACACATGAAATAGAAATTAAAATAAAAATAATTAGAAATGAGTTTTTTACACATAAGTTTGTAGATAATAAAATTAATATTTATTATAAATTAAAATATAATTTATATGATTATTTAAATGGTTATACAACAAGAATAAAATATATTAATGATGAATATATAGATATAAATATACCAAAATTAACTTCGAAAAAATATGAAATAAAAGATAAAGGAATTAATGGTGGTTCATTAATTATTAAAATTAAATTTCGTAATACAAATATAAATTTTGATTACTGGAATAAATTAGAAGATATTGAAAAAGATATTTTTAATAAAATATTATTTTCTATTTTGAAATAAAAAATGATATATGTATATTAACTTTCTATTCATATAATATAATGAATTTTCGAGATAATAATATTAAATTTATTGATTTATTTTGCGGTATTGGTGGTTTTCATCAAGCGCTTTCTAAATATAATTCAGAATGTGTAATGGCTTGCGACATAGATGATAAATGTCGAGAAATTTATGAATTAAATTACGGTATTAAACCCGAAAAAGATATTAAAAATATTGATGAAAAAGTTATACAAGATTTTGATATATTATGTGCAGGATTTCCTTGTCAATCTTTTTCGAATGGTGGTAAAAAAGGGAATTTAAATGATCCGCGAGGAACTTTATTTGAAGATATTTTAAGAATCGCACAACACAAAAAACCAAAATTTATGTTTTTAGAAAATGTTAAACATATAAAAAAAATTGATGGTGGTAAAACTTTTAAACATATTATTAAAAGAATTAATGAAACCGGGTATTATGTTAATGAGGAGGATAGTATATTCGAATTAAGTCCACATAATTTAGGTATTCCACAACAACGTGAAAGAGTTATATTTGTTTGTATTAGAAATGATATATATAATAAGGATAAAATTATAAATTTTAAATTACCAAATATAAAAATTGATGTTGATAAAATAATCGAAAAAGATAAAAATATAACAGATAAATATAAAATTTCTAAAGATATTGAAAATATTTTAAATGTATGGGATGAAATGATTCAAGTATTTGATGAAAACGAAACATTAAGTCCAACAATATTATGCAATGAATTTTACAAAAATTATACTGAAGACGACTTTAATGAAATTGCACAATGGAAACAGGATTATATAAAAAAAAACAAACCAATATATAATAAATATAAAAACAAATGGGACGAATGGTATGATAAACATAAAGAAATTATACAAAAAAAAGAGATTAATGGAAAATTAGAATGGCAAACTGGAAAAAAAAAAAAGAATGATACAATATGGAATTATTTTATACAATTAAGACAGTCTGGTATTAGAGTAAAAAAAACAAATTATTTTCCAACATTAGTTGCTATTGTACAGACGCCAATTTATGCTAAAGAAAAAAGATATATAACACCTCGAGAATGCGCTAGATTACAATCATTTCCAGAGAATTTTATTATCCATAAAAATGATAATATAGCATATAAACAGTTTGGAAATGCAGTAAATGTTGATGTTGTAAGTTATATAATTGAAATTACATTTAATACATATTCATTATAAGAACTTTTATTTTATATGAGTTTCGTATAAATTTTTCATTACTTCTATTTTTTTTGAATTATTTATCTTTTCAATTTGATTTAAATTCAATTCAGGAAAAGTATATATAAATTCTTTATTATTTTTATTAATAAAGGTGAATAAACTACTTTTAAATGAAATAGAACCAGAATCTCTTTTTATATAAATATCTGTATTAAATGATTTTGGTATTATATATATTTTTTTTTCATTTATAACAACAACAATTGTATTTATATCCATTATATGATTAGTGGTTGATTTACAATTAATCATAATAACATTGCCATTTTTATTTAATTTTACTTTTATAGAAAATTTAATATCATCAATTTCGATATCATTTTTATATTCGGACCCTATAACATGATTTTCATCAAGATCTTTCACATTAATACCAATATTAATTAACATTTCATTTAATGCCATTTCTCCAAGTTTACCATAAATAAACTTGTTTTCATTTTTTTGTGGTGGAAATTTCTCTTTAATTAAACAAAATTTATAATAACATTCTTGCATTTTTTCTTTATTATTATATTGATTCATTATTTTTATTAAATCGACGCACTTATTATGGTCTAAATTATTAACAGTATCATCAATTGTTGTCATATATTTTACCTAATATAAAAATTATATTCATTTTTTTAATTTGTTTTTATTTTTCCCATTGATATATTAATAAAATTATATAAAGATATTGTAATATTAATTATTATAATATAATAATGCCTCCAAGAACCGTAAAACCAAAAACTACCATCACTCCTGTTGCAACTCCGGTAAAAGAAGAAGTAATTGATAAAAAAGTTAAAAAAGAAGTAAAAAAAGAACCAGTTGTTGTAAAAGAAGAAGAAGTAGACAAGACTTCTGACACTGTTGTTGAAGAAAAACTACTTGGCGACACTCTAATTACTGAACTAACAGATAAAATTAGTTCGGTTCAACTTGAAATGAAATCTATCCAACAAACTTTAAAACTTCTAACTAAAGAATATGAAAAACAAAAGAAAGTAATTGCAAAAGTACAACGAAAAAGAGAAAATGCAAAAAAATCACCATCTGGTTTTGCTAAACCATGTAAAATCTCTAATGAACTATGTAAATTCGTAGGTATTCCCGAAGGTTCTGAAAGATCTAGAACCGATATCACGAGATTTATCAATGCATATGTGAAAGAAAAAAATCTAAATAACCCAGAAAACAGACGCGAATTTTTTCCTGATGAAAAACTGCGTTCTATTCTTAATGTAACTGATAAAGAAAAGGTAACTTACTTTATTCTTCAACGCCTAATTGCTCATCATTTCCCTCTAAGTATCAATAAACAAAATGCACTAGCGGCACAAGCCATCGCAGAAGCTGCAGCACAGGCTGCGGTAGTTGTAAAATAAATTAGTTTTTTTTATATAAATATTATTAATCTATATTATTTAATGAATAATTTTATTTCAAAAGATAATAAAGAAAAATTATTTAATGGATCTTCAAAACTTTTAGCTGAAAAATTAAATATTTCAGTCGATGGGGGTGATTTAAATAATGTTATTATACAACTTATTGAATTAATTAAAGACAAATATAATAATGATAATGATATTGATTTAAAAACATTAAATAATATATGTTTAACAAATGTTAAAAAACATTATACTAATGATAGTAATGATAGTAATGATAGTAATGATAAATCGTTATTGCAAAATAAAATTAGTGATTTAGAATTTAAAAGAAATGAAATATTAAAAAATTATAATAATAATGTTATCAATACTAATAACAATAATAAATCATTTATTATATCATCTTTAAATAATATTTATTCTAATCTATTCGATTTAAAAATTATTAATTTAAATTATAATTTATTATCATTTAAACCAAATAAAGTAATTTTACCAAAATATATTAATAATATTATGCCATATATATCATTAAATATATATATTGAAGATAATATATTAACATATAATTATATTTGTTCATTTAAAAACGATATATGGGATATATGGACTACAGAAGATAATTATATATTTAAAATAACTAATAATATTATAAATTATTCATTTACAGATTATAATAATAATATCATTAATTTTGATTTAACAAAAGTTCCTATAACAAATATAAATATTAATACACAATATATATATATTAATTTAGAAAGATATATAACTTATTTTTAAAATAAAGATTATATTATTATTGAAAATTTAAAAAAAAAATATAAAAAAATTATAGTATCTATTGAAAATAATAATATCATTATTAAAAATGATATTATTGATAAATTTTTTATTGAAAATTTATCAAACTCAAATATTATATTATATGAAAATCAATTCACATTAATTATGAATTATTATAGCAAATAATCTGTTATACAAGTAAATAAATATACTATTAATGATAATGTAGATATTTTATATTTATAATCAATTTTTTGTTCGTCGCTTATTTTTGTATTTGAATCATTAACTAAATTATTATCAGTATTTTTTATATACATGTATATAATTACGATAAATAATATAAATGTAAATATATGTGTTGATATACCATAATAATTTATATGCAAATTTAGATAATTGAATAATATTCTCATCTTATAATTATCTAAATTTACAAGTATTATAATTAAAATTAAAATGATAATATAAATTAAAATAAATGCTATTATTAATCCATTAAAAGATTTAATTATATCGTAATCAATAAAATAATTTGTTACTAATAATGCTATTTGTCTTATTACAAAAATTAATACTATAAATATAATTTTATCGGCATTTGTAATTTCCAAAACTTTCTCAGGATTTAAATCATTCACTTTTACTGAATCATAAAAATCATCTTCTATATTTTCTTTTGTTTTATTATTTTTTTTTATATTATTTACATATTTGTTCCATATTCTACTAAATATATTATCATTTTTTAGTTCATTAAAATTAATTTCATTTCCATCTTGTGTTATATAATTTGCATCATCTATATTGCTTTTATTATTTGTTAATTTATTTTCTATACTTGAAATTTTTTTGAACAAAGCATCATATATATTATATTTATAATTATCAAAAATACTTCTCTCTATATTTAATTTACTATTTATATTTGCAATACTATATTCATCGGTTTTTGTTATATCTTTTATTTTTTCTATATATCTATTTATTAATTCTTTCAATAGTTTTTCCTCAGTTTGTTTCTCTTTTTCTCTTATTTTCCTTTCTTCTCTCTCTTTTCTCTCTCTCTCTTCATATGATGAATAACGATTATCCATTGGCGAGTCATAATCTCGATGACTATTATACATTTCTTCTTGTTGTTTTCTGCGTTTTTCATCATTATCTTGCTTCATTTTATCATAATCTGCTTTTCCTTCATTAATTATATTTTCAATTTTTTTAACTAAATTTTTTAATATTGACTGAACATCTTTTATATTTTGATAATAATTATTTATATTTGTTCTAAACTTATTATCTAATTTTGATAAATCAGATTCTATATTATGAATTGATTCTAATCTACTATTGGTATTATCATCAAACACAATTTTTAAAATACCATCATCATTTGATATTATTTTTTTAAAATCATTAAAATTATGTTCAATATTATCAATTGATTTTAATAAACCATCAGTATCATTGAATATTATATTTGAAATCGAATTATCAATAAACTCTATTTCTTTATTTATTTTATCTATTTCATCCCTTACATATGTAAAAAATTCATCTGGTCGTGTTTTACTTTTTACTGTATTAAAAAAATCAATTTCTTTCAAATTATTTTTAATTTCTTTAATTTTTGATATCAAACCATTAGAAGGTTCTTCATAATATTTAGTAATATATTTACTATTGATACTTAATTTATTTTTTATTTCTTGAATTTGATATAATAATTTATTTTTTTCTTCGTCGCTAATAAAAGTTTGATCTGAATCTATATCAACGGATATTACTTTATTTACTTTATTTACTTTATTTACTTTATTAACTTTTTTAACCTTTTTATTTTTTTTATTTTTTTTATCTTCTTTATCTTCTTTATCTTCTTTATCTTCTTTATCTTCTTTATCTTCTTTATCTTCTTTATCTTTATCTTTATCTTTATCTTTATCTTTATCTTTATCTTTATCGTCTTTATCAGTTGGTAAAGATGTCGTAGTCGTATTTGATGTTTGTGTAGTATCTTTTGAGTATGGACTTAGATTCATATTTTCAAATTCTTGTTCTGCAAATTTTTTTTGCATATCATCTTTATCATCGTCTGCACCACCATATATCATATTTAATGTTGTTTTATAAAATCCGTAGTTTTTATATCTACCTCCTAGTTTTGGACTGTCATCTGATTCATCACTACTTTGGTCAGAATTAGTACTATCTTTTTTAATCATTATTTTATCACTAATTTTTTTTAATTTTCTTAATAACTCATTTGCTTTTGATTTAATACTATTATCATCACTAACTTTTAATTCTTTTAATCGGTCATCATATTCTTTTTTTACTTCAGGAGTTATACCAGTTTTACTGTATTGCATAATATCTAATTCTTTTTCTATAGTATCTAATTCGCTATTTATTACTCTTGTATTAATATCCTTATTATCAACTTGTAAAGAATTTGAATTATCTATAGAAGAAGTATCTGGAACAATACTTATAAACGAAGCTAATTTATTTTTAACATGTTCCAAATGTTTTATAATTTTATCACTTTCATTATCGTCAACAGTTAATAAGTCTACATAATTAGTAATTAATTGATTAAATGATTCTTTGTTTTGCGTAATTAATTTATTAGCTTTACTGATATTATTAAAAAATCTTCTATATATTAAATTATTATATTTTTTACTTTTTTTATCTTTTATTTTAATTATATTTTTATTACTTTCACCAAGTTCTTTTAGATATTTTTCATATTCATTTTTATTAATATTTAAATCAAGTTTATTAATTTTACTTTCTAATTTTGCTTTTTCATTTAAAAGATTAGTATAAACATAATTTTCTAATATTTCGTTTATTATATATTCTCTAATTGGGTCATTAAAATCTGATAATTTATCCATACTCTATCTAAATTGAATATTACTTTTTCTAATAATTCATTGCAATTATTGATGTAAAAATCCATACAGCAAATGTATAATTAGATATCATGTTTATAGTTTTTCTTTTTTCGGTGTAATCATAATCTATCTCATTATCATCATTATTTGATTTTAATCCAATTGGAATTAATGAAAACATTATTAATAATATAGAATGTATAAATAATCTATTGTTTCTACTAAAACTTGCACCAGGTATTATGTAAAAATAATATAATGAATTTGCTAAAGTAGAAAATCCAGTGCTACCATATATTACTGAATTTATATTATAATTATAAGTTATATTAACTATGCATAAAATAATGAATAAAATTATTAAATATATAATAGTATATAATATATAACTATTAATAAAATTAGTGGAATAATTCGTATTAATAGACCATTCCACTAATTTTATACATATTAATCTTATTATAAATGTTATAATGATAAATAATATTTTATCTTCTCTAGTAATATCTAAAGTTTTTGTTGGATTGACAATAGTTTTAATATCATTTAAAACAGTCTTATATTTTGATATTTTTGTTGAGTCTGATGTATTTTTGTTATCAGATATTTTTTCAAGTTTATCAGAATAATCATCTAAATAATTTGTACCACCCCCAACAAATTTATCAGTCATATCTTTAAGTACTTCATTTTTTTGACTTATTTTATTACTTTCTAAATTATTATTTGTTTTATCTTCTAAAATAGATAATATTCTTTTATTTAATTCTTCTAATTTATTTTTTTTATTTTGTGAATAATTTTCAGAATCTATATCAACTTTTGATAAAATATCATGTAATTTAACTATTTTTTTATATATTTTATCTTTTTGTTCTCTATTAACACTTATTTTTTTTAATGTATGCATAAAATTTTTTAATTCTCTTGGATCATCAATTATTTTATTAAATCTTTTATAATATGTCCATCTTCTTACATTAAATTTTTTTATCATTTTATCATCAAATAATTCATTTAATATATTGTATCTTTCACTTTTAATATTATCAGGTTTTAAATCACTAGTTTTTGACCAATTAACACCCATAATATTTAATTATATTCTTCTTTTGTTATAATATAAAAAAATAAATATTAATTATATTTTACTATTTGTTAAAAATAAAGCATAAACTAATCCTATTAATAATATTATTGAAATTATTGATATCATTATAATACTATATTTTTCACTAAAATAATAATGTATTATTTTTAAAATTATAAATATTAAAAATAACCAAAATACAATTAATATATTACTTATTGTTCTAATATTATTATTATTATATGGTTGCCATGATTCTTCCAATATTGAAATATTATTATATAAATTTTTAATATTAGAACATTTTACATCATTATTGTCGTCACATTTATACTCTTCTGTATTAATTTTTTCTATAATAGTAGAATTATTGTCAACAATTGTTGAAAAAATATTTAATGTTGTTTGGTTGCCTTTATTATTATAATCGAATGGAAAATAAACAACTGGTAAATTATTTAATGGTAAATAATTTATATTATCAGAATTTTTTAAATACTCTTGATAATTTTCTGAATTACCTATTAAATACATGTTTTTAATATATCTATTACTATTATTTAATATATTTTATTAAAAATATAAGAATTATATATATTATTATTAAATAAATAAATACATAGTTAACTTCATTAATTTTTGTATTTAAATTTATTACATTATCTTTCTCTTCGTAAATTTTCTTTTCCTGTTTAGATTCACTTATTTTTAATAAATAATTAATATTATCTCTTATCTCTAATAACATTTCATTATATTGTTTTAGTTCTGCAGATTTTGGGTGTGTGTTATCAATAATTTTATAAAAATTATTAAATATTAATATATTTAATTCTTCTAATTTATTTTCAAATGCGTCATCGGTTTCTAGGTCATTTATATCATTTGTTGTATCAAAATATGTTTGAATTATATTACTATATACTGTTCTAATTTTTGTAATATTATCATCTATGATATTATTAAGTAAACTTGTCAAATTATTATCATATTTTTTAAATTTTTCATCATTTATAAAATAATTATTATAATATGTTATAATTTCAGTTTTAATGAAAATTTTTTCAATAATTGCTATCAATTTATCAATATTTAATATATTTACTCTTACAATATTTTCTATTTTTTTAGCTAAAACTCTTTTATCATAATTAGTATTGTAGATATTACATTCATTATTGTTATATTTTATTGTATCATTACATATTACTCTTAATTTATCATAATCATTTATAATATTTGTTAAATTTTTATTTAAATTAATCATTTCACTTTTATGATTAATTTTATTTTCATTTTTATTATAAG
>Ga0115570_10000749_pt1 | contig 26648 bp, 3 predicted proteins | sample COGITO_mtgs_1205_3_FD_87294 | JGI IMG/M metagenome (GOLD analysis project Ga0115570, IMG submission 87294) | Pelagic marine microbial communities from North Sea - COGITO_mtgs_120524 | ecosystem: Environmental > Aquatic > Marine > Epipelagic | place: Germany:Helgoland, sampling site Kabeltonne... | reverse complement strand
TTAATGGTACTGGTAGTGGCGGAGGAGGCGGAGGTTATAATTATAATTATGCAGGTGGTCCAAATGGTGATGGTGGTGGTTCTGGTGGTTCAGGTATTATAATTATAAAATATAAAAAAGAATATGAAGAAATTAGTGATGGTTACTTAAAATATAGTAATACATTATCTTCATGGACTATTGATAATACATTTGATTATGAATTAATGAAAAAACCTGATATTGTAACTACAAATGGTGGTGTACATGCAACAGAACCTACATATAATGTGTTTGAAAATTTATTATATCAATATAATTTTGAAGATGAATTATTATATCCATCAGAATATGCTCGCAAATACTATTTTAGTAAAATTGATGGTGTTTCACCAGATAGTTATTATGTTGCAGGATCAACATATGATAATGGTACATATATTGTTAAATATTCTAGTTATGAATCTTCAACAAATTGGTCACCTCATTACTTATTTTATAAACCGGAACCTGAAACAACTGATAATACTAAAGCGGTTAATTTTGCAGATAATCAATATTCAAATGGTAATTATGTGGGTAGTAATACTTTAGCGGGTGTTAATGGCGACTGGGTTACTATTCAAATGCCTCATAAAATTGTTTTAACAAAATATATATTTGTATCACAATTATATGGTTCCGATTTTAATTTTAATTCAAGATTACCACACAAATATAAAATATATGGATGCAATGATGGTGATGAAAATTGGCAATTAATTTTTGAAGAAGAATTAGATTCATATGGGGTTCCATTTACAAATACTTATGTAAATCCAAAAGATAGTTATTTGAAAATATTATCTGATTCACAAAGATTAACAGGTTATCAAACATTTAATACTTATGGTCTAGTTGTGGAAAAAATAGGTAATTGGGGTGGTGCTAATAATATTACAAAATTATGTATGGCTGAATTTGAATTATATGGTTGCAAATCTAAATCAGAAGATTATCAAGATTATAAAACATTAATATTTAATTATGTGGAAAATACAAATTATCCTCAAATTAGTGCTGATACAACTAATTTAGTTGCTTGGTATAAGTTTGATGGTGATTTTACAGATAGTAGTGGTAATGGCAATGATTTAACATCTACAAATGCAACAATTGTAGACGGTCGCATAAATGAAACTGCAGATTTTGATGGAAGCAGTAGTTTTTTATCATTAAATACTATTGACTTTAGTGTTACAAATATATATACTATATCTTTTTGGGTTAAATTTGATACTGCACCCACAGGTAATAATGAATGGTTTTTTCAACAAGGAACACAAAATTCAACTGCAAAAAATTTAGCATTTTTATATGAAAATACACAGAATAATTTGAGATTTACACATTATGGGAGTGGTAATGATATTGATACTTCAGGATACAATATAACAACAACATTAAGTACTAATTGGAATTTATTAACAGTTACATATGACAATACTACGCGAAATGGTAATATTTATTTAAATGGTGTTAAATTAACAACAAATATAACATCATTTAGTAATACTTTCACTGGTTCTGGTAATTTATATATTGCCCGCTCACAAACATTTGGTGGAACATTAAATGGACAAATGGAAGACTTCCGTATATATAATAAAGTATTAACACAAGATGAAATAACAGATTTTTATAATCAATATTATCAAATAGAATACGATATTGAATTTCCTGAAGAGGTTGATGCCGATATATTAATTGTTGGTGGTGGTGGTTCTGGTGGTAATAGTATGGGTGGTGGTGGTGGTGCAGGTGGGGTTGTTTATACCGTTAATCAAAAATTAAGTGGTCATTATAAGATTGGTGTTGGTAAAGGCGGAGAAGGTATTGCATTAATTGGTTCTAATACTAATTCTGTTCAAGGTAATGATGGTTATGATAGTTACATTAAAAATATTAATAATACTGATTACATTAATATGAATATGGGTGGTCAGTTACAAAATTTAAGAGCATATGGTGGTGGCGGTGGTGGTACTTATTATGAATCAGGAAGTCATACTTTAACAGGTGCTTCTGGAAGACAAGGTGGTTCTGGAGGAGGTGGTTCTGATGGATTAAGTAATAATGCTAATATTGTAACTAATGGGGGAATATCTATACAACCAAACACTTTATGGAATGGTTCTCAATATGTTAAAGGTGGTAGTGATGGTAATGGCAATTATCTTCCAAATGATAATTTCCAAGGCGGGGGTGGTGGTGGAGTGGGTGGAATATCACCTATAAATAATACAAGTGGTAAAACTGGTATATTATTGGATATATCTGGTATTCCAAGATACTATGCTGGAGGTGGAGGAGGAGGTCAATATGCAAATAGTGGTAATTATGATTATACATGGGGTTTAGGTGGTAATAATGTTGGTGGTAATGGTAGAATATATGACTTAACAAACAATATATATAGAAGATTACCATATGACGGTGTTAATGGCACTGGAAGTGGTGGTGGTGGACAAGCATATACACAAGATCCCGACTTGGCATCTGGAGCAGGAGGTAATGGCGTTGTAATTATAAGATATGTATCTAAAAAAACAATTAAAAATAATTATTTATCGTATAATTTTGAAACAAGTAAATGGAGTACAAGTTTATTAAATGCTAATGATATATTTATTGGTACATTAAATCAAAATGTTTTACCTATTGCTACAACTAATACTTTAGGTTGTATAAAAGTTGATAATTCAACTATTAATATTGATGAGTATGGTATAATATCTTCTGCGCCAGCATATGGTGATAGTGATGTTTCAAATTATTTATTAAATCTAGATACACATATTATACCAGATACTGATAATGCATATGATATTGGTAGTGTTGATAAAAGAATAAGGGAATTATTTGTTAGTAATAATTCTATATGGATGGGTGATACACATAAGATTGTAATTAAAAATAATAAAATGAAATTTAAAAAGATTAATAAAAGTGTAATTCCAACTAGATTACAATCAATCAGCGGTGTTAATGATACAGATATTTTTAGTTTCTTTAATAATACTGTTTCTACAAAAGAAGAACTAACATTAAGTCAATGGTTAGAATATGGTAAAAGTAAAGATAGTAATATTGATACAATTAATGATGTATTTGAAGATGATGATAATAATTTTGAACAAGAAATTAGCACAGATATATGGCAGACACATACAAATAACATTATATTACATAGCGATTATCAAAACATTGGGATCGGAACAAATACGCCAAGTGAGAAATTACATATTATTGGTAATACAAAAATAGAAGGTACATTAACTACAAATAATCTAGATGTTATTGGAGATATTACACAAATTAATACACAAACATATACTAGTGAAAATTTATTAATAGATAATACAGACGCCGATGGCGAATCTATTAAAATATATCACAATAATGCAAATTATGATATAGTATCTATTTATACTAATGATACAAATAGTACTAAAGTATTTACAATAACAAAAACTGGTTTTATTGGAATTTCTCATTCGACACCAGATTTTCCATTACATATACAATCATTTGCTGGTAAAGGTATTAGAGTTGATTGTGATGATATTGATACTGAAATATTAAGATTTACACCAAATGATACTTATCCAACATCGCATGGTGGTGCTTTGAAATATCATGGAACAGGAAGTGGTAATACAAATAAATTTTCAATTACAATGGATAATGTTACAAATACTAATGTTGAAGCATTGTCTATACTACAAAATGGCAATATTGGAATAGGAATACCCAGTCCAAGTGATAAATTTGAAGTAAATGGTTCACATACAATAGTTCATACTACCGATACAATTGGTGGTGGGGGATTATATTTTGCACATGTCACAAATAGTAGAACATGGAATATGAGAATGGGAACAACTGGAAATAATTTGTATTTAGATTCTTATACTACTAGTTGGCAAACACGCGTATCTTATTTAACAAATGGCGATGTTGGTATAGGAATATCAACGCCATTAGCTAAATTACATGTTCACTCTGCATCGCAAGGCGATGGTATTTTAATATCTGATAATAATGCTATACTTGGTAAAAATTCTAGTAATGATAAAACACAATTAATGTTTTGGAACGGTTCACAAGTTTATTATGGAAGAGTTGGCAATGATTCTACACTAGGTGTTACAGCACATAATTTTAGAACTTTAGGTAATAATAATTCTACTGTATTACGAATTGTAGATGATAAAGTTGGTATTGGAACAGAAAATCCTACAGATAAATTAACTGTATACGATGGCAGAATTAAAATACATCAAAATTCTACTGCTGATAATGCTGTATTACATTTATTATCGAATACATATAATACATACTTATTTACAGATAGGACAAGTGGTTCTTTTCATATTAGAAGTCATTCTAATAATGATGTTATAATTAGTTCTAATGGAAGTGTTGGTATTGGTACTACTCCTAGTAGCAGTTTACATGTACATGCTCCAACAAATAATACTGGAATTAGGTTATCAACAAACTCGCAAGCATATTATTTATATAATTCGGATAGTACAAATAGTGGAGGTGCTGGTTTCAGTATTCAAAATATAACTGATTCAGGTAAAGTACCATTCAGAATTAAAGGAACAGGTGAAATATTATTAAGTGCTTTTGAAAGTAAAAATATTGGTATTGGTACATCTTTACCAAGTGGATTATTACATATCGCAAAAACAAGTATTGACAATACTATACAAGATCAATTAATATTAGAATGTCATAATAATGCAAGTGATAAAGGTATTGCAATACTCTTTAAAAATAGATGGAATAATGGTGCATATTGGGATATGGCAAGAATAAAAGCAATTGAAGAAACTGGTTATGGTGGTGCATTAATATTTGAAACAAATAATGGTTCTGGTTCAGGTGATACAACTACTGTTGAAGCAATGAGAATTGATGAATTTGGCAATATTGGTATTGGTGGAGTAACTATACCTGAACAAAAGATTGATATGAGAGGTTCTAATACAAGAATTCAAATATATGGTAGTTCTGATGCTGATGTTGCAGGTGTTAGAATTTCCAGTAATAATAATAGTGGAACAGCTCCTATATTATATTTATATGCCAATGGTACAGGTGGTTGTTGTGAAATAAATTCAAGAGCAAATCATCCTATCAAATTTTTATCAAATAATATTGAACGAATGATAATTACAAATGATGGTAGAGTTGGTATTGGAACAATGAGTCCTGGTTCTGGATATAAATTAGATGTTAATGGAAGTTTCAATTGTACAACTTTGAATGTTGGCGGATCACCTTTTAATGGTGGTTTATGGTCTACATCTTCACCAAGTACTAATACTACAAATATATTTTATAATGATAATAGTTCATTAAGCGGTACTCCTTATTCGCAAGGAAGTATTGTTACAATTACAGGAAGTATTACAGATAGTCGTCTTGGTTCTGGTTTCAAACCAGGTTTAATAGTCGAACATTCTAATCGCACACAAGGTGTCGCAATTGGTTATAATGGTGTAATGCAATGCGGTTCTGTTGGTGATGCACATTTACATCTTCGTAGTAAAGGTACTGGTGGCAAAGTTTTTATTGGAAATAATGTAGAACTTCCATTAACTGTTACACAATCAAGAGTAGGTATTAATAATTCTAATCCATCATATCCACTTGATATAACAGGTGATATTAGATTTACTGGAAAATTATATCAAGGAAATACAGAATTTACAAGTGCATCATATACTGATACTGATTTTGATTTAAGATTTAATACACGAATTTCCGAAGGACTACAAATAACAGGATCTGCTAATAATGTTAATACTATTGTATCTGCTAATTTAGGTACATATGGTAATCATGCATTCCTTGATTTAAGAACAAATTCTAATACTGGCGGATGGATAGATTTTGGTTCTACAGCAGGAGAAGATTATAAAGTAAGAATAAGAGGACATAATGAACCAAGAAAAATTGAATTTTATACTAGTCAAAATGTAAATCCTGAAATGTATTTAGATACATATGGAGATTTATATGTTAATGGTAATATAACTGCTTATTATTCTGATGAAAGATTAAAAACAGTTACAGAAAATGTTAATAATGTATTAAATACATTAAATAATGTTGATGTATTTAAATATAAAAGAAATGATCTTGCTGAAAGTCTTGGAATAAAACATTATAAACAAGAAATTGGTTTAAGTGCTCAACAAATTAATAAATATTATCCCGAAGTTGTTTCTATTGCGCCATTTGATATTAAATATGATGAAAAATTAGAAAAAAATGTTTCAAAATCAGGGGAAAATTACTTAACACTTAATTATGAAAGACTTGTACCAATATTATTACAAGGTATTAAAGAATTAAATAATAAAAATATTAAATTAGAAAATCAATTAAAAGATATGAAACAAGATATTGAAGATATTAAGAAATATATAAATAAATAAAAAGTACATATCAATGATTTTTTTAAATTTTATAAATTATTTTTATTTTTTTTATATTTTTAAAGATATGTACTTTTTTTTTATTTTAAATTATATATATTAATTAATATGAGTTTACCTTACAATGGACCTATATCATTTTACGATATTCAGAATATATTAGGTGGTATTAACCCTATTAGTATAAATGAATATTTTAGTGATGGTGAATATGCAAAAAGTATTAATGTTGTTAATCAAAAACTTACAACAACTAGACCAAAATTTATAACAACGCCTGAATTTAGTGGTTTTAATACTTTAAATGACTTTATTTCTACAGATTCAGATTATAGATATATTGCTTTTTTAAATAATTCATCTTCTTCAACTATCTCTTATGATTTAACATTTTCTGACAATACTAAATGTGATGTTTTAATAGTTGCTGGAGGAGGTTCTGGAGGAATTCCATATGGTGGTGGTGGTGGTGCTGGTGGTGTTGTTTATTTAGAAAATATTGATGTTAAATCGGCATATATAACTATAGGAAAGGGAGGAGAAAGTGTTTTGGCATCAACTGGATTTCATACAGGTAGTAAAGGTTATGATAGTTCTTTTAGATATTTTAATAATATATATCAAGATGATATTTTAGTTACTTCTGATAATCTTATAGCATGGTATAAATTTGATGGTGATTTTACAGATAGTAGTGGTAATGGTAATACATTAACTATTGGTGGTGGTAGTCCAACTATTTCAACAACAGAATACAAAATAAATAACTCTGCTAGTTCAGCTAGTTTTATTAGTAGTTTGAGTTATTTGACAACTCCATCTGTATCTTTATCAAATAAAGCATTTAGTGTGTGTGTGTGGGTTAAAGCAACTAAAAATTCTAATTCTAGTTATTTTATAAGTCAAGGTTCTGGAACCACACAAAGACAACATTTACACATAGGTTTTAATGTTAGTAGTGGAGTTGTAAAATATAATTTAGCTTTTTGGTCAGATGATTTGTTAACAACGGAAAATTATGCATCAGATTTAAATAATTGGGTTCATTTAGTTTATTTAGTTGAAACAAATTATAATAGAAAAATATATAGAAATGGTATTTTAATAGCTAGCGATACAAATACTGATGCATTTACTTCTAATGATGATTTAAAAATTGGTACTAGATATACTACAACACATGGTTATTATGATTTTGAAGGTTATCTAGATGACCTTCGTATATACGATAAAGCATTATCTCAAGATGAAATTAATAATATTTATAATTATAATATGATTGGTCCTTTACAATCTTCTTATAATGATATTATATATAATATACAATCTTTTGCAGAATTTAAAACTAAAGTTTCCGGATGGCGTTTAGTTAGATATTTGCCAAGTAATAATACTGCTTGGTATAATGTTAATGATAATGCTCTTGGAACTACAAGTTATGGTACAGAATATGATTTATCAACAGAATGGAGTGTTTTATTTGGACATTATGATGAAATGTTATTTTCAACATTTGATATGACTCATTGGTTATATTGCACTAAAGCAACTGTTCAAGCAAATTATTCTAATCAACCAGCAAATATTATAAGGTCAAGTATAAGTGATATACCCTATACTGCATTATGGTATAATAGAACTGGAAATGTAGAAGACCCGTGGATTTCAATTGTTAATCATTATAATACACCACATTTAATGTTATATGGCGAAGGATATGGTATAACTGGACATAGTGATATTAGACAAGGAAATGCAATGTGTGTTTTTGTTAGAAATTCTGTTAGCCCTAACATTGTCACTATAGATTTACAAAAAAAAGCAGAAGAAGCAACTATGGTTAATGGCTGGAGGATTGTAAGATTTTTACCACATACTACTTCAGACGATTGGTATAGTTATGATGACAATGCTATGGGTACAATGCCAGAAACAGGTAATATATATGATTATACAAATGAATGGACTGTTTTGTTTGGTCATTTTGATGAAATATTATTTTCTACTTTTGATATGACCCATTGGTTAAGAACTACTAAAGCAGAATTACAAATTTCAGGATATAGTAATACCGATAGAAAGGTTTTATCATCTTCTAGATTTTTTCATGAACATACTATTAAATGGTATAATAGGACTGGTGTTGCTGATGACCCATTTATTAGTTTGTATGACCATTTAGATTACGCACCAGAGACTCATATGCACTGTTTATATGCAGATGGTAATAGTCCTCATCATAAACAATTATTACAAGACCATACACTTGGAGGTATGTGTGTTTTTGTTAGAGATACTACACAAAAATATAATACAAATCCTATACCCGATTTTAAAGTATTGATATTTAAACATGATCAATCTGATAATAACACTACAGATTATACCATAAATATTCCAAATAAGACTAAATGTGATATTTTAATTGTTGCTGGGGGAGGCGGTGGAGGCAGTGATAATGGTGGTGGAGGTGGAGCGGGAGGATTAGTATTTTTAGAAGATTATTATTTGGAAGGCGAGGTTAAAATTCGCGTTGGTAAAGGCGGTGATGGTGGTAGTAATCAAGGAGAAGGCAATAATGGCACAGATAGTTTTGTTAATTTTTATTTGGCAAAAGGTGGTGGTGGAGGCGGAAAAGGCGATGGAAATAATAAAGGTGCGTGGGGAGGTAGTGGTGGTGGTGGCGCAGGAGAATCAGACCCTGGTACTGGGGGAAGAGGGACGCAAGGATTTTTACCTACACCTGGTTATGGTAATTTTGGTGGTAGTGGTGGTATTGGAAGCGATAAAGGAGGAGGAGGTGGTGGTGGTGCGGGTTCAATTGGTAGAGATGCAGGTTTTCTTGCCAATCATTCGGGTTATGGTGGTAGAGGAGGTGAAGGTTTATGCGAGGTTAATAATAAAGATTTTAAGTTATTATTTAATATTATTGATACTGATATTGGACAACATAAAGATTATGTTGTTTATTTTGCAGGAGGAGGAGGTGCTGGTAATCAAAATAGTATTGGTGCTATGGATGCATTAGATGGTTCCGGAAAATCTAATCGTGGAGGATGGGGTGGAGGTGGTGCTGGCGGATTAAGCAATAGTTCTAATTCTGGATTTAATGGATTACCTAATACAGGAGGAGGAGGAGGTGGGGGATACTATAATGGCACATACCAAGGGGACGGAGGTGCAGGAGGTTCTGGTATTGTTATAATAAGATTATCAAATACTATTTATAATTATGTTGCAGAAGGAGGTGGCGCAGGAAGAAGTGGTTTTAATAGTATTAATTATAATGATAATAATAATCCAGAAGTTATATCTAAAAATTTATTGATACATTATAATTTAAATGATAATTTTGATGATATCAGTGGTAATAATAATCATTTGACACCATCAAATAATAATACACCTACTATTATTAATAAAGGAGTTAAAGGTAATGCTTTAAGAATGCAAAATAATATTAATACAAATAATACAGCAACAGTAACATCAAATAATACCGTACAACCGGTTTGGCAATATTTTCAAAATACTTATATTTCTGATGGCGAATATACGTCTAGAACTACCAATTTAATTTCACCAGATGATGTAGAAAATAATCCATCAAGACTAGCACAAGAATTACAAACTTGTATTGACAATGGTTATTATGGGTTTTCTTGGAACAATTATGGTTCATCTCATGGTGTTCCAGATGGTTATGTACAATTTAACTATGTTGGGTCTGGTTATCATAATACCATTACAGCAACTTATAATCGTTATGGGAGCATGACTAATTATAATCCAACAAAAAGACATATGTATGTTCATATAGCAAATGCTACTGTGGCAGGAGTATATCAAGAAAAATCGTATGCAACATTATTAAATGCAGATGGTACTGTATGGAATTCTACTAATTCTGTAAGTGTAAGAGATGGTACTTTAAGAATACCAACATTAGATTTAGTTAATAAAGAATATAGTATTTCATTTTATTATAAATTAATTAATAATTTAGACAGTTATTCTGGTATTTTTATTTTAGGAGAAAATGAAAGAGTATCACTTTCAGGATCAATTGAAGTTTATCATTCATGGAATAGTTCTGTTAATGATTTAAAAATTATATATCGTAACAATAATAATACACATGGTGGTGTTATATTTAATCCTATTCCTAACATTTGGTATAATATTACAATAACAGTAATATCAATAGAATTAAAAGTTTATGTTGATTCACAACTTAAATTAACATTTACATTATCAAATGGATTAGCAGATGGTATATATAGTTGTAATTATTTTGGATGTTTTAATAATTCACAATATATATACACTAGAGATGACTATTTAATTGATGAATTTAAAATTTATGATAGATTATTAAGCGAAACCGAAATAGCTAGTTTATATAATAGTTATAATATTGTTGAATCTCTTTTAATTACACCATATGTAGACAAAGATTTTGAATTATATATATTTAAACATGACCAGTCTATAGACGAATATACAAATTATACTATTGATTTTGTGGATTCTACATTATGTGATATATTAGTTGTAGGTGGAGGAGGTTCTGGAGGTAATTATGGTGGTGGTGGTGGCGGGGGTGATGTATTATATTTTAGTAATGTTAATTTTCAAAAAGGTAACTATAAAATTAAAATAGGCAGAGGTGGAATTGGTAATAATAGAAATCATTCAACTCATGGAGGCGGTTACAATGGTTATAATACAAGTATTATTGGTAATAATATCAATATTATTGCTGGAGGCGGTGGAGGAGGAGGAGGGTATTCTTGTGTGGCTTTAGACGGTACATTAGTTACTTATACTAATCCAATTATTAATAGGGAACAAAATTCATCTGGTGCAGGCGGAGGTGAAATTCAAAATAATGTAGCGCGTTCTGGACATGGTATATCTGGTAACGGCGCTACTAATTTAAATAGTAATAGTGCGGCAGGCGGAGGAGGCGGTTCGGGACATATAACTAATGGTGCTATTGGTAATGCTCCTGATAAACCCGCTACCGATTTAGCAGGAAATGGTGGTATTGGATATGAAAGTAATATTTCAGGTACTTATACAAAATATGGTGGTGGTGGTGGTGGGGGCGATTGGACAAGTTCAAGTGTTGGTGCTTTAGGTGTTTATGGTGGTGGTAATGGAAGTGGAGAAGGTGCAAGTAATCATCCTGAAAATGGAGAGCCTCATACAGGAGGTGGTGGTGGCGGAAGAGGTACTACAAATAGTGATAATTCATATGGAAGAGGTGGTTCTGGTATTATTATAATTAAAAAGAAATTAAATAATACAGATAAAAAATATAAAACATTAACATTTACACATAATAATTCTTTAACTAGTAATTATACTGAACATTATATTAATTTTCCCAAATCTAAATTATGTGATATATTAGTTGTTGGAGGTGGTGGAGCAGGTGGAAGATATGGTGGCGGAGGCGGTGGCGGAGATGTTAAATATTTTAGTAATGTTAATTTTAATACTGGTAAATATTTGTTAAAAGTTGGTGCTGGTGGTTTACATGGTCGTGGAGGGGGAGTTTATGCTGGTGGATATTCTGGTTATACATCTAGTATTGAAAGTGTAGATGATACTACAATTGATATTAAAGCAGGTGGTGGAGGTGGTGGGGCAGGTCATGCTAATAATGCTGAAAATGGTTTATTAGTAACTTATAAAAATCATATTACTCAATTAACAGAAAATAGTTCAGGGGGTGGGGGAGGCACTGTAAGAAGTGGTCAAGGAGGTGGTTTAGGTTCTGGAAACTATGTATCTGGTGATGGTGGTATCGGAAATAGTAATAGTAATAATTATGGAGGAGGAGGAGGTGGTGGTGGTTCAGAAGGTAATGGTGAAAGTGCTATTGCTGATAATGTTACTGCTTCTGGTAATGGTGGTTTTGGTTACAATTCAGATATAAGTGGTTTAAATATTAATTATGGTGCTGGTGGTGGAGGTGGAGGTAGAGCAAGTTATGGATTGGCAGGAGGAGAATCTGGTGGTCAAGGAACATCTTGGTCTGGTACAAATTGGAACGGTAAACCCGGTTTTCCAGGAAAAGATAATCAAGGTGGTGGTGGTGGTGGATCAGGTGATACACCTGCAGGAGGCAAAGGAGGTTTTGGTGTAATAATTATTAGATATATAGAAGATGATTTTAATATAGAAAATGTTACAACATATGTAAAATCATCTAATTTGATGGTACATTATAAATTAGACGGAAATTATTTAGACAGTAGTGGTAATGATATTAAATTAATACCACAAAATTATGGATTAGATTTTGAATTAGCTAGTATTAATAATTATCCATATACTTATATTGCAAATTCCACAAGTAGTACAAATCAAAATTGGGCATTGTCTGAAAATATAGATAAAAATGTTCCTTTAACTATTATGTTCTGGTTTAAAAAAATAGGTACTGCATATTATACTATAATTGGATATGGCAATTATCCTACCAGTTCAATTCAATTTGATTTAAGTGGGTCTTCTATTATTGTTTATACTGCATTACCTAATCATTGGACTATATCTCCTTCTTATGCCAATTTATCTTTAAATAAGTGGTATCATTGTGCTTATGTATTAACTGATGAAAATCCGGTTAATACTTATTTATATATTAATGGTATTTTAAGAGCAACAGGACAAGGTTCTGCAAATGCAGTATTAGGTAAAACTGCTTCAAAACTAACTGTTGCCAATAGTGGTGATGGTGGAAGAGGTTTTGAAGGTCAATTAGGTAATATTCGTGTTTATGATTGTGCATTAAATGTTAGAGAGATTAACAATTTATATATTTATGATAATATAAATCCTATATATCCATTATATGAATTTCAATTACAATCTACAATTTATCCTATTTTAGACTGTGATAGTTATAATTTAAAAGCATGGTATAAATTTGATAATAATTATAATGACGCAATAGGTAATAATAATATTGTTTCATCCACTAATAGCACTTTTAGCGATGATGCAATATATACTAATAGTGTTTATGTTCCAAGTGGCGAAGTATTAATGATTCCTTCTCAGGCAGCAAGTTATTTATTTAATGTTACAACACCACATACTTTTGCATTTTGGTGTAAAATATCTGTTGGTACAGAATTTATATTTGGTGCATTAGAATCAACATCAACTTATGATAGATATATGTTACAATTATATAGTAGTAATAATTCTATATATTGGACAAGGCAAAATGATAGAGTTTCTGCATTTTCAGGACTTGATGTTAGATTTACACAACCAGAACATTTGTATAATATATGGCATCATTATGTATTAGTTGGTGAATGGAATGGTACAAATATTACATCAAAAATTTATTTAGATGGTGTTGAACAAACTTTACCATGGAGCGCTAATGGTACACAGGCATGGCCTAATCCTGTAAATTATCTAAACGGTCAAGTTTTAAAATTAGGAGGATATACACATCATCCAGGTACTACAAATTATTATGGTGGGACACAATATTTTGATGATGTTAGAATATATGATAAAGCGTTAACATATAATGAAGTTTATACATTATATACAAAAGTAAATAATAAAAACTATGCAAGATTAGAGTGTGATAATTATTATTTATCATCTAATAATAATTTACTTGCTTGGTATAAGTTTGATAATAATTTAATTGATAGTTCTGGAAATAATAATATAATGGAATTAATAACATCTTCTTCAACATCATTAACCGATGATTTTGTAGATAGTGTTATTGACGAAGGTTTAAAATTACAAGGTTCTAAATATAAAATAACAAGTACAATATTACCTGAATTATTTGATAGTGATATATGGTCAATATCTTTTAATATTATGGTAGATTCTTTTTCAAATAGAAGCACTATTATAACAAGATATGATACAGGGTCTTATAATCCTAGATGTGGATTTAGTTCAACTATTGACACTGTTGGTGTAATTAATTTTCAAAGATTGGTATCTGATAATGCATGGAAGATTCTTAAAAGTAATACTATTGTTAGTTTAAATATATGGTATCATGTAGTTTTTATATGTATGCCTTATAAATTGCAAATATATCTTAATGGAGTATTGGATAATGAATTAACTTTTACACAAACCTATAATACACCTGTTGCACATGATTTAGTTGGTATTGGTGCATTTATGCAAGGAGGTGCCCCATCAACTAATGAAACTTTTTATGCCTATTTAGATGATTTTCGGATATATGATAAAGTATTATCAAATACTGAAATAAATGCTTTAGCCAATAATAAAATAATTAACCCTGAATATAAAACTATTACTTTTAAATATATTTATGAAAATTCTAATAATATTATTTTTAATTTTAGACTAGATGAATCATCTTATTCGTGGGATGAAGCGAATAGTGAAGCAATTGCTAATGGGGCAAGATTGCCAACAAAAAAAGAACTACTTGAATATTTAGCTTCAGGAAAAGGAAGTAAATTAACGCCTATTTATCAAAATAGTTTAGATGTTGGACCTCCATTATATTTAGAAGATATGTGGTGTGCTGTTGTTGCTAATGAATATTCAAATGGTAAGGACTATATTCAAATTGGACAACAATCTTCTCATTATGTAGGAAAATCACATACAGAAGTTAGCGGATATCCGTCATGGACAGGTTCAAGTACTCATTCTTTTAAAAGAATATATTGTGAAGTATATGAAAGAACACACAGTGAATATACTATAAATTTTCAAAATAAAACCAAATGTGATATCTTAATTGTTGGTGGAGGAGGTGGTGGGGGTTCTGATAATGGTGGTGGTGGTGGTGCTGGAGGATTAGTTTTTTTAGAAGATATTTATTTACAAGGTTATGTTAAAATTAAAGTTGGTAAAGGCGGTGATGGTGGCATTAATTCAAATAAAGGTAATACAGGAGAATATAGTTATGTTAATAATTATACAGCTATTGGGGGTGGTGGTGGAGGAAAAGGTAATGGAGATAATACTGGTTATAAAGGTGGTAGTGGCGGGGGTGGAGCAGGAGAAACGGCACCATGTACTGGTGGTATAAGTATTCAAAACGAAAAGTGGAGTACACCAGGGTACGGCAATTCTGGGGGTACAGGTGGGTCTGGTGGTGATAAGGGAGGAGGAGGTGGTGGTGGTGCTGGTACAGTTGGTAGAGATGCTGGATATTTAGCCGATAATTCAGCATATGGAGGTGCTGGTGGCGAAGGATTATATAAAGTTAATAATAAAGATTTCAAGCATATTTTTAATATTTATGATACTGATATTGGCCATCATAAAGATGGCGTTGTTTATTTTGCAGGAGGCGGTGGTGCGGGTAATAAAAATAGTATTGGATCTATGAATATGACTGATGGATCTAATTATAAATCTAATCGTGGAGGATGGGGTGGAGGTGGTGCTGGCGGATTAAGTAATAGTTCTAATTCTGGATTTAATGCATTGCCAAATACAGGAGGAGGAGGAGGGGGAGCATACTGGAATGGTTCTGCAAATGGAACATCTGGTAATGGTGGTTCAGGTATTGTTATAATAAGATATAAAAATACAATAATATCTGATGGAGGTTCTGGTGGGGGTAAAGGAGGTAATGATATACTAGTTGGTTATACAAATCAGTTATCAAATTATAATTATGGATATGGTAATGAAGGTGGTAATTCTACTCACGAATATGCTGGTGCAGGAGGAGGAGGAGCTGGTGGAAAAGGTAGTGATGTAACAATAAATGATTCGGGGGGTGATGGAGGTATAGGTTTAGATTATAGTAATATATTTGGTAGTGCATTTGGTCAGGAAGGATGGTTTGCAGGAGGCGGTGGAGGTGGTGGAATAAATAATTTAGGTAATGGAGGACAAGGCGGTGGAGGAGCTTCTGGAAAATCAGTAATAGCGCCAATAGATGGAATTAGTAATACAGGAGGAGGAGGAGGGGCGAATAGAGAATATGGTAAAAGTGGCGCAGGCGGTAGTGGAATAGTTTTGATTAGATATAAACCCTATGTTGAATATTACTTTAGACAAATAAGAGATAGTGCAAATAATTATTCATTTATTAATTTAAATAAAAATAATTTATTTAATAATTTAGTAAATATAGATTTTTATAATGGAAAAACAAGTACTGGAACTTTACAATCAGCAAAAGGTTTATTACTATATCCTGGCAATTATAGAGTAAGTTTGTATAAAGGTAGTCAACCTAGTAATAGTTCAGATCAATCAACATTATATAAATGCATTACTAATGCAGACGGAAAATGGATGTTGGATCATACTTGTGTACCATTAACAAGAGGTATTGGTGCTCAAGGTAATTTAAATGGAGATTATTTAGAGGAGGTTATTGTTCCTGATATTCCTGAATTTAATTTTACTTTAGATACTATAACCGCTATTATTTTAAATACTACTGGTACAACAGGATGGACAAATACATATGGTCCATATAATAATGAAGTTGAATTAGATATATGGAATAAATATTTTAAATCACAATATAATAATCTTGCTTTTCCTGAAAATGATTCCATATTAGCATATAATTCATGGCAAAGTTCTTCACATCACGAAATAAAAATAATCAAATATGGTGAAAATAAATCAACACTTAGTTTATCGCATTTTTATGTTGATAAACCACCAGTACCATATGAATCAGATATGATTGCTAGATATTCAAGTGAAGGTCCATTTGTATTTAGTGGAAGTAATATTATACAATGGGATGATTTATCTACAAATAACAATAATATAACAGATTATAGAGGAACACCTATTGTAAGAACATTTACAAAAGGTAGTAAAGGATTAAATGGTACTGATGCTATTAATGTTGTTTATGGAGATGAAAATAGTGGATTTGCAATGCCTTTTAGTATGCCTGAAAATTATACTTTCTGTTATATTGCGCGATATGTTGGTGACAAAGATAACACAACATATAATAAAAGAATATTTGATGCAAGATCTGATTCAACAAATATAATTGGTCAAAACACTTTATGGGGTTTTCATGGAAATGTAGCAGGTAGATCACATAATGGAAGTATGGGTTGGCATACTAGTACTAATTATAAACAGTCTGACCCTGATTATTGGATAATTGGTGCTGAAACTAAAAATACAGCAAGATTTAATGGTTTAGATTCAACAAACTATTGGAATAATTCATCGACTAGTTATCCAAGAGAAATACCTGCTGGATATAATCCTACATTATCTATAAACTATGGATTTTATACTGGTCAGGACAGGACTACAGAAATAAGTAGATGGGAAATTGCAGAAATGATATTTTATAATAGAGAATTAAATATCGACGAAAAAAAAGCAGTGGAAGAATATTTATCAAATAAATATTCTCATATTAGTTTTAAAAATGTTATTTCAGATTTAAATCAATTTAAATCTTTATCTCAAACTGGATTATATGATTTGTGGCAATTTACATATGATGGGTATACATATTATTATGGTAGTGATACTGATAAATTATATGGACCATTAAATCATACTTTTAGAGTTTTTAAATCAAGTACAAATTATTATGGTTATTGGAATATAACAAATGGTGATTTTAGAAGTAAATCTGCTACTGGATATAGTAATAGAAATACTGGTAATAAAGTTCAATATAATTTTACCTTACCCAACAGTTTAGTTAATTATAAAGTGCATATTGCTGTATTAGGTGCTGGCGGAGGTGGTGGTAGAAGTTATGGTGGTGGTGGTGGTGCAGGAGGACAAGCTTATGTTAGAAATTTAAATTCAATAGATTTACAAAATGTCAATTTTGATGTTGTAATTTGGCCTCGAGGAACTGGTGGAGGATTATGGAAAACACAACAAAATTGTTCTGGTGGGGATGCAATAGTAACATTTAATGGTAATACTCTAATAGGTTATGGAGGTTATGAAGGAATGGATGGTAGTAGATCTTCTGTAAGTGGTGGTGGTTATCAAGCTATTTCAAATAATAGTGATAGTGGAGGGGGTAATGGTGGATCAAGTTTAAGTAGTGGGTGTGGAGGTGCTTGTGGAGGAGCTATTTCTACAATTTTACAAAATGTTACAATTAATAATCAAACTTTTTGGAATGTTATGCAAGATAATCCATTACAATGGGTTTCATATAATAGTGGATGGTGGTGGACAAATTATCCAGGTGCTGGAGGTCAAGGTTCAAGAGGGGGGTTTAGTGGCGACCCATATGCAAGAGATGGAAATGTTGGTGGGACAGGAGCATTTGTTATATTAATTGATTTAAATTAGAACTATTTTAACCTTGAGCCTCTGTCCATGATATTCTTGCAAATGCATTTGTAGTAGACCCAGAAATTTTTCTTAAAAATATTGTTAATGTATCTGGTCCATCCGGATAAGCATTTGGACCCCCTAAAATACTATTTGATAATTCTCTTACCGCTGTTAAAATTTGTTCTGTTGCAGCGTAACTATTATTACCACCTTCACAAATAAATGATGCTACTGAATCTCCAGAAGTTACTCTTTCTGTAACACTTCCATTTTGTGAAGTAGTTGTATTTGTTGTTAATGCAGAATGATCTAAATATTGAGCAATACTTCCATTGCCGGTTGGTAACCAATTATCATTACTTTGAAATGATTGAGATTCACAATTTATTTTAACAATACACTGAATATGTGAAGCACCCGAAGTACCAATACCAACAGAATATAAAGCTAACGCTGATCTATTTATTAAGTTACGAACACCAAAAAAACCTGGTATGCCATAATCAACTGTTGGTGCTAATCTTATACTTAAAATTGCAGTATCTTGTAGATTACTATTAATACTAATATAATTTTGCGATGTTGCTGTGAATAAATAAGATTTATCTACATTAAATCCACCATCCATAATACAAGATACACCCCAATGACTTAAAGAAGGAGAACAATTTTGATTAAATGATATTATTGTATCATTAATATTTGCAGACATTAATTCTCCACGACCTTTTACATTTCTTTTTTTTAATATTAAAGTAGCATATTTTTCGGTGTCCTCACCTTTTTCATATTGTATATATTCATTATTTATAATTATTGTGCCTTTTTCTGGAAATTTATCTTTATCCTCTTTTAATATTTTACATAGATTTGCATTAGGTTCTGATAAATTACTTGGAATTTCTGATTGTAGTTTACATAATTTAGATTTTGTTGATATTTCAAATCTTCCTGGTATATTACCGGAACGCATATAAGCTTCAGTATTAATATTATTTTGTTTTAATTCATGAAAATATATTATATCACCATCTTCTACACGAATTCCAAATCTTATTTTTCCTGCACCATACCATGAATAATCTATAAAAATCATTTGCATTTTATTAATATTCATATTATAACCACTTGGTCCATTACCATCTAATTTGTCTAAATTGAAATTTTCTTGGTATATTCTGGTTTCGTTTGTTTTAACTGTTTTATAATTCGTAAATCCCCGTGCTTTATATCCTGGTGCTATATATAACTCGGTATCTGATACAATTTTTGTTACTAAATAAGAATCTCCTTTTAATACAATATATCCGCCTTCATCTAACTGTGTTGTAAATTTAGTATTAGTTCCTGATAATCTTGTTGAAAATTGATCAATTTGTAATCTTCCTGCAATTTGCTCCGTACTAGCTCTTTTTACTACTGCTAATTTTCGCGATCCATCATATTCAAAAAACATTCCATTTTGATAATCAAATAATCCTGAACGAACACACGCATCATTCCATTGTTTTAATTCAATTCTTCCAATACCTCCAGGTGAAAAATCTCTAATCCCTGGTAAACTTACTAAATCTTCGCGATTTGTTGTTGATATTGATTTATATTTTATTATAACAACGCCCGAACCACCATTGCCACCCAAATAACTAGTGCTATTTTGGGCACCACCACCACCACCACTTCCTGTTTTTTTTGCACCAGACCCCCCTTTTGCATTACCAGATGAACCACCAGATTCTCCTTGACCGCCTTCAAGTTTTTCTATATCGCTATTATATGTTTTTAATCCATTTATTCCCCCAACACCACCTGTATTTGTTAAAGAACCGCCTCCACCACCTCCACCCATACCACCTTTCCCTCCATTTTGTGATGTACTTGCACCACCACCTCCTGCAGCATAATAATATTCAGTTTCTGTTATTGAAAATTTATATCCAGGAGCACCATCTTTACTTTTTACATTTGTATTATCCCCACCAGCACCACCACCACCACCCGCAAAATCTATATTTCCTTCTTTACCACTAGATCCAAATAATAATGCATCTGAAAATAATCCGGATTTACTGTTTCCTGTTACCACACCAACAGTTGATTGTGTTTGTGCAGCACCTCCACCAGAACCACCATTATTTCCTGAATCTCCCACTGAAGTATCTTTGTCGTGTGATCCACTTCCCCCCCCTGCAACTTCTAATAAATTATTACTATCATTTAAATCAATTATTGATGAATTAACACCATTACTTATACCACTTTGTGAATAATTAGATGAATTAAATGATGATAAACCACCGCGACCTACTTTTATTCTATAATTTCCATTTAATGTTACATTTTCTAAATAACCTACACCCCCACCACCGCCACCACCACCACCATTATAACCACCTGCGCCCCCCCCTCCAACAACTAATATATCACATTCTAATGGATTTGAAGTTGTTATTTCATATGTAGTATAGTCATTATTAACATCTTGTGAATCTCTAACCCATACACACATACCTCCATTTCCTGTTAATAATTCTAAATTTGTTTGATTACTATTTTCGCCATATAATATATTTGGTATTATAGCATTATGATCATTTACTGATATCCATGGTTCTTCTGGATTTTCAACTCTATTATACCAATCTGCTATATAAGGCGAACTGCTCATATTAGACCTTATTATATATGCAGGTTGATTATTATAATTTGTTTGAACAGTTGTTTTTGTACAATATAACCAATGTGAAAATGAATAAGTACTGAAGCACATTTCATCATATGTTCCAAAATCAACGGACCATTCATTTCCTAAATTATATGCAGTACCATATACATCTGTACCTAATAAATTATCTGTTGCTTGATACCATTGGTCAGATGATTCTGGTAAAAATCTTACTAATCTCCATCCAGAAACATTTGTAAATTTTTCAGCAAGTGTTTCTTTATATTCATATTGAATATAAGAATTAATATTGTCACTTAATAAATTATCTTCATATATTTCTCTTCCATATAAAAACCAATCATCTAAATGTAGTATTTCGCCATTACCTGTTAATGAAGTTACAATTAATGCAAAATAATTAAATGTTGCATTTGAATTAACATCTTCGTAAAATTCGTTATTTGTATAAGTAATAAAACTATCTTCTTTATTTACTATTTTAACCCAGTTAACATCATCTTTTGAACCATATATTTTAAATTTAGCAGGAGAATTATTTACAAAATTACTATTTTCTACTAGTTTATATCCTGTTAAATTTATTTCATTTGGCAATTTTATTTTTATCCAGTCTCCAATATCTTCTAAACCATTTATTGTATTTACAGAATCTATTATATATTCAAATGTATCTATTGCATACGAATTAGATAATGTTTTATATGTATTTGCTGATATTTCGTTATTAAAAACATTATAACCCGGACCTTCACCAGTGTTATATACAATTTCTTCTTCAACTGGTATTGTACCAATATAATCATCTGTTCTTACAAATGCATATACTGCATATCCAGTTGTATTTCGTCTATTATTCCACATATAGTAACTTTGAGCATCGGAAGAATTGTAATTTTCTATACCATATGAATTATTATAATTTCTTATTGGAGGTCCAGGAGCATTTCCATCAACTGCTCTTCCTATACTAAATCCCCAAATACCGTCGTCGCGACTAAATCTATTTGTTGCATAATAACCATTTGAACCCGCTCCTTGAAAATTAGAAAAATTCCAATTTGTTGAACCGCCTACATCAAAAACTTCTGTACCATCTGCATTTAAGATATAAGTGTATAAATCATGACCATTACTTGAATTTTGAACTGGCCAGAAAAAGTCCCTTAATCTTCGTGTTTCTTGGTTTGTCCATTCTCTAAATAACATTGTTGCTATGCCAACTAAACCAGAATTTGTAAATACTGCCAAACACATATAAGGATGATTATTCAATGTATTATTACCAAAACCATTACTTAATTTTAAAGCATCAGCACTGTTAAAATAAGTTCTATTAAATCTTCCTAAAACTGTAATATTATTATCTTGATATGTTAATCGTTCTGCCATTGCATTATATGTTGGTGTTGCTATCAATCTATAACCATATGACTCCAATACTGTTCTAATTTCAGTAACTTGCGTTCTTGAATAAGTTAATAAATCATTTCTCATTAGTTCTAAATCTGTATACAAAGTTTGAGCGTTTGTTAAATCAATCTTGTGACTTGATTCGGATACTTCATATTTTCCATTTCCATAATCATATCCACTTATTGTTGTTATCTGATTTGTAAAAATTCTTGCTGGTGGATAACTTCTTGTTTCAGTATATATATCATTATTATTAATAATATCTGTTCTAAATTTAATTCTGTTTTCTCCACCCATATATCCATCAACATAACATGAATAACTTATTATACCAAAATCTTGTTTTACTTCAATAGTAATATTACCTGTATAATAAATCATACTAACGCCATTAATTGTTTTTTCATTTTGATTAAATATAGTTCCTGATGTTACTTCAAATTTAGAATTATCATTTATAACAAAACCTAAAGGATGTTCAATGGGTATATTATTTAAATAATAGGTACCAATTTCTAAACCAATATAATTATAATTTGTATATGATTCATTATTAAATAGATATATGTTACCACCTTGTCCATCTGGCACTACACTAATATTAATACTATTTGAAGTTAGATTCATATAAATATCACTAAAATTTATTTCTTCACTAAATTCTGTTGGAGAAAGTAAACTAACAGTGAAAGTTTTTGGTCCTGAAATGCTTTTTACTCTAAATTCTCTATTATATATGTTAAGACCATCTGTTACTGTCAATCCATATATGTTTATTAAAGCACCTTCTCTGTATAAATCTGCATTTGTAAATCCATGTTCTTGATCTGTTTCTATAATTATATCAAATATACTATATAAATCATTTGCATAAACACCATTATCATGATTTATTGTCAATGTTATTATATCATAATTTGGACTAAATAATATACCTGAACTAAATTGAATACCTTTACCAGATTGATATCTAAAATATTTTCTTGTTTGTCTTATTATTTGTGTGTTTGGTGAATTTGTTTCGGGATTAATTTGTACCCCACCATCAAAGAAACGATGTTGACTAACACCCTCATTTCTTACATAAAGAAATGTTTGTTGATCGGGATATAAATTTGAACCAATAGGATTTTCATCACCTAAAGTATGTAAATCAGTACTAGCATCTGCTTCTGTATATAATTCTAAAGAATTTGAAATATATCTTACATTATAATCGTCTACTACACTTGATATAATATGAGAACCAGTCCATGCCCTTACTTCAAATATATATTGATCAACAACATATATCTTACTATTTACAAATAATGAATGAGGATAAGGGAAAACTATTTCAATATCTTTTGTATTTGCTACAGGGCGAATACTTGTATATAAAATTGATGATGAATTAAAGAATCCTCCTGTATATATTGTCGTATATAAATTGTTTAATTCATAATCTACATCGTAATCATCCGGTGTTCTTGATGTAACTGCAAATGATTTTTTTTTACCATTGTCATCTAATGGAGCATCAAATACAGTAACTATCAAATATGACCCATCAATATAAGTTGGATCATTTGTTTGTTTTAAAATTATAGGCATACCAGTATAAAATTCTCTACCATCTTGTACTTGATTAACTGTTATTTTTAAAATTGAACGATTTTGAGTAAAAAAATCTATTCTAAATGATGTATTGTTTCCTCTTACCTCGTATGGCTTTGTTTGATTATATTGAACAGATGTATTTGTTCCAGGTGGCCATTTTGCCAATAAACTATCATTTCTACCATCCGCTAAACAACTAAAATTATTATCAAAAACACCCCAATTTCTATCGTAATGAACTTCAAAATATGATTCATTTTCAAAAAAATGTGTTTCTGCAGTCCATGCTCCTTCTGGATAATTATTAGCATCACCTGTGTATTTATCATTTGGAAAATAACTATTCCAATTAATTCTTAGTATAAATTTACGAATAATTACACCTGAAAGATTTGTAATTTCTGTAGTTCTATATCCAACTCTTAACAATCTTCCTCTATCATAATATCTGGTATTTGAATTAATTGAACGAAAATTAAATAATTTTACTGTCATTTGTGGAGGTCTGTTTGTATTTTCAAGATTACTATAATAATTGTATCCTGTTTGTTCAAATGTAAAAAATCCATGACTAGATATATATATAGTTGAATATTCAATACCATTAATTCTAACTACAAATGGCAATGTTATTCTTCTATTTTCCCATCTACCATCATCATTATCTCTATGATATAAATTCCAACTTATATTATCATTACCATTTAAATAAGCACCTGAATTTGCTGTTAATACAGTAACTTGTGCATCATTTTGAGTTTCCCCTAATTCTGTTTTAACAATTGATTCTATTGCGGGTCCTTGATATGCAGGTTCATTTGCTCTTTGAAAAATACCAGGTATATTATTTTGTACTTCTACAGATTCCCATTTTATTGATTGCAATGAATACTCAAAATCAGTGTCCATAAGTGCTTCCGGATTAGATACACGAAGTTTATCAACAGGATCTTTATATGTTTTATGAGGTTTCATAATTGTTGTTAGGTCACTTGAGAATTTAACATTACCCCTAACATTCATTTTATGTTATATCTAATTATTAATTTATATTTTTTAAAAATGTAAGATATATATGTACTATTTTAGAAAATGTACAGAAAAATGAATAAAGTAAAAAAAAGTGATAGAAAAGAATGAAGGAGAGATTAACACACAACGAGTGATGACTACTACTGAGCGTATTCTTACAACTTTCACCTCGAAGGTAGACATGGAGAAAGAATATACTAGGAGTGAGTTGGGTAAGATGCTAACTGAAGTATTCAAGGAGATTCGTGAGGGAGAGAAGGGTGTGAAGAAGACAAGGAAGAAGGCAAAGAATGAGGAAGGGTCAGAGAAGAAGAAGAGGGAACCGACAGCGTACAACTTGTATGTAAAGGAGACGATGTCGGTGGTTCGGGAGGAGAATCCGGAGATGTCTCGCCAGGATTTGATGAGAGAGGTAGGTAGGATGTGGAAAGAGAAGAAGGGAGAGGTGGTAGAGAAGGATGAGGTTGTGGAGGAGGAGAAGGTGGTAGAGAAGAAGGAGAAGAAGGAGAAGACGGAGAAGAAGAAGAAGGGAAAGAAAGAATAAAAAGTGAAGAAAATAAAAAGATAGTTGGAGAGTGGAAACTATTTTTTTATTTTATAAAAAAAAAGTACATATATGAATAAAAATGAAAATAATAAATTAAATTAATTTTTTTAAAATGTAAGATAGATATGTACTTTTTTTGAAAATGTACAGAAAAATGAATAAAGTAAAAAAAAGTGATAGAAAAGAATGATAAAGTAAATTACCACACAACGAGTGATGACTACTACTGAGCGTATTCTTACAACTTTCACCTCCAAGGTAGACATGGAGAAAGAATATACTAGGAGTGAGTTGGGGAAGATGCTAACTGAAGTATTCAAGGAGATTCGCGAGGGAGAGAAGGGTGAGAAGAAGGTAAGGAAGACAAAGAAGGTGAAGACAGAGGAAGGTTCAGAGAAGAAGAAGAGGGAACCAACGGCGTACAACTTGTATGTAAAGGAGACGATGTCGGTGGTTAAGGAGGAGAATCCGGAGATGTCTCGCCAGGATTTGATGAGAGAGGTAGGGAGGATGTGGAAGGAGAAGAAGGAGAATGAGAAAAAAGAGTAAATAGTTAGAGAAAATAGTAAAGAGAAATAAAAAGAAGCATTAAACCAGT